>Ga0209653_1002682_pt1 | contig 12765 bp, 10 predicted proteins | sample SaaInl6LU_22_DNA_FD_184644 | JGI IMG/M metagenome (GOLD analysis project Ga0209653, IMG submission 184644) | Marine microbial communities from expanding oxygen minimum zones in the Saanich Inlet - ESP_116LU_22_DNA (SPAdes) (version 2) | ecosystem: Environmental > Aquatic > Marine > Intertidal... | reverse complement strand
AAGTAGACCAAGACATGAGAAGGAAGGCTAAGGCTATTAATTTTGGAATAATTTATGGTATTTCACAATATGGACTTGCAAAACAAATCAACGTTTCAAATCATGAAGCAGATGAATTTTTAAATGCTTATTTTTTAAAATTTCCCGAAATAAAAATTTATATGGATAATACAATTAAGTTTTGCAGAAAAAGTGGATATGTAACCAATATTTTTGGTCGAAGATCTCATTTTAATGGAATTAATGATAAAAATTTCAATGTAAGAAATTTTCAAGAAAGAGCAGCTATTAATGCTCCTATTCAAGGATCAGCATCAGAAATCATGCGACTTGCAATGATTAGACTTAATAAAAAATTTGAAAGTATTAAAAATAATAAATCAAAAATATTATTACAAATTCATGATGAGTTAATTTTTGAGGTTCCAGTAAAAGAAGTCAAAAATATAACTGAAATAATCAAGGATGAAATGACGAGTGTTACAAAAAGTGATTTACACACTTTTTCAACACCATTGACGGTAGACGTGAATACAGGGGACAATTGGGGAATACTTCATTAATTTATCTTCATTGCCTAAATTAGAACAATTTAGTATTTTTAAAGTAGAATATGCAAACTCAAACAATAGCTCTTATTGATGACGATAGAAATATACTCACAAGTATAAGTATAGCTCTTGAAAAAGAAGGCTTTAAAGTTCAAACTTATATTGATGGAGAAAGTGCTCTAATTGGGTTAACTAGAAATCCACCAGACCTTGCTGTTATAGATATAAAAATGCCAAAAATGGATGGTGAAGAGCTTTTAAAAAAGTTAAGAAAAAAAACTTCCTTGCCTGTAATTTTTTTAACTTCAAAAGATGATGAAATAGATGAATTATTAGGTTTAAAATTGGGTGCAGATGATTTTATAAAAAAGTCAGGAGGTTTTTCCATTAAAGTTTTAATAGAAAGAATAAGGGTTCAACTTAGAAAAAAAGATATTAACAATAATCTTGAAGACACAAAAAATATTATTTCGCATGGGAAGCTAAAACTTGACCCTTCACAACTTGAATGTGAATGGGATAACAAGCAACTACCAGATAAACTAACTACTACAGAATTTTTAATAGTTAAAGAATTAGCAAAGAGACCGGGAATAATAAAAGAAAGAGCTCAGCTTATGGACATTGCCTATCGAGAAGATACTGATATTGAAGATAGAACTATTGATAGTCATGTTAAAAGAATTAGAAAAAAATTTAAAAAAGTTGATCCTGATTTTACAGCTATAGAAACAAGATATGGCAGTGGATACAGATGGAACGTTAGTTAATGTTCAGTAATTTTCTAAAAAGTTTATCTATATTAAAAAAATTTTTATTCATTAATTTGGTTATTTTTTTAATTATAGGAATTTTAACAGCACTTTACATTAGCAATGCAAAACCTAATTTAATAAAAAATAAAACCTCCAAACATATTCAAATAATTAACAATACAATTGAGCATATTTTAAGGTTAAATATAAAATTTGAGGAAGAAGATATTAGAAAATTTTTATTTTCAACAAGATTTTTATTTCAAAACTTAGATAGAGTTATCTTATTTGATAATCAATTTAATTTAGTAGGTGATACTGATACGCTAGATTTAGACCCAAGATCCTTTTCTAGTAGACTAGATATAGTTGAGCTAGAAATATTAGACGAAGAAAAAAGCAAAAAAATTGTTGAAACAAAAAACATAAATAAAGAAAAAACTGTTTCATTCAAAGATGTTCTTACTAATTATTCGTGGTCAAAAGACTATGGAAAGCCCTTTACTTTTATACAGGAAGGCTATGATCAATTTTTACTAACAACAGTTAAAAACATTACACTAAATGGAGTTAATATTGGATACCTAGCAATTTCAGAAAATGCTAATGATGTAAAATCTGCTATTGATGAAAGAAAAACATTTATTCTAAGAACAGCAATATTTATAATTATAGTAATATTTATATTCTCTTTTGTTTTAAATAGATATTTTCTAAAACCTATAAAGAACTTAGTAGCATATACAAAAATTATAAAAGAAAAGAGCAAAAAAAAAACAAATATTAATGAACTTAAAAGTAGAAATGACGAGCTAGGAACTTTGTCAAATTCGTTAGATGATATGACAAGTGAACTTCAAAAAAGAATTTCACATGCAGAAAATTTTTCAACTGATCTTGTTCATGAGATAAGAAACCCCTTAACATCATTAAAAAGTGCTTCAGAAATATTGAATGAGACTGATGATCAATCTCAAAGAAGTAAATTAATTAGTATTCTCAATCATGATGTTCAAAGAATTGAAAGATTGATCACTGATTATTCTCAAATACTAAAAGATGAGGTTGCATTAAGTAAAGAAAAAATGAAAAAAATTAATCTCAAATTAATTGCAAGATCTGTAGTAGATGATTTTAATAATATTTATGAAGCAAAAAGAGGAATTAAAATAATGTTAAATGATCAAGATGATCAAGAAGAATATTTTATTAATGGAATAGAAAATAGAATTGAACAAATTATTGCAAATTTATTAGATAATTCAATTTCATTTAGTGATGATAACAAAAAAATCTTAGTTGAAATTTACAAAGGAGATAAAGATAAAATTATTTTTAAAGTTATTGATGAAGGTAAAGGATTTAAGGAAACAGATACAAAAAAAATATTTAATAGATTTTATAGTAATAGACCGGACACCTTTGGAGAGCATTCTGGTTTAGGCTTAAATATAGTAAAAAACCTTGTTGAACTCCATAGTGCTACCATTAATGCCTCAAACAATGTAACGCAAGAAGGTGCAAATGTTGAGATTGTCTTCCCTAAAGTTTAATCATAAGTTGATTAATTAAATTTTTATTATATAAAACTGAGCAATGGATGATTTTAAAGTCAAAGATATATCGTTAGCAGACTTTGGAAGAAAAGAAATTTCAATAGCTGAAAGTGAAATGCCTGGTCTAATGGCATTAAGAGAAGAATACTCAGGAAAAGCACCCTTAAAAGGAGCAAGAATATTGGGATGTCTTCATATGACAATTCAAACAGCAGTTTTAATTGAAACTTTAGTAGAGCTTGGAGCAGAGGTTAGATGGTCTTCTTGTAATATTTTTTCAACACAAGATCATGCTGCTGCAGCAATAGCTAAAGCAGGAATACCAGTTTTTGCTTGGAAAGGTGAAACTGAAGAGGAAGCTGTATGGTGCATCAGACAAACAATAGAAGGTAAAAAAGACTGGAAAGCAAATATGCTCTTAGATGATGGTGGTGATTTAACTGCAATGATGCACAGTGATTACAAAGATTTGTTAAAGGAAGTAAAAGGTGTTTCAGAAGAAACAACGACTGGAATTAAAGCATTAAACAAAATGGAAAAAGATGGAACATTAATGATTCCAGCAATTAATGTTAATGACTCAGTTACAAAATCAAAATTTGATAACCTATATGGTTGTAGAGAAAGTTTAGTAGATGGAATTAGAAGAGCCACAGATGTAATGATGTCTGGTAAAGTTGCAATTGTAGCAGGCTTTGGGGATGTTGGAAAAGGTAGTGCTGCATCTTTAAGACAAAGTGGTGCTCGAGTAATGGTTACAGAAGCGGATCCAATTTGTGCACTCCAAGCAGCAATGGAAGGCTATGAAGTAGTTTTAATGGATGAAGCTATAAGTAAGGCAGATATTGTTGTTACTGCTACAGGTAATATAGATATTGTTACTGCAGATCATATGAGAAATATGAAAGATAGAGCAATCCTTTGTAATATTGGACACTTCGATAATGAGATTCAAGTAGAAGCCTTAAAAAATTATAAATGGACAGAAGTAAAACCAGAAGTTGATGAAATAGAATTAGTTGATGGAAAGAGAATTATTCTTTTAGCCAAAGGTAGATTGGTAAATTTAGGTTGTGCAACAGGGCATCCAAGTTTTGTAATGAGTGCATCATTTACAAATCAAGTAATGGCTCAAATTGAACTTTGGCATAATCATAAAAATTATGAAAATAAAGTTTATGTATTACCAAAATCATTAGATGAAAAAGTGGCAATGCTTCACTTAAAAAAAGTAGGTGCTAAACTTACGAAACTATCAAAAGACCAAGCTGACTATATAAGTGTTGAAACAGAAGGTCCATTCAAACCAGATGCTTATCGCTACTAATAGCGAAAAAATAGATATCTCCCTAGAAGATAAAACATCTGAGCTAGCTAAAAGTTTTTCAAGAACACTACAAAAAGGAGATGTAGCTTATTTTCATGGAGAAATAGGTGTTGGCAAAACCACATTTATAAGACACCTCATTAATAATCTTCAACAATTAAATAAAATCAATTTAACTGAAGTTACTAGTCCTACCTTTAATTTGGTAAATGAATATGATGTTGGAAATTTTATAATACAGCATTACGATTTGTACAGGTTGACTGACTATAGTGAGATAAAAAACATTGGTTTATTTGAAAATAGAGAAGAAGTTGTGACATTAATTGAATGGCCTGAGAAAATAAAAGAAACTATTGATTCCAAAATTGATTTACATTTTGAATACAATGATGATTTAAGTAAAAGATATTTAACAATTAAGGGCGTTAAAAATAAATAATAGATGTTACAAACTAATAATAAATTAAAAAAAATTAAAGGTGACGCATCATTTAGATCTTTTTATAGAAAGTCATTATTAAAAAAAAAATCAATCATAGTTTTTGCTTCTAAGGAAAAAGAGAAAAATTTGCTAATATATGATGCAATAAATAGTCTTCTAATTAAAAATAAAGTTTTAGCACCTAAACTTTATAGCGAAAATTATAAAAAAAATTATATAGAAATTGAAGATTTTGGAGACGACTCAGTTTTTAGTTTATTAAAAAAAAATAAAAACCAAAAAGAAACTCTCTATAAAAAATCTATTGATTTACTTGGAGTGATTCAAAAAATTAAACAAAATCGATCTAAAAACTTTAAAGGTAAAACTTACAAAATACCTATTTATGATAATGTTAAATTATTCAATGAGGCAAATTTATTTTGTGAATGGTATGCAAAAAAATTTATAAAAAAAAATAAACTAACCAAGTTTAAAATTGATATAAAAAAACAAATTAGGTTTTTATTAACACTCCTTCAATCAAAAGAAAAAGTTTTAGTTCATAGAGATTTTCATGCATCGAATTTAATGAAGTACAAAAATAAAATAGGAGTTATTGACTCGCAGGATGCTTTAATTGGAAACAGGGCTTATGATTTAGCTTCCCTAATTGATGATGTTAGATTTAGAACAGATGAAATATTTAAAAATAAAATTTATCGTTATTATCTAAAACTAAATAAAAAAAGAGTTAACAAGGCTACGTTATTAAGTGATTTTGAAATATTATCCATTTTAAGAAATATGAAAATTATTGGAATATTCACAAGATTGGCAATGAGAGATAAGAAAAAGCAATATTTGAAATTAATTCCCTATGCTTGGAAGTTAATTGAATTAAGAATTTCGAACAATAAAAAATTTTCTGAGCTGAAAAGCTTATTAGAGCTTAATTTTTCCAAAAAAATAAGAAATCAGAAATGAAGATTAAAACCGCATTAATTTTATGTGCTGGATATGGTAAGCGCTTAAACCCAATAACACTGACAACCCCGAAGCCTCTACTAAAGATAAACGAAATAACTTTATTAGAAAATTGTATTAATCTAATACATTCTTTGGGAATTGATAAAATTTTAATTAACACATTTTACCTAAGTGAAAAAATTGAACAATTTCTTAATAATAAGAAATTTAATTTAGAAATTAAAATAATAAATGATGGCTCAAATATTTTAGATACGGGAGGTGGAATTTTAAATTTAATAAATTCATCTAATGAAACAGATTTTATGATATTTAATCCAGATACCGTATGGAATGAGAATTACAAAAAATATATTAAAGATATGGAGAAATTTTATTTTTTAAATAAAATTAAAAATATACTTTTATTAGCTAATGAAAACTTGAGTTTTGACAAAAATTTGAAGGGTGATTTCAATCTTAAAAAAAATATTATAAAAAAAGATGAACTTAATCACTTAATTTATACAGGGTGCCAAATCATAAATAAGAGTTTATTTGATTCTTATGAGGTAGGCAATTTTTCCATTTCAAATATTTGGAATAAATTAATTGATAAAGACGATTTATATGGTTTTGAGAGTTTTGAAGACTTTAGACATTTAACAGATCTCAATATTTACAAAAAATTATTAAAAAACTAACAAGTCCTTAGCTCTATCTTGATCTAGGTAAGTGCATTCTTTAATATTTTGCTTTGAATCTAAATTTATCAAAAGTGGATTGCCTGTTGGTATTTCGAGTAATGTTATCCTTTGATTGTCTAATTTAAATAAAAATTTGCATAACGCTCTTATAGAATTCCCATGAGCTGAAATTAAAATGTTTTTATCATTTTTTAGTTTCATTTGAATTTCATCAATATAAAATTTCATTACTCTATCGTAGGTATCTTTAAGGGACTCGGTGTCAGGAATATTTTCTTTTGGAATACTTTTATAAACCTCTATATTTAACGGGTGATACGGATTATTTCTATTTAATGGATCTGGTTTAATATCCCAAGATCTTCTAAAAGCATGTATTTTATCTTCACCAAGCTTTTCTTTCATTTCATCTTTATTTAGCCCCGTTAAAGCTCCATAATGTCTTTCATTTAATTGCCAAGCTTTAACTGGTTCTCTTTTATCTCTTAATGTGTCCTGAATAAATTTTAGTGTATTGATAGCCCTTAACTGAAATGATGAATAAAAATAATCAATATCAATTTTAGTTTCCTTAATATACTCTCCAGCTTTACAGGCTTCCAATTTACCTTGCCCTGTAAGGTCAACATCTACCCAGCCTGTAAATCTTTTTTCAAGATTCCATTCACTTTGACCATGTCTTACTAAAATTAAATGAGTCATTTGATATATTCTGATAACTGATAAAATAAATAAAATAAATAAAATAAATAAGATTATTATGAATAAATTAAAAAACTTTTCTAGAATTGGGTTTTATTCTTCTAATATAATATTGATAATATTTTATTTATTCCCAGGCAGTATTCTCGGATGCTTTTTGTATAATGATTGTTATAAACAACCACAAATTACTCAAGATTTTATAATTTCATCAAACCATTTCTATGCTTTTCTTTTACTTACAAGCTTAGGGGTACTTTCTTTTCATAATACAAAAAAGATTAATCTTTTAAGTGTTTATTTAATTCTATTATCAATTTTTTTAGAACTATTTCACATTATCATTCCAAATCGTGGATTTGAGATGAGTGATTTATTTGGAAATATTGTAGGTGTAATATTAGTTATACTTATCTATAAGATTGTAATTAGGTATGTCAAAACTTAAAAATCATTTTTTAATACTATTAATTATTTTTATAGCTGGCTGCTCCTCAATACCTCAAAATACCTCAAATAGTTGCTCAATTTTTAATGAAAGATATCTTTGGTATAAACATGCAAAGAAAACTGAACAAAAATGGGGAACCCCAATTTATATTCAGTTAGCTATAATTAAGATGGAATCAGACTTTGATTGGCTAGCTAAACCGCCAAGGCAAAAATTATTTAAGATTATACCATTTAAGAGGCCCTCTAGTTCATTTGGATATTCACAAGCAGTAAAGGGAACTTGGGAGCAGTATAAAAATGAAACAGGAAATAAATTAGCAACAAGAACAAGATTTAAAGATAGTGTTGATTTTATTGGTTGGTATACCGATAAAACTGAATCTCTTTTAAAAATTTCTAAGAAAGATGCCTTTAGACAGTATCTTGCGTATCATGAAGGGTGGGGTGGTTATAAAGATTATAAGAATAACCAGAAAGTTATAGGCTTAGCTAAAAAAGTAGAAAAACAATCTAATAAATATAAATCACAATTACAAGATTGCCAGAAAAGATTAAATAAAAATAAATATATTATATTTTAACGAAGTTGTTTTTTTAGCTCAATATCAACCGCATCAATTCGTTTCGTATTCTTTGCTAATACCAAATACATGGTTGGCGTTACATATAATGTAAAGAATGTTGATATAATCATTCCTCCCAGAATAGTTGCACCCACTGCTAATCTTGAAGCTTCACCTGCGCCTGGTCCAATATTTCCTATAACCAATGGCATCATTGCTATCATTGTGCTTATTGACGTCATCATTATGGGTCTAAATCTTAATTGACAAGCTTCCTTAACAGATGTTTCTATATTTTTTCCAGCTGTTCTTAACTGATTGGCATAATCAACAATTAGAATACTATTTTTAGTTGATATTCCAATTAGTATGACAAGCGCTATTTGTGAGAAGATATTAATAGAACTGTTCAGGAATAATATAAAGACCAAACCTCCAAACAAAGCAAGTGGAACAGTTAACATAATAATAAATGGATGAATAAATGAATTAAAGGTTGCAGCCATTACTAGGTACGCAGTTAGAAATGCTAATCCAAAAATAATAAATAGCTCATTACTAGTTTCTTTTATTTCTTCTGATTTACCTTTCCATGCAATTTGATTAGAAGAGCCAATTTCTTCCATTGTTTCTTCTAAATATGCAATTGCTTCTGTAAGAGTATAGGATTCGGATATATTTGCAGATATTGTTACAGCTCTCTGCCTATTATATCTTGCTAATTTTTTTGCAGACCCAATTTCACTGAATTCTACTAAATTTGATAAAGAAATAAGTTTACCAGAGCTTTCAGATCTAACAAATATTTTAGAAAGGCCTTCTTGTGATCGTCTATCAGCCAAGTATTGTTGGAGTATAATTGGGTATTCTTTACCAAGTTTATTAAATTTCGTTACAGTTTTTCCACCATAAAGAGTTTCTAAAGTTTTACCAATTGAGTCAGTAGACACACTTAAATCTTTAGCTTTATTTTTATTAATTACTAATTTGACTTCTGGCTTGTCTCTTGAATAGTCAGATTCTATTCTAGATAAATTTTTATTTTGTCTTAATTTATCGATAACTTTAGACTGTATTTCCTCTAACTCCTCATAAGTGCTACCCAATATAACCATTTGAACAGGTTTATTGTAACTAGAAACTCTAATTGATTGAGGTGATATTGGAAAAGCTACTGTTTCAGGAACAGTCACAATTTTTCCAATTGCTTCTCTCATTATTGTTTGTGAACTTTTATCTCGTTCAGCCCATTCATCCAATAATGCAATTATTATAAAGCTATTAAAAGAATTTTTATTACTACCAAAGCCTGGCACTCTCATTATAAATCTTTTATATGGACTATCCTCAGCTTGAAGAAGGGGAATTAATCTTTTTTCAACATCTTCTGCTCTTTTTTCAGTATATTCAAAAGAACTTCCTTCATCTGTAAATCCAAGAACAAGATAAACCCCTCGGTCTTCTAAGGGTAATAATTCTTTTTTTGTAATACTAAACAAAACACCAGAAATAATAATAGTGAAGACAATAAATGAAATTATAATTTTTTTCTTATTTAGCCAATACCCCAATGTTTCTTCATAAAATTTTAACAATGATTTAAAAAATTTATCAAATTTAGTAACTATAAAATTTTGTTTTGGCTCTTTCTTTAAAAACTTACTTGCTAACATAGGTGATAGTGTAAGAGCAACAAAAGAGGACACCGCAACCGAAACAGATAATGCTATTGCTGTTTCTCTAAATAATGTTCCTGCAATTCCATCTATGAAAATTAAAGGAATAAATACCGCAACTAGAATTAAAGTTGTTGCAATGATTGCAAAGCTGATTTGTTTTGACCCTTTGTAAGCTGCAATTAATGGGCTCTCTCCATTTTCAATTCTTCTATAAATTGCATCTGTCATTATGACCGAGTCGTCAGTAATTATTCCAATTGCTAAAATAAAACTTAATAAGACAAATATGTTTATTGATAAACCAAACAAATAAAGACCCAAAAACGACGCTATTAAGCTTACAGGTAGTGCAACTGCGGGTACAATTACAGCTTTTATATTACCTAAGAATAAATAAATAATAATAACTACAAGTATAAAAGCAATGATTAAAGTTTTGTATACTTCGTCGATAGCGGTGCCCACATATGTTGCCCTGTTAAAAGCTATTTCTATATTTAGGTCATCTGGTAATGTTTTTTTAACTTCTTCAATTTTTTTACTTATTTCTTTAGAAAGCTCTACTGTTGAGGCACCACTTTTCGCATAAATACCAATTCCTACAGTGTTTAAATCTAAAGCATCTTTACTTTGGGCTTTAAAAAGATTTTTTTCTGAAACTGGACCAAACTCAACATTGGCAATATCTGAAAGTCTTACAACACTATTTTGATTTTTTTTAATAGGTAATGTTTTTAGTTTTTCTATATCGTTATATGACTTATCTAAATTTAGTATTAAATCTATGTTTGTAGCTTCTAATGTTCCTGCAGGTAGGCTGACATTTTCTTTCCTTATTGCCCCTTCAACTTCTTGAATAGTTAAATTGTTTGCAGCAAGTTTAATTGGATCTATCCAGATCCTAACACTTAAATCTCTTAAGCCACCAGTTGAGATTGTTCCAACATTTTTAACACTTGAAAATTGATCTACTAAATATCTTTCAACATAATCTCCAAGCTCTAAATCACTCCAGGTTGCTGAAGATACGGCCAGCCACATAGTAGTTGAAAATCCTGCTGATTGTTTAAGTATTTGAGGTGCTGCTGCTTCACTTGGCAATCTATCGACAACTCTTGCAACCCTTTCTCTTATATCATTAGCAGCATTATCAAGATCTATATCAGGATTAAATTCAACATCAATTGAACTGCTTCCATTTTCTGATGTTGAGTTAATATTTTTTATTCCTTCCACTCCACCTATTACATCTTCAATTACTTGTGTTACTTCCTGATCAATTATAGGAGCTGATGCAGATTTGTAGTCTACTTTAACTTGAACTACAGGTGGTTGTAAGCCCTCAGGCAGTTCTCTTACTGGCAATTGTGAAAAAACAAATATTCCAAAAACAATTAATATAAGAGACATTACCCAAGCAACAACTGGTCTTCTTATACTTATATCAGTTATAAACATTATTTTTTAATTGGTTTAATTTCGCCTCTTGGTCTAACTTTTTTTAAACCCTCAGCTACAATGTTATCTCCATTAGCTAAACCCGAAACTACTTCAATAAAACCAGAGTCTCTTATTCCAATAACAATTTCAGCTTTATTAGCGATATTATCTTCTGCAACTTTATAAACATAAGTTTTGTTACCTTCCATGATTAAGCTTGTATCTGGAATACTCATCGAATTTCTCTCATTATATTTAACTATAATTTCTAAAAGAGAACCTGGTAAAATCTCAAAATTATCATTTTCTAATTTTATTCTTATAGCTAAAGATCTTGTGTCCACATCAATCCTACCAGCTGTTGAGTCAACAACACCTGAATAAATTTTTTCACTATTACCTGAAAATTTAACATCAACATTTAAATTTTCTTTAATAAAACTTGAATAAAGCTCAGGAATATCCACATCTACATAAATTGTCGAAGTATCTTCTAGTTGTATTAAAAGTGAACTTTCAGAAACCTTAATATCATTTGAAAAATCTCTTTTAGTCACCACTCCATCAAAAGATGCTATTAAATTTCTAGTTTTTAATTTCGTTATTAAATCACCTTTTTTCAATTTTCTATTGAATTCTATTGGGTTATCTATTTCGTATTTTTCAATTTTGTATGATTTAGTTCTAAAAGGAATTGCTGTCCCATAAGTTGAAACTTTTTGAGAGAAATTTTTTGTTACAACTTCAGTTACTATTATTCCTGGAGGAGGTCTTTTGCTAAATTTTTTTTTAAAATGATTTCCTATCATTGTTCTTCCAACAATTACTATTGTAATGATTAAAAAGAAGGCAAGGATTGCAGTTCCGATTTTTGTAGATCTTTTCATATTTTAATTTTTTCCATATTCACTCCATGATCCGTCGTAAATAGTAGGCATATATTTATTATCTATTAAGGAATAAGCAAGAGCCAAAACTGAAGCGGTAACACCAGAACCACAAGTAAAAACAATGTTTTTACCTATTTCATATCCAGTTGATTTAAACTTTTCATAAATCTTTTCTTTACTAATAAATGTATGATCTTGATTTATAAGTTCAGAGAAGGGCAGACAAAAAGAGTTTTTGATTGAGCCACTTCGCAATCCTTTTCTTGGCTCAGGAACTTTACCCTCAAATCTTTCTAAACTTCTTGCATCAATAACATTAAAATTTTTTTCTAAAATATTTTTGTTAATTTGGTTTATATCTTTTACTAACTCTCTTTTTTCATTTGCAATATAGTTAGAGGGAATAATCTTAATTATATCACTAGTGGTTGCTTTATCTTCTTTAATCCATTTTTTTAATCCACCATCTAATACATGGATTAATTCTGGATTGTGACCAAAATAGATAAAATTATACCAACATCTACACGAACTAATTACATCCGAATTATCATAGATAACTATTTGATCATCATTTTTAATTCCCATGTTTGATACAATATCTTCCCATGACTTAGCATCAGTTAACATATGAGGTAGATCAGTATCTTTTTTAGAGTTTTTATCTAAATCAAAAAAAATTGCATTTTTAATATGATTGTTTTTATATTCATCAAAACCATTACGTTCTGTCTGAGGCATGTGCCATG
>Ga0209653_1002676_pt1 | contig 12780 bp, 11 predicted proteins | sample SaaInl6LU_22_DNA_FD_184644 | JGI IMG/M metagenome (GOLD analysis project Ga0209653, IMG submission 184644) | Marine microbial communities from expanding oxygen minimum zones in the Saanich Inlet - ESP_116LU_22_DNA (SPAdes) (version 2) | ecosystem: Environmental > Aquatic > Marine > Intertidal... | reverse complement strand
TGCAAATAGGTTCAAGTGTTAACCTATTGTTTATAAGTGAAACTTAAATCGGTCGGCAAAACCTAGTTTTCAAATATATTTGTGTTATGAAATTTATAGTCTCAAGTTCTTATTTAAAGGACCACTTACAAATATTAGGAGGAGTTATTGCAACCAATAACACCCTTCCTATTTTAGATCATATTTTATTCGATTTAAAGGAATCAAGCTTAAAGCTTATTGCCTCCGATTTAGAAACAACCATCAGTGCAGAATTAGAGGTTGATTCTAGTGACTCTGGCGTAATTGCATTACCAGCAAAACTTCTTCTAGACACTCTAAAGACATTCGCTGAACAGCCTCTCGCCTTTATCGTTTCAGACAATGGTACAGTAGAAATCAGTGCCGCAAATGGTAAGTACGCTTTAGCCTCTGCCGATGGCAATGATTTCCCAAAACCGGTAAGTCTGAACGAAGCCGAAGGTTTTGAAATCCAAGGAGATATTTTAGCTACAGCTATTTCTAAAACATTATTCGCTGCTGGTAACGATGATCTGAGACCTGTGATGAGTGGTGTATTATTTCAATGTGACCTTTCTAACATCACCTTTGTTGCCACAGACGCACATAAGTTAGTAAAGTATCGAAGAGACGATTGTCGCGCCAACTCGGCAGCAGAATTTATTATGCCTAAGAAGCCGTTAAATGTGCTTAAAAGCATTCTGGTTGGTCAAGACCAAAATGTTTCGGTTACCTATACAGACGTTAATGCGAAGTTTAGCTTTGACAATATCGAAATTATCAGTCGTTTAATCGATGGTAAGTATCCTAATTACGAAGCAGTAATACCGAAAGAAAATCCGAACCTTTTAACGGTTTCAAGAGCACAATTCCTAGCTTCAGTTCGAAGAGTTTCGATTTTCTCCAATAAGACTACTCACCAAATTCGTCTTAAAATGGCAGGAGCTGAAATCAATATTTCTGCAGAAGATGTTGATTATAGCAATAAGGCCGACGAGCGTTTGAGTTGTTCCTATCAAGGTGATGATCTTCAGATCGGATTTAATTCTCGCTTCTTAACAGAAATGCTTAACGCCCTTGATTGTGAGGATGTACAATTAGCAATGAGCCTACCCAATAGAGCAGGATTACTAACCCCTGTAGATGGTCTTGATGCCGGAGAAAGTATTACCATGCTTGTTATGCCGGTGATGCTAAACAGTTAATATGCTTTTCAACGATACCATTGCGGCAATAGCCACTGCACCAGGCGCAGGAGCTATTGCCGTAATTCGTTTATCAGGACCCGATGCAATTGATCTTATCAGTGAGCATTTTAATCCGGTTGGACCCAAAAAATTAGGTGAACAAGATTCTCATACTATACATCTTGGAGATATCGTTTTCAATCATCAAATTATTGACCAAGCGTTGGTAAGCCTATTTAAAGCACCTAGATCTTATACCGGTGAAAACGTAGTTGAAATTTGTTGTCATGGGAGCACCTATATTCAGCAAACGCTTTTAAATCAGCTCATTGCGACCAAACGTTGTAGAATCGCAGAACCTGGAGAATTTACCAAGCGTGCTTTTTTGAATGGAAAAATGTCCCTGACCACTGCTGAGGCGGTAGCTGATCTCATTTCTTCAGAAAGTGAAGCTGCACATAGGTTGGCCATCAACCAAATGAGAGGCGGATTTACAGAAGCACTTAAAGATCTTAGGGCTCAACTCATCCACATGGCTTCTATGATTGAACTAGAACTAGATTTTTCAGGAGAAGATGTGACCTTCGCGAGTAGGGATGAATTGAAAAGTTTATTAGAAAAACTCAAACAATCCATTAAGGAGCTTCTAGATTCGTTTGCTTATGGCAACGCAATCAAACAAGGTGTTTCGGTAGCCTTACTAGGTGCCCCCAATGCAGGTAAATCCACCTTATTAAATGCACTTTTAAATGAGGAGCGTGCAATTGTTAGTGATATTGCAGGTACTACAAGGGACACCATTGAGGATCGCTTAATTATTGACGGTATTCTGTTTCGATTTATTGATACCGCAGGCATTAGAGAAACCAGCGACCAAATTGAAAAGTTAGGAATCGTTCGATCTATTGAAAGTGCTCAAAAGGCGGATATCGTAATCCTACTTATAGACGCAGTATCTACAACACAGAATGATCTTAGCACAACCATTTCATTACTCGACGATCATAATATTGATCGTTCGAGAACGATGATTCTGTTTAATAAAATCGACCTTAATCAAGATTTAAATCTTGAGGTTCCTGAAAACATTGAGTTCTTATCGCTATCGGCAAAAAATAAAATTGCCATTGATGACTTAAAGTACCAACTCGTACAACGAGTATTACAAGCAAAAACTGGGGCGAACGAGACAGTAGTTAGTAATTCGAGACATTACGGCGCCTTGCATAGTGCACTGCAAGAAATCTTCGAGTTAGAATCAGGAATCGCCCAAAATATTCCAAGTGATCTTTTTGCCATCTCACTTCGTAAAGTGATTCACCATTTAGGAGAGATTACAGGTGAGGTTAGCACCGACGATCTATTAGGATCAATTTTCTCTAATTTCTGTATCGGAAAATAATTGGTGTTTGGTTACACTGTAACCTAAGTACCCTATGAATCTTCAGTATTAACTACCTTTGAATCGCTATTTATTGTAAACATGAAAGCAATTAAAAACATATGCTGTATCGGTGCCGGTTACGTTGGAGGACCAACCATGACGGTCATCGCTTCACAGTGTCCTGAGATAACGGTCAACGTAGCAGATATTAATCCTGAGCGTATCGCGCTTTGGAATCATAAGGATTTAGACCAGCTTCCCGTCTACGAGCCAGGCCTTGCTGAGCTAGTGGGTCAGCAGCGTGGTAAGAACCTGTTCTTTACCACTGAGGTAGAACGTTCCATTGAAGAAGCAGACATCATCTTTATCTCTGTTAACACCCCTACCAAGACTTACGGTAAGGGAAAAGGTCAAGCAGCAGATCTTAAATACATTGAGCTATCGGCTCGCACTATAGCTAAGGTGGCAACTACCGACAAGATTGTCGTTGAGAAGTCTACCCTACCGGTTCGTACCGCCCAGGCGCTTAAAAATATTTTAGAGAATACCGGTAACGGGGTAAAGTTTGAGATTCTATCGAATCCTGAGTTTTTAGCAGAGGGTACCGCCATTGATGATCTGCTTAATGCCGATCGTGTGCTTATTGGTGGAGATAACACTCCTTCAGGGAAAGCGGCTAAAGATGCCCTTTCTTCTATCTACGAGCACTGGTTACCCAAAGAGCGCATCTTACAGACTAATGTCTGGTCCTCAGAGCTTTCTAAGCTTGTTGCCAATGCCTTTTTAGCGCAGCGTGTGTCGTCGATTAATGCGATTTCTGCCCTTTGTGAAAAAACCGATGCTAATGTAGATGAAGTCGCTAAGGCTATTGGGCTTGATTCTCGCATTGGTCCAAAGTTTTTAAAGTCTTCGGTAGGTTTTGGGGGATCTTGTTTTCAAAAGGACATTCTCAACCTCGTTTACATCGCACGTAGTTACGGGCTTACTGAAGTTGCTGATTACTGGGAGCAAGTAATTATAATGAATGATCATCAGAAGCGTCGCTTTGCCGATCATATCATCTCTAGTCTATATAATACCGTTTCAGGCAAGAAGATTGCTTTTTACGGTTGGGCCTTTAAAAAGGACACCAACGATACCCGTGAGTCGGCAGCCATCTATGTGGCTGATGCCCTGATCGAAGAACGCGCAGAGATTACCGTTTACGATCCTAAGGTATCTAGAGCTCAAATGCTGAGCGATTTGAATTACCTAAGCACACGAAGCCCAGAAGAGAATGAACGTTACCTAAAGGTGGTCAATGACCCTTATGAAGCGGCAGATCAGGCGCATGCCATTGCCGTGCTTACCGAGTGGGATGAGTTTAATGGCTATGATTACCCTCGCATTTTTAATCAGATGCTCAAGCCAGCCTTTATCTTCGATGGTAGACGACTGCTTGATAAAAATGCCCTTAAACAACAAGGGTTTAAAGTTTATACAATAGGAGAATGACTGTATTAGTAACCGGTGCAGCGGGTTTTATAGGGTATCACCTCAGTAAACGGTTATTAGAGGCCGGACACCAAGTGATCGGGATCGATAATATCAACGACTACTATAGCCCTGATCTCAAATTCGCTCGACTTAACGAGTTAGGTATTGCTCGAGTAGATGCTGAATTGGAAGAGATCTCTTGTCTGTCTGAGGTCTATCCTAATTTTATCTTCTACCGCGTTGATATATCTCATGCAAAGGCTCTGGGTGGGGTGTTTAAAAAACATCCGATCGATAAGGTTTGTCATTTGGCTGCCCAAGCAGGTGTTCGTTACAGCATTGAAAATCCATCGGTATATATTCAGAGTAACCTGGTAGGGTTCGGTAACATCTTAGAGGAGGTTCGTCATGCAGGTATTGATCATCTCATCTATGCCAGTAGTTCTAGCGTCTACGGAGAATCGAAAGAAGTGCCTTTTAGTACCGATCAGCAGGTAGATCATCCGATCAGTCTGTATGCTGCCACCAAAAAGGCCAACGAGCTAATGGCCCATACTTACAGCCACTTGTATAATATAAACACCACAGGGCTACGATTCTTTACCGTTTATGGCCCTTACGGTAGACCCGACATGGCGTATTACCTATTTACCAAAGCGATTTTAAAGAATGAACCGATCAAGGTATTCAATAACGGAGAAATGCGAAGAGACTTCACATATATCGATGATATCGTAGAAGGACTGGTTCGCATTATTGAAAACCCTGCAAAAGACAACTACAAGATCTACAACATAGGTAACCATCGGTCAGAACAGCTCAGTGACTTTATCGCTACCCTAGAAAAACATCTAGGTAAAACCGCAAAGAAAGAATTACTACCTATGCAGCCTGGTGATGTGAGTCAAACTTATGCCGAGGTTAGTGATCTTATCGAAGACTATGGGTACGCTCCAAACACATCAATCGATGAAGGTCTCAAGCGTTTTGTACAGTGGTATTTAAAAAGTGAAAAAAAATGAAAGGAATTGTATTAGCAGGTGGCTCAGGCACTAGGTTATATCCAATAACAAAGGGGGTGTCAAAACAATTATTACCCATCTACGATAAACCGATGATTTATTATCCAATATCAGCATTAATTCAAGCTGGTATTAGAGAAATATTAATAATATCAACACCTGAAGATCTTCCAGGATTTAAAAGACTTTTAGGTAATGGAGAAAAATTAGGATTAAAATTTTCATACGCTGAACAACCCAGTCCTGACGGTTTAGCGCAGGCTTTTATCATTGGAGAAGAATTTATAGGAAATGAGCCGGTCTGTTTAGTTTTGGGGGACAATATATTTTACGGTCACGGATTTGAAGAACTAGTTCAAAGTGCAAGACAAACTGTAGAAAAGACTGAAAATGCAAGTGTCTTTGGTTATTACGTTAATGATCCGGAGAGATACGGAGTTGTTCAGTTTGAGAAAGAAGGAAAGGTATTATCCATCCAAGAGAAGCCAAAGAACCCCAAATCTAATTATGCCGTTGTAGGATTATATTTTTATCCAAATTCGGTGGTGGATATAGCTAAAGATATAAAACCATCTGAGAGAGGTGAATTGGAAATAACTTCAGTCAATCAAGAATATTTAAAGAGGGGGCAATTAGCAGTTAAAGTAATGGACCGGGGTTATGCATGGCTAGATACAGGAACGCATGATTCTCTAGCAGAAGCTGGAGAGTTCGTTAAAGCATTAGAAAAAAGACAAGGACTAAAAATAGCATGTTTAGAAGAAAATTGTCTTGAGCGCGGGTTTATATCAAGAGAAACTGCTCTAGAATTAGGAAAAGAATTATCAAAGACCGATTATGGGCAATATCTCATGAGAAGAGCTAAAAAATGGAAATAATTAAAACATCAATAGAAGGATTAGTAATTATTCAACCTTTAGTTTATGAGGACGAAAGAGGATATTTTATGGAAGCTTTCAAAAAAGATTTTATAGCAGAACATTTCCCTTCTCTTCAATTTATACAAGACAATGAGTCATTCTCAAGCTATGGAGTACTCAGAGGACTTCATTTTCAAAAACCACCACATGAACAAACCAAACTAGTAAGAGTAATTCAGGGAAAAGTTTTGGATGTAGCTGTTGATCTAAGGGAAAACAGTCCAACATATGGCAAATGGGAGTCAATCATTTTATCATCTGAGAATAAAAAGCAATTTTTAATTCCAAAGGGTTTTGCACACGGATTTGTAGTACTTAGTGAAAATGCAATTTTTTCTTACAAGGTTGATAATCCATATCATCCAGAAAGCGATTATGGAATTATATTCAATGATGAAGATTTAAAAATTGATTGGATAATCAAAGAACAAGATCTGATTATCTCAAATAAAGACAGAAATTTAATTCAGTTAAAAGATTATGAATTTTGATAGTATTAAAATAGCTATAATCGGTCAAGGTTATGTTGGACTTCCTTTGGCATTAGAATTTGGAAAGAAGTATCCAACAATCGGCTTCGATATCAATAATAGAAGGATTGAAGAACTAAAAAGCGGCGTTGACTCTACAAAAGAAGCTACAAAGGATCAATTAGAAAGCTCCTCATTTCTAAAATTTTCCTCAGAGTTAGAGAAAATTAGAGAATGTAACGTATACATTGTAACTGTTCCAACACCTATAGACAGTTTCAAAACTCCAGACCTACAACCATTGAAAAGAGCTTCCGTCATGCTGGGATCCATTATCAAAAAGGGTGATGTGGTTATCTATGAAAGCACTGTATTCCCAGGTTGTACCGAAGAAGTATGTATCCCGCTACTAGAGAATCATAGTAATCTTATTTTCAATACAGATTTCTTTTGCGGTTATTCGCCAGAAAGAATAGTTCCTGGGGATAAGATTAACACTCTTACCTCTATAACGAAAGTTACATCGGGATCGAATGAAGAGGTTGCGAATTTTATCGATAAACTATATGGGACTATAATTTTAGCAGGAACTCACAAAGCTCCATCCATTAAAGTAGCAGAAGCGTCAAAGGCTATTGAAAATGCGCAAAGGGATCTAAACATCTCATTTGTAAACGAATTAGCATTAATCTTTGATCGTATTGGTATAGATACTCAAGACGTATTGGATGCTGCAGGTACGAAATGGAATTTCTTGAAATATAAACCGGGGCTAGTCGGTGGACATTGCATCAGTGTGGACCCCTACTACCTTGCCTATAAAGCTGAGAATTTAGGATATTATCCTGAGGTAATATTAAGTGGAAGAAGAGTTAATGATAACATGAGTGTATTTGTGGCTAACAAGATGGTCAAAATGTTAATTAATGCTGGAATACAAATTAAAGGTTCACGTATTCTTATACTAGGTATAACATTTAAGGAGAACTGCCCGGATATCAGAAACACAAAAATAATCGATGTATACAGAGAGCTAATTCAATTCGGTTTGGAGGTTGACGTTTTTGACCCTGAAGCAGATAAAAAAGAAGTTTTCGATGAATATAAATTAAAGCTCGTTGATCGTGCAGAGAACCACAAATACGATGGCATCTTATTAGCTGTTGCACACGATAAATTTAAAGTATTGAGATCTAGTGATTTAAAAAGAGAAAGCTCTAGCGTGGTATTTGATTTAAAAGGTTTTTTACCAAGAGAAGCAGTAAATTCTCGATTATAAGATTTTAATTAAAGATGAAAATAACTCATCTAGTAAACCCAAACGGGTATGGTCATTTAAGAAGAGCTCTTTTTTTCTGGAGTAGGGTCAAGGCAGAAATAGATTTAGAGATTTGGATCGATCATAGTCATGTTAAGACTCTTGAATATTTTAATCATTCTCTGGGAAAGAATATTGTAGCTAAGGATTTTTCAGGAATGATCACTTTGAAAAGTATAAAAACAAAAGATTTTTATAGAAAGTATAAAGAATTCCATGAATCGATAGAAAAGGAGCTTAGACTTAAAACAAGTAATTTTATAATCTCAGACAATACTCTTATAAATTTTAAGGTTTTTCCAAAAGCCCAAGGATATATTCTAGGTTCTTTTTTATGGTCTGATCTGGATTTACCCAAAGAAATAATTAAAGAGGAACAAAAAATTATCAGTGTAAACCAAATAGAATTGATAGGCATCAAGGACTTCATTTCCACTCAAAATGAGTTAATTTCAAAACAAGAAACTGGATGGTTCATTGACAAAACAAAATATACCTGTACCGATTCAAAAAATATAATTCTATTCTCAGGTGGTTTAGGGGAAATACCGAAAGATGCGATCTTTAATTATTTTAGAGATGTACTCAGGTTATTTCCAAAGTATGAGATACATACAAGCCATAAATATCAAGAAGTCCTTTCAAGTACGAGATCATTTTCTTTTAAAACAAGAGATTGGGAAAAGGTAGATTTCTGTATTGGAAGACCTGGCATTGGCACAATATCTGATTGTATTACTTACAACATTCCATTAATTGCCATTGGAGAAATTTCAAATCAAGAAATAAGGTTTAATGCAGAAAAAATTGAAGAGTTAAACATCGGAATAAATTACCTAGATAAATCCTTGGATGAAAACATCCTAAGAACAGAATTTACCGGATTTAGTGCTATAAATAGAGAAGGAATAAAAGATTTAAAACAAATACTTGGCATTGATGAATAAGTTTGAAAATTATATAATTAAGAAAAAGGATTCCTTCAAGGAGGTTTTAGCAATTCTTAATAGCGGGGAATGGCATGAGAAGGGTTTGGGTGTAGTCCTAGAAAATGATAAAGTAATTGGTACAATAACAGATGGTGATATCCGTAGATGTCTCTTATATAATAATAAGTATACCTCAGAAATATTTGCCGAAGAAATAATGAATCCGGACCCTATTGTTTTCGAAGAAAATGAACTTGATACAATTTTAGATGATTTTGCCAATAAACTTGCCGAGAGGAGAGGGAAACTTAAATGGGTAACATTGGTTGATGAAAATCGAAATTTGAAAAATATTCTAAATATCGAAACCGTAACCAATACCAATCCAAAAATATCTGTGATTGGGCTAGGATACGTTGGTTTAACTTTAGCCTTAGTCTTATCGGATAAAAATTTTAAAGTTCAGGGAGTCGAGGCCAATGAAGCAGTACTTTCAGATTTAAAAAGAAATAAAACTCATATTAGGGAACCAAAAATTGAGAAATTTTTAGAAACCCAGGTTGGGAAAAATCTTGAGCTAACGAATTCTTTGGATCCTAAAAATGATGTATATATTGTTACTGTAGGAACACCAGTCCAAAGAACTGGAAACGAATTTGAGTTAAATAAAAGTTATTTAGAGGTAGTTACAAATGACCTATGTAAGGTTCTCAAAAGAGGAGATCTAATAATATTTAGGTCAACTGTTTCTATTGGTACCTGCCGTGAAGCCTTGCGTAAAATCGAAAAAGGAACAGGATTTAAATGTGGTTTCGATTTTTACCTTTCTTTTGCCCCTGAGCGAACTGAGGAAGGTAATGCTCTCAAAGAATTAACAGAATTACCACAACTGATTGGAGGTTTCGATAAGGTCTCAACACTAAAAACGGCAAATATCTTTAGGAAAGTAACGAATACTATAATCACCTTAAATAGTCTAGAGGAGGCAGAGATGTCTAAACTTTTAAATAACACCTTTAGAGACTACGTTTTTGGATTTTCCAATTATGTTTCGAGATTAGCTGCATCAAAGGGTATTGACATTATAAATGTAATTAATGCGGCAAATAAAGATTACCCTAGAAACCCAATTCCCTTGCCTAGTCCTGGTGTAGGAGGTCCTTGCTTAACTAAGGACCCTTTTATAATGAGCGAATCATTTTCTGATGCATTAGATCCAATTTTTGTGAAGAGTAGAATGGAAAATGAGAATATGATAACATATGTAGTTTCTTCAGTATTAAATATTCTTGAAAGATTAAGTATAGTTCCCGAAGAAGCCAAAATTTTAATCCTAGGCTTAGCTTTTAAGGGTAACCCAAAAACTGGAGATTTAAGAAATTCAACATCTATCGAAATTCATGACAGACTTAAACCTCTAGTGGGTAATTTGTATGGTTTTGACTACGAGGCAGATGAAACCGAATGCCTTGATTTAGGCGTAAATTTTTTAAGGGACTTTGAAAAGCGACTAGACGAAATGGATGCTATTCTTATCTTAAATAACCATATAAAATTCAAAGAGTTAGACTTTAGTAAAACTAATTTCACTAAACAGGTGATTTTATTTGATCCTTGGTCTTTATTTCAGGTTCACCAATTTAAAGACCAACCTCATTTAAACTATTCCTCTATTTCTAAAGCATATTATAAATGAATATTTTAGGTGTAATACCAGCAAGAGCAGGTTCCAAAGGTGTTAAAGGCAAGAATATAAGACCACTAAATGGTAAACCATTAATCCATTATTCTATTGAAGCTGCTAGAGATTCTAAATTATCAGATTTCATTATTTCTACGGATTGCGAAAATATAAAGTCTATTTGTGATTCAATTTCTGATAATACTCCTTTTCTAAGACCCGCATACCTTGCTGAAGACAACAGCAAATCCATAGATGTGGTAGTACATGCAATTGAGTATTATGAAAGGACAAAAAATATAAGAATTGATGCCGTGATGCTATTACAACCTACATGCCCTTCAAGAACGGAAATCGACATAAATACGTGTATAACTATGCTTGAAAACTCCGATTGTGATAGTATTATAAGTGTCTGTGAGGTGGATGGTAATCATCCTGCTAGAATGAAATACCTAAACCAAAATCATTATTTGATAGATCCACCATTCGCTGAAAAGTACGAAAATCAACCAAGGCAGGAATTGGAAAAATTATACATCAGAAATGGAGCGATTTATTTAACAAAACGAGAAGTTGTTTTAAGAAAATCATTTAAGGGTGAAAAGTCTCTCGCTTATATTATGGAGTCTAATCGATCTATAAATATAGATACAGAATTGGATTTTAAATTTGCTGAATTTATAATGAAATGAAACTTTTGAACCTAGATTATAAGGATTTTCCTGCTCAATCCATCACAGAATTGAAGAGTGATGGCATTGAAATTTTCGATTCTTACGAACTTTCAATTCATTCAAACGAAGATCTAGAGTTTCATTTGGGGAAATTTCAATATGATATAATTATCATGAGATTAGGGTACGAATTAACAACTAGTATGTTAACTTCTCAATCTACACTAAAATATATAGTTTCTGCTACTACGGGACATAACCATTTAAACGAGATAGAACTTAAGGCTAGAGGAATTAAATTGATTTCTTTAAAGGGTGAAGTTGAATTTTTGAATAATATTCAGAGTACATCAGAACATGTATGGGCCTTATTACTAAATATCTGTAAAAAAATAACTAAAGCAAATAAAATCCTTGACTCAGGAAAATGGCAAAGAGATGAACTAAAGGGCTATGAGTTAAACTCAAAAACATTAGGTGTAATTGGATATGGTAGACTTGGAAAAAGAGTAGTAAAGTATGGAGAAGCCTTTAGTATGAATATTAAAACCTTCGATATAAATGCTGAAAGACACTACCAATCTCCATACAAAATAGATCTGAAATCGCTAATTGAACTTTCAGACGTTATAATACTTCTAATTGATTTCAGGGAATCAAATCGCAATTTCTTCAACCAAGAGAAGTTCGGCCGTATGAAGGATAAAACTATTTTTATCAACTGTTCTAGGGGCGAATGTGTAGACGAAAGTGCACTTCTAGAATATCTTAAAAGTGATAAAATGTTTGGATGTGGATTAGACGTACTTGATCAGGATTCTTCTTGGAAGAACTGGCCAAAGGATCACGAAATAATTAATCTCAGTAGAGAAAAAGCTAATATTATCATAACACCCCATATTGGAGGATATTCTGACTTTTCGATTGAACAAACACGAGGATTCATTACAAAAAAACTTCTAAAACAAATTAACAATGGCAAGAGCTAAACTTATCGCAGAACTATGTCAGAACCACAACGGTGACAAAACTTTATTACAAGAAATGATTCATGCTGCGGCAGAAAATGGCGCAGATATCATCAAGATTCAAAGCATCAGATCTAAAGAACTCACTCACAGAACTAAATTTGATAACGGATTAATCGAAAATGGCGTTACTCAAATAATTAAAAGACCCTATAAGTCAGAGTACGAAAGATTAAAAAAGTTAGATCTACCAATAGAAACTGAAGCTTGGTTTATTTCAGAGTGCATAAAATTTGGAGTTTCTCCAATGACTACTGTTTTCACTAGAGCAGCTTTGGAAGAAATAAAAGACTTAGGATACGAAGCTATAAAAATAGCTAGTTATGATTGTAGTTCTTTTCAGTTATTGAAAGAAGTTAAAGAATATTTTTCCAAGATCTATGTTTCAACAGGTGCAACATACGACCATGAAATTGAAGCAGCAGCAGAAACTTTAAAAGGAAGCGCGTTTGAATTTTTACATTGTGTAACAATTTACCCTACCCCACTAAACGAGCTTCATCTATCAAGATTAAATTTTTTAAGAAGATTTAGCCCACAAGTTGGTTACAGTGATCATTCTTTAGTGAGAGAAACTGGAACAATCGCTAGTCGAATTGCCTTAGGGCTCGGGGCTAGTTGTATTGAACGACATTTTACGATATTGGATGATGACAAAACAAAGGATGGTCCTGTCTCAATCACCCCT
>Ga0209653_1002674_pt1 | contig 12788 bp, 12 predicted proteins | sample SaaInl6LU_22_DNA_FD_184644 | JGI IMG/M metagenome (GOLD analysis project Ga0209653, IMG submission 184644) | Marine microbial communities from expanding oxygen minimum zones in the Saanich Inlet - ESP_116LU_22_DNA (SPAdes) (version 2) | ecosystem: Environmental > Aquatic > Marine > Intertidal... | reverse complement strand
GTATTGAGCAATGTTCATTCCAATGAAATAACTTACGCTATCCTCTTGATTAGTAATCGTCTCAAATCCTTCAGCCATTATGTTACCTGATTTCTTTGAGCAAGACGCCAACGCGATAGCCGACAAAGAAATAACAACTGCTATTTTTTTCATTTCGTTTTGTTTTTTTATTGTTAGTTTATTTTTCTATTCCTAATAACTCAACTTCAAAAATCAAAGTTGAATGAGGCTGAATAGCACCTTGACCTCTTTCTCCGTAAGCTAAGTGAGACGGGACGAAAAGTCTCCATTTACTTCCTACAGGCATTAATTGCAATCCTTCTGTCCATCCGCTAATTACTCCATTCAATGGGAACGAAATTGGTTCTCCTCTTTGAACTGAACTATCGAATACGGTTCCGTCTATCAACGTTCCGTGGTAATGTGTTTTTACTGTATCTGTTTCCGCAGGTTTGTCGCCCGAACCTTCAGTTATGATTTCGTACTGAAGTCCGCTTGGCAAAGCTACTATACCTTCTTTCTTTTTATTTTCTTCCAAAAACTCAATTCCTGCTTTTGCTTGTTTTTCACCCATTTCTGATTGAAGAGCTCCAAAGTACTGTTGCAAATTCATTTGCGCTTCATCGCTTTTGATAGCCAAATCATTTCCTTCAAAAAAGTCTGAAATTGCTTGTGCGAATACTTCGCCATTCACTTCTTTCAATCCTTGTTCAGCCAAACTTTGACCAATGTTTACTCCTAAACTATAACTAATTTTGTTTACCTCGTTGTTTAAATCCATTCGGTTTATTTTACTTTTTTATTTTACTATTTCTATTAATTCTATTTCAAAAATCAGGGCGCTGTATGGCGGAATACTTCCACCTGCTCCTTGTGCTCCATAAGCCAAAGTATGCGGAATATACAATTCCCATTTACTTCCTTCTGGCATTAATTGTAGAGCTTCTGTCCATCCTTTTATCACTTGAGTTACCCCAAATGTCGCTGGCTCACCTCTGTCTACCGAACTATCAAATTTCTTTCCGTTTATTAATGTTCCGGTATAGTGAGTTTTTACTTTATCAGCAGCTGTAGGAATAGCTCCTGTCCCTTGTTTTATAATTTTATACTGCAATCCACTTTCCAAAGTTACTACTCCTTCTTTTGTGGCATTTTCCTTCAGGAAAGCTGCGCCTTCAGCCGATTGCTTCTCAATCATTTTGGATTGTATTTCTCCAAAATAAGTTTCCAATGTTTTTTGAGCTTCAGCCATTTCCATTTTCGTCTTCTCTCCTACAAATTTGTCTTTTACACCATTTAGCATCGCATCCGCATTAATTTCCTCCATCCCCTGATTCTTAATACTCTCTGCAACATTAATACCCAAAGCATAACTCACTTTAGTCATCTTATCAGATAAATCTACTTCCTTGGAAGCTTTTATCTCCTTTTTCAGTGCTACGTTCTCTGCTTCAAGTGAAGCATATTTTTTTTTACTCACGACACACGATGCCAGAAGCAAAGAGGCCGTTCCGATTAGTATAAATTGTTTTTTCATGTTGATTTAGTTTAAATGTTTTCCTAATGAATCGTTGAATGTTGTTTTCATTTCTGAGATATTTCCCCAGTTTTCTCCATCTACAATTACCTCTCCAGCTGTGGTTTCTCCTAGCAGGCTAAATGGAGTTTCTGTTTCGCTCATAAACTCTACAAACGAGGCCTTATTTTCTTCCGTTACTGTAACCACAATTCTACTCTGAACTTCGCCAAACAAGAAAGCATCTTTTCTCAATTCGCTATCCGTGGCTACATCAAATCCTCTGTTGTTCACAAATCCCATTTCGGCAAGAGTTACAAATAAACCACCGTCAGCACAGTCATGAGCCGCATTAATCAATCCGTTCTCTATCAATCCTTTGGTCGCGTTTTGTAAGTCAAATTCTTCTTCCAAATTGAAATAAGGTGCGGTAGATTCTTTTATCCCCACAAGGTTTGCTAAATACTCAGAACTAGAAATATCGTTCATTGATTTTCCCAACAAGAAAATAGAGTCTCCCTCACTTTTGTAGTTAAGAGTCATCACTTTGTCCTTGTCAGGAACGATTCCAATCATCCCGATTGTTGGAGTTGGGAATACAGGAGTTTCCACTCCATCTATCTTTGTTTGGTTGTAAAAACTTACGTTTCCTCCAGTTACCGGAGTTTTAAATTTTCTACAGGCATTGCTCATTCCCTCAATGGCTCCTACAAATTGCCAGTACGATTCTGGGTTGTATGGGTTTCCAAAGTTCAAGCAATTGGTAATAGCGGAAGGAATACCTCCAGAAACCACAATGTTTCTTGCGGCTTCAGAAACTGCTATTTCTGTTCCTTTTACTGGATCAGCGTTTACATATCTCGAGTTACAATCTACGGTCATTGCCAAGGCTGTGTTTGTTCCTTTCACATTCACAATCCCCGCATCTGAGGGTGCATTTGTACTCATATTTTTGGTTCCCACCATTGAGTCATACTGCTCATAAATCCATCTTTTCGATGCAATATTTGGCATAGAAATTAATCTCATTGCCGTTGCTTTCAGGTCTGTTGGTTCTGGCACCGTATTGATGTCAAATTTTTTGTATTCTTCGAAATAGGCTGGCTCTTTGAATTCTCTGTCGTAAACTGGCGCACCTCCACCCAAAATAAGTGGTTCGGCAGGTGTAGTCGCAATCAACTCTCCGTTTTCAAAATAGTTCAGCGTTCCACCTTTTGTTACAACTCCGATTTGCACACAGTTCAAATCCCATTTATCGAAAATATCCTGAACTACTTTTTCTTTTCCTTTGTGAGCTACAACCAACATTCTTTCTTGAGACTCCGATAATAAAATCTCGTAAGGCTGCATATTTTCTTGTCTTGTTGGTACTTTTTCCAACCAAATATCCATTCCAAATCCTTCTTTTCCACTCATTTCTGAAGTTGAACAGGTAATTCCAGCAGCTCCCATGTCTTGCATTCCTACAATCGCATCAGTTTCGGCTAATTCTAGAGTTGCTTCGAGTAATAGTTTTTCTTGAAAAGGATCTCCAACTTGTACCGCAGGTAAATCATTTACTGAATCTTCTGTAATGTCTTTGGATGCAAATGCTGCTCCATGTATTCCATCTTTTCCTGTCGCAGAACCAACAATGAATACTGGATTTCCTTCTCCATACGAAGTAGCAGAAATTGTTCCGCCTACTTTCATGATTCCTGCAGAAAATGCATTTACCAATGGATTTGTATTGTAAGATTCATCAAAAAACACTTCTCCTCCCACGATAGGAATACCAAAAGCATTTCCGTAATCTCCAATTCCTTTAGAAACACCTTTTACCAACCATTTTGTTCTGGCTTCTTCAATGTTTCCAAATCTCAGTGAGTTTAACTGAGCAATAGGTCTTGCTCCCATCGTAAAAATATCTCTATTAATTCCTCCCACTCCTGTGGCAGCTCCTTGGTAGGGTTCTAACGCAGAAGGGTGATTGTGTGATTCAATTTTAAACGCACAAGCCAATCCATTTCCAATATCTACCAATCCAGCATTTTCTTCCCCCGCTTCCACCAACATGTGGTCACCTTCTTTTGGAAGTGTTTTCAAATACTTTATTGAGTTTTTGTACGAACAATGTTCACTCCACATTACTGAGTAAATACTCATCTCGGTGAAATTAGGAGTACGTCCCAAAATTTCTTTGATTTTGTCGAATTCTTCAGGAAGTAATCCCAATTCAACTGCTTGTTCTAGCGTGGCAATTCTTGTAGATGCTTTTGACATGTGTTTCGCGATGAAATTTTAAGGTACAAAACTACGGATTTTATCGGGAATTTGAAAGGGAATAAAAGACAAAAAAGTATGCATGACTTTCAAAGATTTACGACAAAAAACAACCAAGCCATTTTAGCTTGAGAGTTGGATGATATGATATTCCTATTTTTTTGTCCACATGTTTAGTGAAAGTCAAAACTTTCATCAAAAAATCATCTGATTTTATGCTTATTGTAAAAAATAATATTAACTATTATTTGTATTATCAATATGGGCAATCCAAGCATAAAAATAAATTGATAGGATTGATTACAAAAATAAAACACAACGCAAATTACGATTATAAACACAGCATTTATAATTTCTAGTTTATTTCTTTTGTCTTTTGGTATTTTAGGCAGAATATTGTTCATAGGTTTATGAAATGAATTGAGATTTTATTATTTAAAATTTTTAAGACAAAATTTATAATCCATCTGAGCAGAATTTAAACATACGTGTAAACTATAAAGCATGGTTACGGCACCTATAAGTGTTCCTATTCCAAAAGAAAAAACTGCACTAACACCAGCCCCTGCTAACCCCACAGCTGACATTGCTCTACATCTACCCACTGCGTTATCGTATTTAGTCTTACAAATACTACCCGGAGTAGCACCGATTAGTATCTCTTCATCGTCTATCAAATCAGAAATAACAACTCGAAACAATTCTTCTAATTCGTTCTCAGACAATTCATTTAAATAGGAACTTTCTTCTATCAAATTTTCAGCTGAATTCAATACATTTTTCATCAAATTTGACATCTCTATGTTTTGTGAAAAACCAGCATCCAAAAAAACTGACTCAAAAGTAGAAAGCGAATCAAGGTTTAAATAAGAACTATCAAAAAAGCCCGAATACATATTATCCTCAGAATTTAAAATCTCAATCATTTGACCTGATATTTCAACCATAGACTCACAATACTCAATAACATGAGGATCCCAATTAGGCTCTATAGCTAACGACTGTTTTAGCTCTGTATTGTCAGTCGTCTTATTAAAGGATGAAAATTCAGATTTTTTACATGAAAAAAATACAATAAAAATAATAAATACATAATAAGAACGCATAGTAAATAAATTTTGATTCCAAGAAAACGCTTGATCGGATGTCCATTTTAAATAGTTAGATAGATTTTAAGACATATTAAATTACAAAATAAATTTTAATTACACAAGACCAACTTTAGCGCTCTAAGAGATAATTAAGGAAAATTTAAACATTGACAACAAGCATGTTGGTGCTAACATATTAAAAAATAAGGCTGTAAGGGTTTTGTCAAGAATTTATGAGATAGGAAATTGGAAGCATATCAAAAATAATTTAGGCGGATAGAAAATCACAATACAAGGATAAGAAGCATCATAATATAACATACTGCCGAAAGTTCGTTAATCTTAACTTTTTAGGATTAAATTATGTTTCTACCTTGAAGTTTTTTTTGAAACAGATAACTATTACGAAGCATTTAATAATTTCTCACTAAAAGAAATAAAGTCCTACAAAAAAATATTAATAAATTAGTCGGTGAAAAATAGTTTTTTGAAAATTCAGTGGAAGTCTCTTATTGGACCAAAACAACAAACAACTAATCTACCTCCTCTTTTTTCTTCCTTTTGCTGTCTGCTTGTGCTTTTCAGCCAGCCATTTCGGTTTATTTCCCGAAGGATTTCCACCTTTCTTTTTACCAGAAAACTCACTTCTTGCAGATTCTTTGTTATTGCCTCCTGATCTACCGAGGAGTTTATCTAACAAATCAAAACGTTTTGCTTTGGTTAATTGGCTCTTGATCCAGGGATGATTTTCTTTTTTATACCAAAAGAAAAAACGGTGCTGATTTTGCTTTTCTTCCTTGGTTTTTGGAGTAAAATAAGGCTGCATCGTGTAAGGATGAATTCCTGCATAATAGATCACAGTTGCCACTGTCATTGGAGTTGGTGTAAAATCCTGAACTTGCTCCAACTGAAAACCCATGTCTTTGGTCTCAGCTGCCAAGTTTGCCATGTCTTCTTCTTTACAACCTGGGTGCGAAGAGATAAAGTATGGTATCAATTTTTGTTTCAAATTGAATTTCTTATCAATCTTGTCGTATTTTTCTTTAAAAGAATGAAAATGCTTAAAATCTGGTTTACGCATCAACTTCAAAGTATCAGGAGCAGTGTGCTCTGGAGCTACTTTTAATCTCCCCGATACATGGCGAGTTTGGAGTTGCTCCATATACTCTTCCATTTCTTTTACATCCCCATTTTTGTTGTAAGTTTCGGTCAATAAATCGTATCGAATTCCCGAACCAATAAATGCCTTTTTTATTTTGGGATTAGCGTCTACCTTTTTATACAGTTCTGTCATAGGTTTATGACTTGTATCCAAATTACTACAAACAACCGGGTGAATACAGGAAGGACTTACACATTTGTCGCAAATGGATTGCACTTTCCCTTTCATTTTGTACATATTAGCTGATGGTCCAGCCAAATCGGATAAATATCCTTTAAAATCGGGCATGGAAGCTACCTTATCTACTTCTTTCAAAATAGATTCTTCACTTCGGCTCGCAATAAACTTTCCTTGGTGAGCCGAAATGGTACAAAAACTACATCCTCCAAAACAACCCCTGTGAGTATTCACAGAGAATTTAATCATTTCGTAAGCCGGAATAGCTCCACGTTTATTGTATTTTGGATGTGGCAATCTTGTGTAAGGTAAATCAAAACTTGCATCAATTTCCGTTTCCGTCATGGTATCGTATGGCGGATTGATAATCAAATTCTTACCTTTTACTTCTTGAATAATTCTGTCTGCAATCAGTTTGTTAGATTCTTGCTCTACATGTTTGAAATTACCGGCATATTTTCGCTTGTCTTTCAGACACTCTTCATGAGAATGAAGCGTTAAATCTTCCCAATTTTTATTTTTTGGAATTCCATCTTTTTTGGGTCGCAAATATGCCGTTTGCGGAACCATTGTAAGCTGATGAAAGGGAACTCCTTTTTTTAGCATTTGAAGAATTTCTTTCAAAGCTTTTTCTCCCATTCCGTAAACTAATAAATCTGCTCCAGAATCTTCTAGTATTGTGGGCATCAATTTATTACTCCAATAATCGTAATGAGTTACTCTTCTCAATGAGGCTTCAATACCTCCGATTAACAAAGGAACATCTGGATAAATCTCTTTTATTATTTTACTGTACGTTACTACTGCATAATCGGGTCTAAAACCTGCTTTTCCTCCTGGAGTGTAAGCATCTGTAGATCGCAAACGAAGATTTGCAGTATAATGGTTTACCATGGTATCCATACAACCAGAAGTCACACCAAAGAAATATTTGGGTTTACCCATTTTTTTAAAATCTCTTAAATCGTCTTTCCAGTTGGGCTGAGGAATAATTGCTATTCTAAACCCTTCTCTCTCAATTAATCTTCCAACTACGGCCGTCCCAAATGCAGGATGATCCACATAAGCATCGCCCGAAATAAGGATAACATCAAGCTCTTCCCAACCTCTTTTTTCAACCTCTTTTTTGGTGATTGGCAACCACGATTCTATGGGTAATCTTTCTTCCATGCGACAAAGATAAGTGAAAAAAGGTTGCTCTGTTACAAATTTCCTGACAACTCAATTATTCCTCTTTTGTTTTTGTTTGGCGCATCTCCTTACATTTTTATACCAAAATCATCTTGTTTTCGTTATTTTTGTCCTGATGATAAAAAATGGACTTCTATATTGCGCATTGTTTCTCAGTTTGGTGAGTTGCAAAATCAACTATTCTGCTCAAGGAGGACCTATTGATCCGAACTTAAAAACGATTTCTATCGATCAGTTTACGAATCAAGCTTCATTGGGGCCTTCTACAATTGGTTTTACTTTTACTGAAAAATTGAGAGATTTATTCCAATCGCAAACCAAACTAGAACTTATTTCGAGCAATGGAGATTTAAGCTATGAAGGCACAATTTCTAGCTACACAATTCAACCTATTTCTGTACAAGGAAACCAAACAGCTGCTCAAAACAGATTGACAATCGCTGTAAAGGTTACATTTGTGAATCAAATTGATGAAAAAAAGAATTTTGACCAATCATTCACTCGATTTGCAGATTATGCAAGTTCAAGCGACATTGGATCCATTCAAGATAGATTGATTGAAGAAATTTTTGATCAAATCACGCAAGATATTTTCGATAAAACTTTAGGAGATTGGTAACTAAGTCAGATTTCATACAATGGATACAAAGTCCTTTTTCTATAGAAGAAGGTTCTGTTTCTGAATTGGAAAATTTACTGAAAGAATATCCTTATTCGAGTAATTTATCCTTTCTATTAGCAAAAAGCTACCACACTCAAGAAAACGTATTATTTGAAGCCCAACTAAAACAAACGGCTATTTCTGCTCCCAACAGAGAAGCCTTGTACTCATTTATTCATTCTGAAAAGAAAGAAGGATTGGCTCCAGAAGTTTCTGCAGCAATTGAAGAAACAGAAATAGTGGCCGAAATAATTATTGATAACAAAACAGAAAGTACTGAGGCTGAAAAAGAAACGACTGAAGAGAAAACGAGTCCTACAAAGCATATAGAAAATCTTGTTTCTGAGAAAAAAGAAGCTATTGAAAGCTCGGAAAATGCTCAACTAGAAAAACTAATCCTGTCTAGCGCAATGAGTTCTGTTTCTTTACTGGATGAAGAAGAAACTGAAAAAGAAAGCACTGAAAACCTAGACGAGGAAATAGCTGTATCTGAGTATAAAAACGAAGAAGAAAACACTTCTTCTCCTTCCAGTTTTTACGATTGGCTGGCTCCTTCTGAAACTAAAATTGAGAAAAAATTAAGTCCCGAAATAACGAAAAAACCTAGCATAGAACAGCTTGTAGATAAATTTATTGCAGAGAGAAAAACTGACTCAAGCCATATAAAACTGAACAAAAACGAGCCTAAAAAAGTATTTTATTCTCCGGTCAAAGTAGCAGGAGAGAGTCTTTTGGAAAAAGATAATTTTGCGACCGAAACACTAGCCAGAATTTATCAAAGTCAAGGACTAGCCGAAAAGGCAATAGGAATTTATGAGCGTTTAAGTTTGAAAAATCCAGAAAAAAAAGCTTACTTTGCTGACCTAATTACGAAAATTAGAGAAAACGAACAAAATTAAACCTTAATATAATGAGCACTTTAGTCTTTATTTTATCCATCATTGCAGCAGTTTTGTTGATGCTGGTTATTCTTATTCAAAACCCAAAAGGAGGAGGAATTGATTCAACTTTTGGATCTGCAAACCAACTTGGTAGTGTAAAGAAAACAAACGATGTAGTAGAAAAAGCTACTTGGTACTTAGCTATATTTATTGTAGTTCTTGCTCTTGGTTCTTCTATGATTATTGGAACTCCTGGAGCTGAGGAAGTTTCGACTGAAACAAGAATTGACCAAAACTACAGAAACACTTTGCAAACGCAAACTCCAATTGTTACTCCAGGCGAGAACAATTAACTCGAAAAATATTTAGAAAAAAAACTCGCTAGATCCCTAGCGAGTTTTTTTGTGTCTACTTTTTTCTGTTATACATTAAAACGGAAATGCATGATGTCGCCATCTTCTACCACATATTCTTTTCCTTCTACTCCCATCTTCCCCGCTTCTTTCACTTTGGCTTCAGAACCAAACTGAATAAAATTATTGTATTTAATTACCTCAGCTCTGATAAATCCTTTTTCGAAATCGGTATGGATAACACCGGCTGCTTGTGGTGCTGTCATTCCTTTTGTAATAGTCCAAGCTCTTACCTCTTTTACTCCGGCAGTAAAATAAGTGCTCAAATTCAATAATTTGTATGCGCTCGTAATCAGTTTATTTACTCCTGGCTCTTCCAATCCCATATCTCCCAAAAACTCTTGGCGATCTTCATACGAATCTAGCTCATTGATGTCGGCTTCGATTGCCGCACCCAAAAACAAAACCTCTGCATTTTCAGAAGAAACTGCATCTCTTACTTGATCCACATATTTGTTTCCTTCGCTCACAGATCCTTCATCTACATTACATAAATATAATACTGGCTTGGTGGTAAGCAATTGTAAATCTTTCACAAATTTTACATCGTCTTCCGCTTCCACAATAACTTCTCTTCCAGATTTTCCAGCTTCTAATTTTTCTTTCAATTGAGTTAAAATAGCATGCTGACAAACTGCAGTTTTATCTCCCGAAGCTGCTGCTTTTCCCAGAGATTTAATTTTTGATTCTACTGCTTCTAAATCTTTCAATTGAAGTTCAATGTCAATGATTTCTTTGTCTCTTACTGGGTCTACACTTCCATCTACGTGAACAATGTTATCGTCATCAAAACATCTCAAAACATGGATAATCGCATCAGTTTCGCGAATATTTGCCAAAAACTTATTTCCTAATCCTTCTCCTTTACTCGCTCCTTTTACTAATCCTGCAATGTCAACTATTTCGATAGTTGTAGGCATTACTCTTTCTGGATTTACTAGTTTTTCGAGTTCTGTGAGCCTCTTATCTGGCACCGAAATAGTTCCCAAGTTTGGTTCTATCGTACAAAAAGGAAAGTTTGCCGATTGTGCTTTCGCATTCGATAAACAATTAAATAGTGTTGATTTCCCTACATTGGGAAGCCCAACAATTCCGCATTTTAATGCCATAAGTTCAAAATTTTTACAAAAATACGGTAATTAACCGAAACTACGTAAAGTCTTTGCATTTTCATTTTAAAGGAATTCTGCTTATTCATGTCAGTTTAAATTCATGTCAGTTTTTTGACAACCCTATATGCTGTAAAAGCAATGTTTACTCTAGCCTATATTTATCAATTTGTGTCATTTTATGACTTTTTGTTCTTTTTAAAACTGATTATATTGAGATAAGTTTGATTAAAACACTCGTATTATGAAACAATTCTTCCTTTTAGCCCTTTTGTTATTCAGTTTTTACTTTTTGACGCTTTCCCAAGAAGTTGCTTTCAATATTGGTATAGGTACGTCAACTTTCACAGAAAAAACGCCAGACAATACTTCTCTTCAAGACCCAAAATTTTCACTGAATACAGGAATTGGAATTCGACATGCTCTAACCAAAAGAATTTCCTTGTATTCTGGGGTTCAAATTAATGTGAAAAGAAGTGGTTTTTCCTACAATGAGTATAAAACTAATTATGAATTTGAATACAATTCAAAATCTAGTCTTTTTAGTGCATCTATACCAATAACTTTAAACTACGATATACCACTTGGGAAAAACAGAATACAACTGGGAGCTGGAGGTTTTTTGGGTGTTAATATATTTGCCACCCAAAAATACAATTGGAAGCTTACTCTCGATGGTGAGACTTATTACAATCTTGGTAGCGGAAATCTAAAATTCAAAGACCAAGCTGAGGGAGATGAAATCTATGATGTCAGACGAATAGACATTGGCTTAAAATGGTCAATTTCCTACAACTTAAAAAGAATTTCACTTCGATTAGACTCAGAATATGGACTTAGGAATTTATCTCAATATGAAAATAGCGTAGGTCAACTTTTAACTCGTTCTCTTTGGCTAAGCGTTTCTATTCCTCTTAATTCTGAGATGAAACAAGAATAAAGATGAATTACGGTAAATAAATTACTCTGCTACTTCTAATTCATCAGGAAGTTCATTTACTGCATCTTCCAGATCAATTGTATTCTCTTTTTCTGCCTGACCTTGGCATCGGCTGCACAATTCCGAGATCTTTTTCATTGCTTTAGCTTCACCTACAGTTCCTTCAAATATTTCGTCAGTTCTGTCGCTGTTTATGTAGCCACAAGTATTGTAGAGGTGATACTTTTTTCCAGATTTGGTCCAAAACACAAAATCTTGCCCAGTAAGGGTTTCTACCAATCTTGTTTCCTCTGTATATTGCTCTACAGATGCAGGATTAAAATCAATTCCTGTTCCAACTCCTATTAACAAAGCAGCACCAGCAATTGCACCCAAAATTCCTTTTTGTTTTCCGTCAATATTCTTATCGGTAAGGATTAAAATTACCAAAGGTAAAAAGGCTATTGCACTGATAATTGCTCCCAATTGGTTTTGAACCCAAAACTTAAACTTTTCTTTTTTAGAAGCAGGATCTAAACGATTCGCTTTTTTCCACAATAAGTTTCCGGCTACCGCAAATATCAAAGCGATTACAATCAACACAATGAGCATTGTCATTCCATTTTCTTGCACATCTCCTCCTCGAAGTTTCATGATTCCCCATATCTCGAACCCAATAGCTACTAGCCACGCAATAGCGGCTATCACTCTAAATGTTACTGCCTTTGATTTGTTGTCGGCTGTTGGTTTCCATGGCTCGCTCGAACCATTATTTGAAGCTTTGTCGCTACTTACTTTTGTGATTTTTTTGTTTGACATATTAGATAGTTTTTTTACTTACTAACAAATGTAATTAAAATCTGAGGATTTGATTCTTCCATTCCTTTATTCCATAAAATTATTTTTACATTTGAAAACAACCTTTTACACCTATGAAAACAACTTACACCAATATCAAGCAATTATCTGGAATACAAGAAGATATTTCTGTTCTAAAACTCAAAGGAAAAGAAATGGGAATATTAAATACCATTGAAAATGCTTATTTGGAAACAGAAAATGGATTGATTTCGGGGTTTGGAAAAATGGAAAACTTACCTGAAAGCGACAACACAAAACTAGTTGATTGTACAAGAAAAATTGTACTTCCTGCTTGGTGCGACTCGCACACTCATTTGGTGTTTACTGGAACTAGAGAGACCGAATTTGTAGACAGAATAAACGGGCTAACCTACGAAGAAATTGCTGCTCGTGGAGGAGGAATAATTAACTCGGCCAAGCGATTACAAACTGCCAGCGAAGAAGAACTGTACAAGGCTGCCTGGACCAGATTAGAGGAAATAAAAAGTCATGGAACTGGTGCGGTTGAGATAAAAAGTGGATACGGATTGTCCTTAGAAGCAGAA
>Ga0209653_1002671_pt1 | contig 12797 bp, 13 predicted proteins | sample SaaInl6LU_22_DNA_FD_184644 | JGI IMG/M metagenome (GOLD analysis project Ga0209653, IMG submission 184644) | Marine microbial communities from expanding oxygen minimum zones in the Saanich Inlet - ESP_116LU_22_DNA (SPAdes) (version 2) | ecosystem: Environmental > Aquatic > Marine > Intertidal... | reverse complement strand
CTGGGGGAAACGCGGAATAAACTCCTTTAAAGTTTACCAGCACATTACGAAGGAAGACCTCGTTGCAGTAGTGAAAGCGGCACATGCACAAGGAAAGAAAGTCACTGGTCACTTATGCTCTGTCACTTATCGAGAAGCCGCAGAGATCCGCATCGATAATATTGAACATGGTTTTTTTCAAAGCTCTGATTTTGTAGATGACAAAGTCGACAACTTTTGTCCAGCGTTCAAAAGAGGTCAAGCTTTAAACGAACTGCCTACTGATAGTCCTGAAATGAAGGAATTGATGGAAGTGCTGATCGAAAATAATGTTGCGGTTACTTCTACACTACCAGTCTTTGAACCTTATACCGACCGGGAAGTAGTTTTAGGAGGTGGCTTGGAGGCGATGAGTCCCGAGATAAGGAGAGACTTAGAAAGGAGTCATCAAAGAAGACAAGGACGTGATTCCGCTTCACTAGTTTCATTCAAAAAGCTAATGGCTTGGGAAAAAAAGTTCTATGAAATGGGCGGAAAACTTTTAGCGGGAACTGACCCTACTGGCGCAGGAAGAACCGTTGCAGGATATGGTAACATGAGACAAGTTGAACTATTGATCGAAGCAGGTTTTTCATTAACAGACGTAATTAAGATATCATCTTTAGATGGTGCAGAATACTTAGAAAGAAGTGCACAAGTTGGTTCCATTGAAATCGGCAAAGAGGCTGATCTTGTTTTAATAGACGGAGATCTTGAATCAGATATCTCCAATATTCGTAAAATCATCACTGTATTTAAAGATGGAATCGGGTTCAATTCTCAAAAGATATTTGAGTCAATGAAAGGCCAAGTAGGCATGCATTAATTAAAGTAATTCCTAGCTTGATCCTAATTGTAACAACCATTAATTGAAGCCAAAGTGGCAGGCCAATATGCCTATTTCTGAATGGAAAGGCCTTTGACAAAAAGAATTGATGTCCAGACCATTTTTTCATAAGGCTATACGGAAGTTTCTCACATTTTTAAGCGTGCTGTTTGTGGCCTGGATGGTGGGTATTTCAAACATTGTGAATCAAGAGTAGCGGTTTATGGAGGACACTCACATCAAAACAGAAATAAGAAAAGAGCAAGAGGATGACGATCCCTTTAAAGATTAATAGAAAGCTTCAATCTTATGAGTTGCTGAACCGACCTGTACTTCTTCTCCATCAGCTTTATTCAGCAACTGCTTGCCTAAGGGGGAACCTGGAGAGATAGCAAAGACCTTTTGGCCCTCCAAATCCAACGGACCAATAGCAACTGATAAATAAAACTTCGAAATATTAGTTATGACCAAATTACCTAATCCAATTTTTACACCCTTGGAGTCGACATCAAAGGATTTAAGAATGGTGATCATCTCAATGGCCTCACCTAATTGACCAGTCAATTTACCTTTCTCTAGATTGATCATCTCCCTGGAGGTTTCATACTTATCTCCCATAGAGCTTTTTGTATCGGAGGCAGCTGATTCCTTAAGGTTTGCCAATTCTTCTTTCAAGGAATCTATCCTATCTTGAACCTTAGTCAAACAAGCTTGATGTGTCTTCTGCTTCAATTCCTCCATTGCGCAAAGAAATGAATTAAACTGAAATTATTATATTCATCCAAGGACACATTACGATTGAAACTTCAACAATTCCTTCCTAAGATAAACGAAAGTGGTCTTGAAAGTCTAGAACATCCTCAGTTTGTCCAAACAGAAATAGACACACTAAAAAAAGGTTTAAAAGGACATTTAAATATCACACTGTTTTTCTTCTTTTTGAACTCAATATATTTCGTTGTTCAATTGAGAAGCTATGAGACTAATCAAACTGGATACTTATCAATTTTTATACGAACAATAATATGGGGGCTGTACTTAATTTTCTTGCAATCTTGGTTTAATCGAAAAAAGAATTTAGCCATAATTACACTGATAAAAGAGTCAATGTCTCAGGAATCAATAAACATTTTTGTCTGGTTCAAAAGATTTAAAAACCCACTCAAATTCAAGTGGTGGGGATTAAACTCTTTAGAGAATAAGACTTTGAAAAAATTAGAAAAGCAAACCAACAACAAGCTATTATTCTTTGGTAGTCAAACACTTGTATTTCTATTGTTCGTGATTGGAGCTGTAGAAGGAAGTTCAATTCTCACCTATGCTTCTCCTGTAATGATGTTAGGGTCAACATTTGCTTTTATCGATTGGAAACTGACTCAATATTATAAAGAACTCTCAAAAGTGAAAGATTCAATTGAATAGACATTTCTATTGCCATATTTTTTCTTTAAATTAAAGCGTGCTATACGAATTAATATATAGAAGTACAGCAAGACCGGGAACAACTGAAAAGGACTTAAAAGATATCCTTAAAACAGCCAGGGCTTTCAATGAGAAAAACAACCTCACTGGTTGTCTTCTTTATCACGACAATCAATTCTTACAAATGCTCGAAGGAGAATTCCAAGTACTGCTTGAGCTCTACGATAGAATTAAGAAGGATCCGCGTCACAGAGATTTTTTACTTCTTCACATGAAGGAGACGGATTATAGAATCTATTCTAACTGGACAATGGCATTTAAAACATTGGATCAAACCGAGTTGAAAAATGCCTCTGGTGTTACAGAATTTACTGAATTAGAAACTGAAGAAGAGGAAAGCCACATGTCCAAGGAACTCTTCCAAGCAATTAGCTCAGATATGGTAAGTCACTAGAATCTAGCTGCCATTAATAAGCTCAGGTCTTTATAAGGCAAATTGAATTTTTTAGCCAATTCCAATCGAGTAGTACAGCCTTTGTAACAATAGATGCCCTTGCTAAACCAATCATAGTTATACATCATTTGCTCTAACCCTCCATTATCAGCCATTTTTAGGAGAACAGGAGTCAATATATTGCTTAAGGCTGTGGTGGCTGTCCTTGATGCTCGGGAGGCAATATTAGGCACACAATAATGAATGACATCGTACTTTTTGAACGTTGGATTATCATGACTTGTAGTTTCTGAAGTCTCGATGCAACCTCCCTGATCGATTGAAACATCAATGATCACAGAACCAGGTTTCATGCTTGAAACCATTTCTTCCGTAACCACACATCTAGCCCTACCTTTTTCAGCCCTTAGCGCTCCAATCACAACATCTGTACTTTGAAGTGACTGACTCAACGTCACACTATCTATTGCTGCTGTAAAAGCTTGATTCCCAAGTCGGTGTTTAATCCTTCTGAGCTTATATAGCTCATTATCAAATATTCTGACTTCAGCACCTAGTCCTATGGCTGCCCTCGCGGCATATTCCGCCACTGTTCCAGCTCCAAGAATAACTACTCTAGTAGGTGGCACTCCCGTAATTCCTCCGAGAATAATACCTCTTCCACCATTCGAATTACTTAGATACTCGACAGCTATTGGAATCACCAAACTACCAGCAAGTTCACTCATGGCATTGACAACTGGTAATCCTCTAGCCTTATCTTCCAAAAACTCAAAACCTAGAGCTGTTATCTTTTTCTTATTTAGGGCTTCAAAATAATCTGAAGTTGCATTTGCAAGTTGCATGGCTGAAAACACTGCAGAGTTAGGCTTCATTAACTCGATTTCCTTCTTTGTTGGAGGCTCAACTTTAACCACCAAATTAGCTTCGAAAGCTTCTTTCTTAGAATAAACGATCTGAGCACCATTCTCTGAATACTCATTATCCGGGAAATATGCATGCTCACCAGCACCCTGTTCTACTTGTACTTCATGACCATTGGCTACCAAAATTCCTACAGCAGCAGGAGTGAGACTCACACGGTTTTCTTGAAATGAGACCTCTTTAGGAACTGAAATCAATAGATTTTTGCCTCCAGATTGCACTTTAAGCAACTGCTCTTGAGGATATCGACTGCCTTCTTTGGCTAGTTCGGCAAAACCAGATTTTTCTTTATCAGCCATGGTGGGTTAATGTATAGTGTCTCTTTTGTTCACCTAAATCTACAATATCTATTGCTAAATATTGCTCAGGTAATAGATTACCAATCTTTTCTGCCCACTCAATCAAACAGAGATTCCCAGAATAAAAATATTCCTCCACCCCTATTGAAAGTGCCTCTTCAGGATGTTCTAATCTATAAAAATCAAAATGATAAATCATTTCACCCTGAGCACTCAAATACTCATTGACAATAGAAAAAGTAGGGCTTTGAACAGTATCCAAAACTTCCATTGCTCGACAAATGGATTTAGACAAAGTAGTTTTCCCTGCACCCATTTGCCCATTGAGTAGCCATATCTTTTGATCCCCTGCAAAAGCGATGACCTGATCGGCAACTTTCGGCAATTCTTCAATATGCTCGATCTCTATCTTCATTTAAGATTTCTTTGAGGCCAAAGTAACTATTGGAATGATCATTTCTTCCATCGAGACTCCGCCGTGCTGAAAAGTATCTTTATAATACTTTACATAACGATTATAATCGTTAGGATAGGCAAAGAATGTGTCCTCCGTAGCAAAAACGTAAGAAGTTGACACATTCGGTTTGGGTAAGTGATAATCATCCGGCTTTCTTACTTCAATTATTCCACTGGTACCTTTATAACCCAAATTCTTGCCTTGCTTGTATCGCAAATTGGTATTTACATTCCTATCTCCGGCTATTTTAAATGGCTTTTTAACTCTATAAGTACCATGATCGGTAGTGATTATTACTTTCAATCCTTTATTCGAGATCATTTTAAGTAACTCTAATAACGGAGAATGCTGGAACCAAGACCTGGTTAAAGACCTGTAAGCGGATTCATCTGCGGCTAGTTCCTTGATCATCCGTATATCAGTTCTAGCATGAGAAAGCATGTCTACGAAGTTATAGACCACAACATTCAATTGGTTATTGAGCAGGTTGTTAAAATTGTCATTCAGCTGTTTACCTTGATTGGAATGAATGACCTTATGATAACTATGTGTTATCTCTAGATGGTTCTTCTTAAGGTTGGCCTCTAGGAATTCCTTTTCATGATTGTTCTTACCCTCCTCTGTATCATCGTCAGTCACCCATAACTGAGGGTATTTCTTACTCATTTCTAGAGGAAGTTCACCACTGAAAATACTATTTCGGGCATAGGCCGTGGTGGTTGGAAGAATGGAATAGTAACTATCTTCTACCTCTATATTGAAATAGTCTTCAATATCTTCCTGAATGATCTTCCATTGATCATAACGAAGGTTGTCTATTAATATGAAAAAGAGTGGTTCATCACTCAATTGAGGAAAAACTTTTTCCTTCATTAACTCAGAAGAAATGAGAGGTTTGTCCTCTTCCTGAGAATTCAACCAGTAATGGTATTCTTCTTCTATAAATTTCGAGAAATTAGAATTGGCTTCGATCTTTTGCATATCAAGAATATCAGCCATACTCTTGTTCTCCGTTCGATCTATTTCCAATTCCCAATAAACCATCTTTTTATAAATCTCAGCCCATTCCTTATGATCTATACGATCATTCACTTTCTTGCTAATATTCTGGAAATCTTGTTGGTAGTTGGCATTTGTTCTTTCACTCACCAACCGCTTATTATCTAGAAGTCTCTTGACCGAGATTAATATTTGATTAGGATTAAGTGGCTTGATCAAGTAATCCGCAATCTTTGACCCGATCGCCTCCTCCATAATATGCTCTTCCTCATTTTTAGTGATCATCACCACAGGTAAAGCGGGCCGAATTCCTTTAATATAATTTAGCGTCTCCAAACCGGTCATTCCCGGCATATTTTCATCAAGAAAAACAACATCGTAAGGTGTGCTTTCAATAGCATCTATAGCATCTGCCCCACTTGTTACTGGTGTGACATCGTAACCTCTGTCGTTCAGAAAAAGTATGTGGGGCTTCAAAAGATCGATCTCATCGTCAGCCCATAAAATGTTATATCTTTGCATCACTCAAAATTGGCAATAGGCTCGAATTTAAGAGAATTAAAGCACATAACTTGAACAAAAGAAAGATAATAAATGATCCTGTCTATGGGTTCATCACGATCAGAAATGAGCTCATTTTCGATATCATTAACCACCCTTACTTTCAAAGATTAAGGAGAATCAAACAAATGGGCCTAGCTGAGTTGGTTTACCCAGGCGCCCATCATACCAGGTTCCATCACGCATTAGGTGCTATGCACTTAATGATGATCACACTCGACAATTTAAGAACCAAGAATGTTGAGATCACTGATGAGGAATATGAAGGAGCACTGGTGGCTATTCTGCTTCACGATATTGGTCATGGCCCATTTTCTCATGCTTTAGAATTCAGCTTACTGAAAGATGTACCGCATGAACATCTGAGTCGAATAATTATCAGCAGACTTAATCAGGTGTTTGATGGGAAACTTTCTTTAGGCCTTGAAATCTTCAAAGGAAACTACTCTAAACCCTTCCTTCACCAATTGGTATCAAGTCAACTAGATATAGACCGACTTGATTATCTTAAGAGGGATAGCTTCTTCACTGGTGTTTCTGAAGGAACCATAGGTGCAGATAGGATCATCAAAATGCTTGATGTTAAAGACGGTCAACTGGTAGTAGAAGAAAAAGGTATTTATAGTATTGAGAATTTCCTAAGTGCTAGAAGGCTAATGTATTGGCAAGTTTACCTCCACAAAGCAGGTGTCAGTGCAGAGAAAATGCTTCTCTCTATAATAGAAAGAGCGAAAAAGCTGATTCGTAAATCTGACTCAGATCTCTTCATGAGTGAGCCTTTAAGACTTTTCTTTGAATCTGAAGTCGGGATCGAACAATTTGCGGAGAATCAAGAAGTCTTAGAGAATTTTCTAAAACTTGATGATTATGATCTTTGGGGTGCAATAAAAGTATGGTCTGATTCTGATGATGAGATATTGTCTAAGCTTTGTTTGATGCTATTGAATAGGGAGTTATTTCGCATAGAATTCAGTTCAGAGCCTATTACCAAAGAGGAAAAAAAAAGAATAAAAAAGGAGATTAATAAACAGCTTGGTATTAATCCAAAAGAAGTGAAATACTTCTTCTCTACAGGGCAAGTACAGAACAACGCCTACCTTTCTACCGATAAAAAGATCATGATCGTTTCTAAGAACGGTCAAGTTAGAGATGTAGTAGAAGCAGCTGATTTACCCAATATCAAAGCGATGAGTAAGATAGTTCGTAAGTACTATCGTTGCTGGCCAAAAAGTATAAATTTATAATATTCAGAAGTCATTTCTATGGAAATAAGTATAGAACAAGTATCACAATTAATTCAAGGAGAGGTTGAAGGTGATGGTAAAGAAACCGTTAATAGACTTGAAAAAATAGAAGAAGCTACGAAAGGAAGCATTGCTTTTTTAGCTAATCCAAAATACCTACCCTATATCTATGTAACTCAGGCTTCTGCGGTGATCGTAAAATCAGATTTTAAGCCTGAAAAAGAAGTGAAATCGACTCTGATTAGAGTTGAAGATCCTTATTCATCTTTTGCCAAACTTTTAGAAGAATATGAAAAGCTTACCGCCAAAGTAAAAACGGGAATTGAATCCCCTTCTTTCCAGCACGAGACATCAAGCCATGGTGAAAACGTTTACTTAGGAGCATTTTCATACCTAGGTGAAAATGTTAAGGTTGGCTCAAATACTAAGATTTATCCAAATTCATATATAGGTGATGATGTAACAATTGGTGAAAATACAATCATTCACCCAGGCGTAAAAATTTATGCAGGATGCAGGATAGGTGCCCATTGCGTAATTCACTCTGGGGTTGTAATCGGTAGTGATGGATTTGGTTTTGCTCCTCAAGAGGATGGCAGCTACAAAACCATACCTCAAACAGGTAATGTCCTCATTGAAGACCATGTAGATATTGGAGCTAACACTACTATAGATTGCGCCACAATGGGATCAACTATTATAAGAAACGGTGCAAAGATCGACAACTTGGTCCAGATAGCTCACAATGTAGAAGTTGGAAAGAATACTGCAATTGCTTCCCAAGCCGGTTTATCAGGAAGCGCAAAGATAGGAGCAAATTGTCAAATTGGTGGGCAGGCAGGTATTACGGGGCATTTGGAAATCGCTGATAAAACCATCATTGGTCCTCAATCAGGAGTACCTAAATCCATCAATGAAGGGGGGAAAGTATGGTTCGGAACCCCTATTATGGAGCATAGAGACTTCTTAAGAGTTAGTGTAATACTTAGAAATCTACCCAATCTGATTCAACGAGTTAAGGAACTAGAAAAAAAGTCCTAAATTTGCGGGATTTTCGCCCTAAAAATGAACATTAAGCAGCATACCATAAAAGAATCGGTTACCGTATCAGGAGTGGGGCTTCATACAGGTGTAGAAACCAATATGACCTTTACTCCTGCTAGCCCTAATCATGGAATTAAATTCCAAAGAATAGACCTTCCAGACGAACCTATAGTTGATGCAGATGTTGATAACGTTGTTGACTTATCTCGAGGCACAACTATTGAGCAAAATGGGGCTCGAATCAACACTGTTGAGCACACCCTGGCTGCATTAGTGGGATTGCAGATCGACAACGTCTTAATCAAGATGGATGGCCCTGAGCCTCCGATATTGGATGGAAGTTCGAGGATGTTCATTGATGCGCTGGAAACCGTTGGCACTCTAGAACAAAACGCGTTAAGGAACTTCATCGAGATCAATGAAAGCATCATGTATCGCGATACTGATCGTGATGTAGAGATCGCTGCTTTACCTTTAGACGACTTTAGAGTGACCGTAATGGTAGATTACAACTCTCCTGTTTTGGGTAGTCAGCATGCTTCGCTTAATGATATCAGAGACTTCAAGAAAGATATTTCTTCGAGCAGAACCTTCTGCTTTTTGCATGAACTGGAAATGCTCTATAAGAACAACCTCATTAAAGGAGGAGACCTTAACAATGCTATTGTTGTAGTTGATAGAGTAGTAAAAGACGAAGAGCTTGATTACCTAGCCGGACTTTTCAATAAACCTAAAGTACAGGTAAAGAAAGAAGGTATTTTGAATAACGTTGAGCTACGTCATCGAAATGAACCTGCAAGACATAAATTATTAGATGTGGTGGGCGACCTTGCACTGGTAGGCCGCCCAATTAAAGCACAGATCTTAGCAGCAAGACCTGGTCATGCCGCTAATGTTGCTTTTGCTAAAAAGATCAAGAAGGCCATGGTGTCTAACAAAAGCGCGGCACCGTATTATGATCCTTCTGTTGCACCGGTAATGGATATCAATCAGATCATGCAGATCTTACCTCACAGGTATCCATTCTTACTAATAGACAAGATCATTCATTTAGATGAAGTAATGGTAGCTGGCGTAAAGAACGTTACCATGAATGAGCCATTTTTCACTGGCCATTTCCCTTCAAACCCAGTTATGCCCGGAGTTTTACAAATAGAAGCCATGGCACAGATAGGAGGGATTCTTGTATTGAACACTGTTCCCGATCCAGAAAACTATACCCCTTACTTCTTAGGAATAGACAAATGTAAGTTCAGAAAAATGGTTATTCCTGGAGATACTATTAAATTTAAATGTGAGCTAACCGCCCCAATCAAAAGAGGAATCGCTCAAATGAAAGGATATGCTTACGTGGGTAACACCCTAGTCTGTGAAGCAGCAATGACCGCTAGAATCGTAAAGAATTCATGAATCAACCTCTCGCATATATTCATCCGGAAGCCAAGATCGCCCGTAACGTAGTGATCGAACCTTTCGTGACCATCAGTAAAAATGTCTCCATAGAAGAAGGAAGTTGGATCGGCTCCAATGTTACCATCATGGAAGGAGCCAGGATTGGCAAGAATGTTAAGATCTTCCCAGGAGCCGTTGTTTCTGCAATTCCTCAAGACTTAAAATTTGGAGGAGAAGATACTACCCTAGAGATCGGGGATAATACTGTCATTAGAGAGTGTGTTACTCTAAATAGAGGAACTGACGCCACTAATAAGACAAGTATTGGCTCAAACTGTCTCATCATGGCCTATACACACGTTGCCCACGACTGTTATATTGGCGACAACTGTATACTCGTAAATGCTGTACAATTGGCAGGTCATGTAACTATTGATGATTGGGCAATTATAGGTGGGGCTGCTGCAGTTCATCAATTTGTCAACATTGGAGCCCATACCATGGTATCTGGTGGATCATTAGTTAGGAAGGATGTACCTCCTTACACTAAGGCGGGTAGAGAACCTTTAAGTTATGCTGGAATCAACTCTATAGGACTTAGACGAAGAGGCTACTCTAATGAAAAGATCGCTGAAATTCAGGAGATCTACCGTTTTGTATTCTTGAAGGGTCTGAATAATTCAAAAGCTTTGGATTTAGTAGAACTCGAAATGACTCCTTCAAAAGAAAGAGATGAGATCATCAACTTCTTTAGAAACTCTGATAGAGGAGTAATGAAAGGTTATTCAGCAAAATAAGATGAAGATCACGGTTAACGATCTTGGCAAGAAATTCAACCGTGAATGGATATTTCGAAATCTCGACTTTTCTTTTGAAAAAGGCTCTTCTTATTCAATCACTGGTGGAAACGGCAGTGGTAAATCAACCTTTATTCAAGCCTTATGTGGGTTTATCCCAACAAATGAAGGTGAAATCGAATATGAGGCAAATGGCCAAAAGATTGAACCAGATCAGTTCTTTCAATATTTCGATATAGCAACACCCTACCTAGAACTTATTGAAGAATTCACGCTTGATGAGTTTTTGAACTTCCATTTCAAATTTAAAAAATTAACAGAAGGCCTTAAATCCAACGACTTTCTTGACCTCGTTTATCTAATGAATGATCGAAATAAACAGATCAAAAACTTTTCTTCCGGCATGAAGCAGAGACTGAAACTAGGCCTGTGTTTCTTTTCGCGAAGTGAAGTTTGTCTATTAGATGAACCTACTACTAATCTAGACCAGAAAGGTACGGACTGGTATCGAGAACAAGTTGAGACTGCTTTATCAGATAAATTGGTAATAGTAAGTTCTAATCAGAAACTTGAGTATGATTTCTGCGACATCAACTTACACATTCCCGATTTTAAAAAGTAGGAATAACATCCCTCACCATGTTTTTTAATATAATTCTCATTATCATTATCACATCAATTAATAAACAATGAAACAATCGAAAAGCTTATTACTGATCTTCATACTATTGGCCTTTTCTGCCCTTTCCTCTTGTGGTGGTGATGATGTGCCAGATTTAACTCCTGAAGAACAAAGGTTAGTCGACCTTGCCGGCACTGAATCAGGTGTTACATGGGCAACCACTTCTGTCACTTTTGATGGTGCTCCATCTGACTTCTTCGGTGACCTGACCATTACTTTTAGAGGTACGGCAACCAGTAAGACTTACACAAGCACGAATGGAGTACCATTATTCAATGCAAGTGGAACTTGGGCCTTCAGTGGTACCGACATTGGTAAATTGGTATTCGATGGCGATGGTGGCAATATTTATTCCATTAATGTGAATTCAAGCGCAACTCCTGCTACCCTAACCATGACAGTAAACTATACAGCTAGTGGTGGTGTGGCTGCCGGAGTGAATGGTGCCAATGGAACCTATGTATTCAATATGGCCCAGCAGTAGGCAATAAAAGAATTTGAAAGAAAAAGCCTTCTTGAGTGGTCAGGAAGGCTTTTTTAATAATAGTTACAACCAGTTAAATCGTTCTATTTTGTAAATATTGTTATTACTATCAAATATAAATATTAACGAGGCTATGGAGTCAGTGCTTCCAATAAGAAAGACTAATGCGCTCCTATTCTGACCATCATCATCTTCAATAATCTTCTCATTACTATATGCATTCGGGAACAACCCTTGTAAAATTGTTTTAGGAGACCCTACCGTTATGTTCACCCCGTTAAAGGAAATGTAATTCGAAGAGTCTAGAAAATTAAAACTTGATAACTCTCCATTTGCAGTAATTATATTTAGCGATTGACTCACATATCGGCAGGTTCTTCCAGTAATGGGGTCATTAGAGCAGCTTTTTCCTAATGACTGAAACAAATTTACATCTGATAAAAGTTGGTCGTAATCATTGGAAGATTCAAAATCTGCAAGTTTTCTTGTCCCATTCAATTTCATATTATCATAATCACTATTGGATAGAATGTTGCTTTTCTGCGAATAGCCAACATTCAAACCAATCATTAGTAAGCAGAGGATTAAGAGAAAAGTCTTTAGAAGTCTCACTATCAAATCATCTAATTTACAAAGTCACCAGTGTCACTCCAGCTCCTCCTCTATCTGCATGTTCATCGCGCACGGATTTGATCTCTGAGTAGGACTTCAAATGTTCGCGAGTTACTTGTCGCAGTACTCCATTACCTTTTCCATGGACAATCTGAACCTCATTGACACCTAACATGATCGCTTCATCTACCCAAGTACTCAACTTCGGAATCACTTCTTCAGCCCGCATACCTCTAATATCGAGACGACTGTTAAACGAAGAAGATTTTGATGCATAATCGAAGCTTGAATAACTCTTAGCACTTCCTTGATTCTTATAGTCTTTCCGATTGACCTTCTCTAGACGATTGAGCTTAACAAAGGAAGTCAACGCACCAATGCTCAACTCTGCATCTTTACCTTTGATATTGACTACCTGCCCAACGGTATCCTGACCTTTCAACTGCACATAGTCTCCAACTGCAATTTTATTATCACTAGATTTCGCCTTTTCAAAGTCTTCCTGAACAGTAGTCTCCTTCTTGAGCTGCTCTAATCGTGCCCTTTCCTTTTTAACAGCCTCTTTTTCAGCTTTCTTCTCTT
>Ga0209653_1002659_pt1 | contig 12843 bp, 22 predicted proteins | sample SaaInl6LU_22_DNA_FD_184644 | JGI IMG/M metagenome (GOLD analysis project Ga0209653, IMG submission 184644) | Marine microbial communities from expanding oxygen minimum zones in the Saanich Inlet - ESP_116LU_22_DNA (SPAdes) (version 2) | ecosystem: Environmental > Aquatic > Marine > Intertidal... | reverse complement strand
AGGGGAAGGGTGGAAAGGAGGGGGAAAGGCTGGGCGCAGAGGTCGTGGCGAATTAGAAATTTAAATAAACTTTTAAAAACTTTTTAAAATAATTCTTTTGGCGTTATATATATGCTTTGGAATAGTTTGTAATGGATTTGATTTTTTTTGTAACTCGTTTGTAATTACTTAATCCGACATTGCCAAAGTCTGCATACTTCGTTCTTTTTGTCTGCTTTTGTTGGCTTCTGCAACAGTATCATAATACCTCCACCTCATTGGGCGTTTGTTTAACCAATCAATCATTCTTTGGTCATCGAATGTTGGGTATTTTTCTTTGTGGGCTTTTACATCTTCTAGGTTAATCCTTTTTCCATTTTTAACCTTGTCCCAAAATTCTGAAGTTACTTTTTGCTCCTTCTTTTCTCTCCCCAATATATGAACCTCATAAATGTTATTAAGTTGATTTGAAGGTAAGCTACTCAGCCATTTTTCAGCCCAACCTTTTTTTTCATGCAGTATTTTTACTTTTTCTTCGTCTTGCATTTTCTTTTTTTGATTTGACCCTTCTAAGCGAACTTGTTCGTAAGTTGGGCGACCTCTAATTTTTCTTCCCATTTTATAACTTTACTATATATCCTGTTAAATTGTGCTTCTCCATTGCTTCTTCAATGATATACTCTACGATTTTCCAATCTCCACATCCTAGACCGCATCCCATTTTGTCTGGAAAGCCGCAAATTATCTTGTCGTAATGACCAAAAAACGTGGTATACTCATGTAGTGCTTTATTCAAAGAATCCTTTAAAGCAAAGTAATCAGTCGGTATGCCCCAAATACTATTCTTCCCTAGTCTCTGCCCATATAAGTTGTAAACGAGCCTATGAGGGCTATTCTCGTCGTTTACAGAGGCAAAAGAATACTCTCCAAGTCTATGTCTACCCTTTGGAATGTAAAAATTGGTATCCGTTTCGTATGCTTCTGGATAACGCTCACGAATTTCTTTTGCGATTCCAGCACCCATGACGTTTTCTGTATTGGCTTGATGGAAGATCGCACTGATTCCATTTGGAAAGTCGAGTAGGTTGCCTTGGATTGTTTTCATAGTATCATCCACCCGATATAAAACGGGATCATCAGTAGTTGTTGGAGCGCAAACATGATGCAGCACTCTTTTCCAGTTATACCTTCTTCATCTTGCCCGTTCCACCAGTCAGAAAAGCATCTAACAAGGCGGAGTAGCCAATGCGAGTTACGCGCTGGCGTTGAGCTTGAGTCTTTATTTCGCATGGCTATCCTTTTTGTTCGTCTCAATAATTTGTGTAAGCAACTCCACAGCCTCGTCCATGTCGCACCGAAGGCATCCACCTGTCGACAAGGGTGAATAGCAGTCACATTCAGAAACTCCCTGCCAGTATTTACAGGAATCCAAAAGGCGAACAAGGCGCGGCATATCAACTGCCGTCTCGCTTCGCTCGTTGTCAGTCGTTGTCATATTTTTTTAATCTTTTACGTCGTAATTTTCACAAGCCTCTAAGGAAAAATCTCTGATATACTTTAATACATCCACCCATTTATCTTCTCCAACAAGATCATAAAGGGTTTCGGTAAAAGCATCAAAAGCTTTATTCGCTTCCTTTGGCGTTAGTTTTTCAACTTCTACTTCTTTTGTTTTGTAGAATTTCATAGTTCCGTTTTCTAATTTTGCTTTCATTTTTGGTTTAGTTTGAAAAAAATTTAGCATCTGGCACTTGTCGCATTTGTAGGAGTAAACATAGCCTCACATAAACTGCCCATCGTTTTGATGCTCGAAAATTAACTTACCTCCACATTCGCAGTTCATTTTTTTTTTAAATTTTTTTAAATTTTTGCTTCAATGAGTTTTTCTACGGAATAATCATACCACTTTGGTTTGTTTTGTTTCCATGTGGCGAAAGGCTTGTCCATCTTGTAATACAAGCGATACTTGGTAACGCTTGGCAATGCGTCAAATCCTGCGATGGTGCGACAATTCATGGTATCGCTAATTGCGATAGCAAAATCTGTCAAACCAGACATAGGGAGCATCTTAGCCATGTTGAGAAGGTGATAGATGCCTTTCTGGCAAGCATGAGTCTTGCCATAGCGATCTGTATATTCTTTGCAGATAGCCACGCCATGTGAAGCCAACCACATGAAATTTTGATAACTGTCTCCTGTCCACTTGGTGCAGGGATGATTGTGATAGCCACCCTTGAGTGGTGTGCCTTTGCTTGTTAGAGGCATTTGGTCTGGCGTTGCACCATGACGAATGACTGCTGATCCAAGCATCTGGAATGTTTCTACTGCCATCTTGGGAATGTGTTTGTCGCACATTTGGCGAGCAGATTTGATAGGAGAGTTGTCGATAGCGAAGATATTCATGATTTGAATAATGTAAATTTTTGTTTAATTGTCAAGGTGTTTTTTTTAAAAAAAAGTTCTCTGCTTTTATGTGATTACAGAGAGGGTGATGAAAACTAACCAGAGTCATAAAAGCTCCGCCACAATACCCACTATGACTATAAATTTTATTCAGAAGAGTTGTGTTTCCTAGCAAAAGAAATAAAATCTAGTGCTAAGTTTTCTATATGTTCATATACATATACTGCATCCTCGCCTTCAAAATGTTGCCATTGATTTTCGTCAATGAATTTGAGCATTTCTTCTTCTGACATATCTTGCCAATCAGCAGGATATTCGTCTGTAAGAAAGTGAGAAGATGCTCGGATATATGCTTCGTTTTCTATAGTCATAATTTTAATCATTGCTGAGTTCTACGATTCCGTTAAATACTACTGCTTTATCTTCGTCCCAATCGTCTGAGTAGTCTCCGATAACATATACGTCTCCATTTTCGATCACAACGCCAGTATAAGGAGCAATAAATAGGATAATGCCAACATCGGGCAGTTGCTTTAACTTCGGATAAGACGCTTCAGTTAGCTTTGATCTCTCAATTATTTTGGTCTTCATAATTTTACAGGTCTTGATTGAGGCGATCTAAGTCGCCAATTTTATTGTTTTCGGTTGGTGAATAATCAGTTGATTTAATAACGCCACAAATTGAGGCGGTGTAAATTTCATCTAAATCCAAAAGAGCTTCGTATTCTTTTTGGGCTTCCTCAAATGTTTCAAAGGTTGACCAGTTTGAATCTTCAAGGAAACTACCATCTGGGCGGTATTGTCTTACTGAATAAACTACGATATACATGATCTAATGATGTCTGATTTTTGTGAGAATGTCAAGCACTTCTTTCTTATGTGCCACTTCTTTTTTGTGCAAAAGGTCATCTTCGTCCATCGTTGGCAAGAATGTTTGACCTTCGTTGAGTGTTAGCCAATCTTGTATATCAGCTATCATTTGTTCAACCCAAGCTATTTTCATATTCTTTTAGACTAAGTGTTCCAGTTTCAGTTTCAACTACGATTTCGTAATCTCGCCCTGTTAGAGATTTCATTTGACGCTTACAATCCTTTGCCCATGCAAGAGCTTGTGGAAGTTGAGCATCATAGAAGTTTTGTTCTTCGCCGTTTTTGGCATCAATGACTTTAAAGATTGTCATAATTTTTTTAAATTTTAATAAATTTTTGTTTGAGAGTTTTTTTGTGATAGGGGACAGGTAGATGTCTTCGCTACCTGCCCCCAAGCTTTAATACTTTAGAGGCATACTGCTTCAACGAACTCCAGACTATTAACCATTGGGTCAATCTTGTGGACTTCGGCAAAATAATCTTCAAAGGCGGCTAGAGTTTCCTCCAGAACATTTCCTTGTCCAACGCCATGTGTGGCATCATAAAGGACTTCGCCTTCTTTATCTGTAAGAATAATTTTAAGATGTTTCATACGCTAAATAGATAGATTGAGAATCCTATAAAAAAACAAAAAGTAACAAATAAATCCATTAACCCTGTTCATCTTCGTATTCCTCCTCATCATCATAATCGTAATTATAATCGTTTTCTTCTTCGGTGTTACCATCGGTATAAACACCATAGAAGGGCTTCTCAACCTCAGAATCATCTGCGATTTGGATTTCTTCAAGAATCTCATACTTGGAGACTCGGAGCTTCTGGCAAGAGCAATCTTCTGGAACGCTTACTGCATCAGCAGGGTTGAAGCGAACCATGAGGAGCTTACCAGAACCTGCCCAACTCTTAGCGTAGTCAAACGAGCCAACGTGCAGACCATGAGAACATTGATTTTTGCGATCATCGTCAACACAACGGCGTTGGACTTCGATTGTGTCGCCAACACGATTGAGGATTTGACCACGCTCGTTGACCTCACCTTGCAATACAGTTGTTTGAGTATTGCCAGAGATAGACCAACCATCACTAGCCACGCCCTTGTAGCCAATCACCCATCCATCTTCATCAATCGGAAGAGACTTGTAAGACAAGAAATCATACAATTCGTCCACGCTTGACTTGCTTGGATTTTCCAGCAAATTTTTAATAAACTTAATAAAAGGTGCGGAAGTGTCCATTCCTGCTTGAATCAAATCCAAGAGCTTATCGACAACTGCTCCATGCAGACGCTCGCTGAAGTAATATACAGCACCATTGTCAACACGCAACTCACCATCGCTCCAATTTTTGATTGTGGTCTTAATGTCAAGATAGCTGATTGCGGTTTCAAAGTCGCCCTTAATCAACGCCTTTTTGAATGGCGTAAAGTTTGGCTGACTTGCTGACAGAGTGTAAGGCTTGCCTTCGTAGATAAGGGTTGCACTCTGGTCGGATACGATGTATGGATAATTTTCCATTTAGTTTTTCCTTTTTTTGGGTTTTTGTTTTAGTTTAGATTGTTATAGTAAGATAGTTAATTGGATTAGTCAAGCATAGAATCTTCATATTCTATAATAATTGCTTCTTCCTCCATGTTATCCCAACCAATGCAGCCATTCATCAGAATTGACCAAATATCACTTTCGTCGGTGAGCCACTCAAGTTCTCTCTGACATAGAGCTTCACGCATTTCATCAATTTCTGCTTTGGAGTAATTTTCTTTTTTTGTTATCATAATATATATATAGTTTACACTGCTGTTGTGTCAATACTTTTTTTGAAAAGATTTGCCTTGCCACAAGCTACCACCCTTGCGGCAAGGACTTTGTATGACTACCACTTGGTAAGATAGCTTACCAAATCTTCTTCGATTGTTTCGGAGCGTTGGTGTGAATTTGTTAGATGTTTGACCATAGGATAAGCCGATAAGAAATCTTCTTTGATCTTAGCCTCTTTTGAAATGTCGATCTTAATTCCATCAAGGTTTACTTTATAAATACCTTTTGGAAGCTTCATCTTGTTAATATCATTTAAAAGTTTTTTAAAATTTAAAATAATTTTTTTCGATGGAGACTTTTCCAAAGCTTTGGTCATAAAATTTAAATCATAGCCACGAACCAAATCACTCAATTCATAGAATCTTTTCATGCTTTTAAGAACTGGAGAATCCTCAACAATTTTTTGTTCGATCTTGTCCATGCGAATCCAATTAGATTTCTTCTCAATTTTCTTGAGAGCTTTTTTGCGAACACCATAAACCTTGCCGATCTTTGAATCAAGTTTGCGTAAGGTTTCTAATCTTTTAGAGATTACAGAAGGGTATTGGAGTGATCCGTTTGAAAGTTGAACCCTGTTAGCATTATAAACATAATAGTAATAAGTCTGATCGTCTGAAAATTCTTCTTCTGTTTCGCGCCAATAACCAGATAGTCTCCAAGACCACTTTTCTGTGAGCAAAAGAATATCTCCTTTTTTGACATCGCCCTTTTTTCCACCCAAACCCTTGACAGTGTTGATGGTTCGCTCATGGCTCGACAATAAGCTAACGTGCTTATCATTCATAGCATTGAATTTATCCATAAGTTCTGGCTTTAGATTAATGAGATAAGCTTCTTCATTATTCTCTAACCAAGACAAGCGATTATTTGGAGAACGAGGCGTTACCCCATCATCAATAATAAAATATCTATGATCGGATGGTTCGCTAGAGAAATTCCAACTTTGATTGATTTGCTTTGTTGTTAAATTTCCTTGTCTAGTTTTTGAAACTTTTTGAACTCGGTCACAATTTTCAAATTGAAAAACATGCTCTGAAATTGGGAAATCGCCCCAATTAATTTTTAAATTTTTAAAGTTGCCGACTAAGTTATAAAGCATAGGCTTAAATTTAGCAAACATTTTTGTCGCATCGTAAAGACACTTACAATCTTTGATTTGATCATTGGCGTATTTTTCAACATCTCTTTGGATTTTTGCTGATGCTTCCCTAAGAGCCACAACAGTTTTATCGTTGTATTCCAAGGATTCGCGGCTATGGTGCAACTTAAACTCACCAATTTCTGCTTTATATACAACGCCATCCTTGAAAAAAGGATACTTGCTATCTGCAACGACAGGATAAAGGATGCCGCCCATCAATACGTAAGGCTTCGATGCAATTCCACGATTATCATAATAACCATCTTCGCGGTAATAATCAAACGTATCACAAGAAAATCTAAACTCAGAATGTTCAAATTCTTCATTTAAGAGATTGATCTTGTCGCCCAAATACTGTGAGAAATTATTAAATTTTGATTTAAAAGACTCAATATCTTTAATTTGGATAGGAACTTGAACATAGATGCCATTGTCATCTTCCGTAGACTCAGAAAACATTTTCGATACAACTGTATCGTCATTCTCGTCAACACGGATTGTGTATGCAGTCTTTTGACCATCACATACAGACATAACGATAAAAGAATCTCCATACGATAGCGGAGCGAAACGCCCGATACCAAATCCACCGATTGCATTGTTGGAGTTACGCTTGGTTGACTTACCATACTTGGTGTAAAGACCCATCATATCTTCCTCGCTCAAACCGCAACCATAATCTTTTACGATAAAGTTAGGCTCTAACTTAGTGGGAAGTTGAACGTCAACCTTGCGTCCGTTGCTTACGTCAATACCATTCGCAATAATCTCACGCATGGTTGCAAGGATTGTGTCTGAATAATTGTTACGCAATAGGCTTGCGATGTAACGCATATCTTCTGCATCAATAGTGCAGGATGCGGATTGGATGTTGCCAGATGTTTGGACTTTTTGTTTGGTATTTTCGATAATCATGCCACACATAATGACTATAACTTTGAAAATGTCAAGCCCTAAACAAAAAAAAGTGACCACAATTTGTGACCACTTTCGTAAGTAACTAAAAAACAACGACTTATGTTGCTATTTTTTTACTTTTTGTCTTTGCCAGATACTTCTTCGCCAAGCTCAACTGCTCGTTTAACTGTATCTGGATTGTTGTTTGCTACAAGTAAACCTGCAACAAAACCACCCGCAAGACATACTACTGCTGTTATAATTAGTGTAATCATAAATTTTTTAAAAATTTTTTTATTTTCTACCTGCTGGCGTAAAATAGAATCCAATAATAGCTCCGAGCGTTGCAATACTGGTGAGGGCAATGTGTCCTGTTGTAATTGCGACTGTCGTTCCTTGATTGATTGGGAACTTAATGAATCCCCAGAATAAATTGAACTCTGTGATGTTTGCTGGTGGGATAAACGTGATGAGTTCAACGCTTGGGTAGATTGTGCAGAGGATTGAAATTGCGGCAAAGTTGAGCATCCCAATAAGAGCGATGATCCTACGAGTGCTACGAGTAAACATTGAAGCGTCATCGTTACCTCCAAAAACTTGTTTTTGAAATTCGATGTCAGCTTCGCGTAATTGCATTTCTCTAATAATCTCTCTTTTTTGAGCAGATTCTTTTGCCGCACCAATGCGGTCAACAATACCTGCGACGATCTTAAGCATAGAACCCATGCCTGTCGCACCAAGCGTAGAAAGTAACATTGTAATAAGTCCAAACATTTCATCTAACTTTACACTATAATATGCTTATTTGCAAAAATTTAAATTAGCGAGCGATTTTTGGGGTAAATTTTATACCCATTCTGCCTACATTATTGTCTTTATCGGCACACCAGCCCTCGTATTCAATGCAATCTTCTGCGTGAATTGTTCTATATATTTGGTAGAATAATTTTTCTTCTCCCAGCATTAAGCAATGATGCTCTCTATCTACTGATAAAAGAGAACCTTCGCCGTCAAAATTTTCCAATCTTTTTAAAGATTCGTTTGTTCCTAATACTTTTATTTGCCCTTCCATAATTAAATTTACACTTTCCTTTCAATATCTTCCTCAATACACTCTTCTCCTGTCTGGATTTCTAAAACAAGGCAATGCTTATCTGTTCTATTATTTGGCTTGTGCCAAGTGCCAACTGGAATATCTAGCGAGTCTCCAGTATCAAGATCAATGCTCATTTCTATACCTTGTGGAGTGACAAGATGAATGTTTAGTTGCCCCTCAAGTATGAACCAATGTTCACTTCTTTTAAAGTGGCGTTGATTAGATAAAGACTTATTTGGTTTAATATATAAGTATTTGACCTTATGCCCCTTGGTTCTTTTTTTGCTTAGGACTTTATACCAGCCCCACAATGGTTTAATCACTTTTTCCATATTTGATGTGGCATCTCTAGGATGTCTGACATTTTTACTATTGAAATTAAATCTTTGCGACCTTCTCTTTGATAACCTTTATATAACGCATCTTTACTATTTGTAACTCTCTTGCTCAAATCGCATTTGACTTGACACATACCTAAAAGATACGCGCGTTTAATCAAAACAAAATCTTCATCACGTTCAAAAGCTATTACGTCTGTCTGACCACGAAGCCATCCATCACGACCTTGGACGTTTTGAAATTCCACCCAAACCAATTCATCTTGTTCTGAATTATCGGCACGATTGATTTTCTTTTTTGCTTTGACATCAATAGTCCCAAAACAAGTAAAGTAATCAATATGTCGAAATTGTTCTTCTCTATTTGCCTTTCGGTAATTCGGATCGCGTGTTTTTAAAAGGCGAATAAATTCTTTTTCTACCCTTTGTCCACGATTCCAACTTGATGTGTTTTTCCATTTACTCATTTTTTTATCCAGTTTATTTTATTTAGAAAAGATTTAGTTTTTTGATATTCTTTTGAATCCAGACGAAAATTTGCCATAAATTCTTGAGGTATATTTATTTGTTTATTTGCAGATAATGAAAAAAGCGTGTTTTCTTCAACATCATTTCTTATATAAGTGCAAAAGAAGAAATTTAAATAATCAAAGACTTCATAAAGTGAGCTATAAACTTTATTAGCGACTCTGTAGTTTACAGCAGGTGTTTGAACTTGGCAAGATAATAATCCATCATTTTTTAAAATGTTTTTTAAATCTCTGTAAAAGTCTATTTCAAAAAGAGGTTTGGATTGATTTATTGGGTCTGTCGAATCCACTAAGATTATATCGTATTTTTTATTTATTGATTTTACGAAATCTTTCGCATCGTCTATCGTTAAATTTACCCTAGAATCATCAAAAGATGAAGCCATTTGAGGAAAATATTTTTTGCAAACTGAAACTACTTCTTCGTCTATTTCGCATTGGTCAATAGATTTTATATTATCATATTTCAAACACTCTCTTGCAATTCCTCCGTCACCGCCTCCGATAATTAATATATTATTTGGCTTGCCATGAATGGAAACAGGAATTTCAGTCATGGTTCTATGATATTCTATTTCATCAAATTCAGAAAATTGTTCTATATCATCTAAAAATAAAGCTCTGCCAACATTTTCTGTTTCATAAACTTCTATTTTTTGAAATTCAGATTGCTTATGAAAAATTCTTTCTTTTAGTTTGGCTGATGTTATCTTCATTAAATGATTCCCCTTTTTATTCTCTTTATTTGAACTTTTTTTGATTTGAAACACTTTATTAAGTATTCAAGGCTCCCTTCAAGATCATCTTTACAACAAAAAATATCTATCGCACAATATTTATGTTCTGGCCAAGTATGAATAGAAAAATGAGATTCGCAAACCGCTATAATTCCAGTAACTCCTTGTGGAGAAAATTTGTGGAAATATTTATTTAATATTTTGCATTTAGCTATATTTGCCGCCTCTGTGAGCGAGGACTCTACAAAACTTAATGAGTTTATAGAATCTTCGTCACATTGGTGAAGTTCGACAATAATATGTTGGCCTAAAATCATTAAGAATATTACTTTTCTTTTACAAATAGCCCGTTAATCATCTTACCTTTACGATCTTTTATTTCGTCGTAAGCGTCAGCCAAGCAATCGACTGAATTTAGTCCGACAATTTTAGAAAGCAAAATAATTGTGACCAACATATCGCCAATGCCATCAGCAACTTCAAGCATTGACTCTTCTCCTTGCTCAAGTCGTTTAAGGGCATCAAGCGTTTCATCAAGTTCTTCTTGTGTTTTACTTATTTGCTTGATTGCGTTTGAGTTTTCAAGAATATTTCGATCCTTCGCCCATTGGATTACCAACTCTTCTAATTTTTCATAATTCATATTTGCACCATAATATGATCGAAATATAAGTTGTCAACCATAAAAATGAAAATGTGACTAAATGATTAAAAATATTTACAATAGCATCTCTATTTGCTTGGTAGTACTAGCGAAAATGTCCAACTTGTTAATCATTTATCGTCATTATAATTGGCTTAGGGTTTTTAAATTGCTCTATTTGTCTATTAATATCTTCCTTAATAGAGGCAACTTCTTCATCTCCAATATTGTTTGTTACCCAAGAAGTGACTTGTTCATTTGTAATATCTTCAAATGGTATAAAGTCTGTAATATTATCTGTGTTTAAAGATTCAACTCCAAACATAGTTGCTATTATTGGCTCACTATCATCTGATGTTCCAGTAACAACCCAATACACCCGAAATATGACATTAGTAAATCCGTCTTTTTCAGGTATTACTTCTACATTTTTGCAGTTCCAATCGTATGTTATCATAATTATTTATTTTGTAGTGTCTGTATCCTTGTTTCTAATTGTTCTATTTTTTCTATAGCCTCTTGTAAAGCGGATGTTAAAAGTGGTATGATTTTACTTTGGTCTATAGTTTGATATATTGGATTATTATTCTCATCTACTGCATCTTTTTCTCCATTTATAGCTTCGGGAATTACTTCCGAAACTTCATGAGCAATAAAACCATCAACTACAACTCCATCATTAATCCATTCAAATCTACTTGGTTTTAATTTCTTTACTCTATCTATACTATTTTCTAACCTTACTACATTTGTTTTTAACCTATAATCTGAAGTTGAGCCATAATTAACAGTGGTAGATGTAGGCATTGATATTAACCCTGCTTGTTCACCTCCCGAATTTCTAAAATCAATAACAGAACCTATATTACTTGTGTTTGTAATCTGCATTAAGTTAGATGTTGTAGGATTAGTTGACCCAACTACGGTTATTTTAGCAATAGGGTCGTAATCTCCAAGACCTAACTTACCGTTTGTCTTAAACGTCATGTTAGTTGAAGCATCCGCAGAATTACCTATTGCTTCAAAACGGCTATTATATGCAGAAGCGTTATCAGGTGCATTTAGCAATAATCTACCGTCATCTGTCAAACGCATTTTTTCTGATAGATCTGCACTTGTTTTAAATAAAATTTTGTTAGTGCTTGAAATCTCTAATGCAGACCCATTTGGACCTACGTATCCTCTGTTAGTAGTGTTAATGCTGCTGGAGCTTGAGTAAAAGTTTATTCTACCATTTTCAACTCTTAAATTACCATTTTTAACGTGTAATCTTTCGGATGGATTTCTGTATCCTATACCAACAAATCCCCCAGATGTAATATTTAAGTTTGTAGAACTCCACCCTGCACTAGGCCCTAAGCCCATTATGCCGTTTCTAGAAACAACATACATATCATCAACGGTATCTGATATTCTTAAACTTGTATTTATTCCAACAGTATTTTCAAATACTGCAACAGTTCCTGCGTTAGCTTGAGCAGAAACTCTAAATGGTCCTATTTCTGTTGTACCGTCATTTGTATTTACAACATCTAACTTATAATTCGTTGGACTTGTCGTTCCAATACCAACGTTACCATTATTAAAAACAAAGTCCCCAGCACCAACTAACTGAGAATCGAAAACCATATTTGTACCATCATATGTGATACCAGCGTCTTCCGATCCGCCAAGTTTTAGATATTTATTGTCTGTTGATACACTTAAGTTTCCTAACGTTACATCAACATTAAATCGGTCTTCATTAGAAGCTCCTTCAATTTGTATTGCTGTCGTATCAGCGACCTTTAAGTGCAAATCATCGAATCTTTCAGTTCCAAATGTTGCCCATCCATTATTATAATCTATTGATAATAAATTACTAGGATCACCAACTTTACCAATTGCAATTGAGCTATCGGTATCATCATATATATGTAGTTTTGCTGATGGTGTATCTGTACCTATGCCAATATTTGTTCCATCATCATAAATATTAGAATTTTCAAGAGCGGAAGTTCCATTAAATCTCGGTATATAATTGTCTGTTCCATTTATAGAAGAAGCTGCCGCATAATAAGAACCATGTTGACCATCAAGAGTATCTGCGTCCAATCCATTGCCTGGACCTTCATCGGCGGTTGTCAAAACTTTATATTGAGCAAGATCTCCATCGGCATAAATTGGACCTGTTGTAGCAAAACCACCTTGAGCAATATTATTTAAATCAACTTTGGCCACTTCTGCAAATGAACCATAATTATCAACATCTGGTGGAGTAGTTGCGTCTGGGATCCAGTCCCGTAATACCCAGCCAGCAGTTTGAAAATTATCTCCGAGAATAGCTACAAAAACATTATTAGAAGAATCGTCAATATAAACCTGTAGAGCAGCTCCATCATAAGCGCCTCCATCT
>Ga0209653_1002658_pt1 | contig 12849 bp, 17 predicted proteins | sample SaaInl6LU_22_DNA_FD_184644 | JGI IMG/M metagenome (GOLD analysis project Ga0209653, IMG submission 184644) | Marine microbial communities from expanding oxygen minimum zones in the Saanich Inlet - ESP_116LU_22_DNA (SPAdes) (version 2) | ecosystem: Environmental > Aquatic > Marine > Intertidal... | reverse complement strand
ATCTACTGCTGGTCTTATGGCCGCTACTGATGTCACTGCAGATCCTTGGTACTCTCCTGCGGGTCAACGCCGTGGTCAGTATCGTGGTGTTACCGATATTCTTGCTAACCCCAATCAAACCCAACGCGACTCACTGTATAAAGCAGGCGTTAACCCTATCGCTAACATTCCAGGCACTGGTCTGGTTCTGTTCGGTGATAAGACGTTGGAAAACCGACCTTCAGCATTCGACCGAATCAACGTTCGTCGTTTGTTCATTGCTATTGAGAAATCAATCAGCGAGGCCGCTAAGAACGTAATGTTTGAATTCAACGATGAGTTTACTCGCGCAGAATTCGTAAACATCGTAGAACCATTCTTGCGTCGAGTGAAGGGTCGAAGAGGTATCACCGACTTCCGTGTTGTTTGTGACGAAACAAACAATAACCAAGAGGTGATTGACAACAACCAATTCGTTGCGAATATCTTCATCAAACCCGCACGTTCTATCAACTTCGTTCAATTGAACTTCGTTGCAGTTAGAACTGGTGTGGACTTTGAAGAAGTTGTTGGTAGCGTAGGCGCATAAGGAGAGTATGAATCATGGCACTTTTAGGCGTAGATGATTTCAAATCAAAACTGAAGGGTGGTGGTGCACGTCCCAACCTCTTCAAGTGTAACGTAAACTTTCCTGCATATGCATTAGGTGACGCTGAACTGACATCGTTCATGATCAAAGCAGCCGCTCTTCCTGTATCTGAAATTTCGCAGATCACGGTACCTTTCCGTGGTCGGCAGTTGAAGATTGCAGGAGATCGTACCTTTGCTGAATGGACTGTCACAATAATCAACGACACTGGTTTTGAAGTACGCAATGCTATGGAGCGTTGGATGAACGGTATTAACTCTCACCAAGAGAATACTGGTCTGAACGATCCTGCATTGTATCAATCCGATCTGTCAGTTGACCAACTTGACCGTGACGGTACTGTACTAAAGACCTATAACTTCCGTTCTTGTTTCCCCACTAATATCTCTGAGATAGCAGTGAGTTATGACACGGTAGATACTGTAGAAGAGTTCACAGTAACGTTCCAAGTTCAGTACTGGGAATCAGATACAACTAGTTAAGTTGTAACTAAATAAATGCGGGTGGGGGGTCATCTCCCCCCGTATTTTTTTATCGGAGCATTGCATGGCAGACAACAACAACAGTATTATGAAACTTTTTGGATTCGAATTGGTTCGCTCTAAGAGTGGTTCCAACGATCCAAACAAAGAGAATGATAAGTTACCTTCTATCGTACCCAAGGTGGATGACGATGGCGCGGGTTATGTTACTGCTAGTGGTTCACATTATGGCCAATACATTGACATCAATGGTGACAATGCGAAAGATAACGCAGAACTAATCATGAAGTATCGTGGTATCGCAACACATCCAGAAGTTGATGCTGCTATCGAAGATATTGTAAATGAGTCTATCTCTGCTTCTGAGATGGAGAATCCTGTCGAATTAAACCTCGATGGCATTGATACCTCAGATAAGATTAAAAAATTGATACAAGAAGAGTTCGATAATATCACTTCTATGTTGAACTTTAACGAACTATCGCATGACACATTTCGTTCGTGGTATGTAGATGGTCGTTTGGTACACCATCTTGTAGTTAATGAATCAAACCTCAAAGCGGGTATCCAAGAAATTCGTCCTATTGACGCTACCAAGATCCGCAAAGTAAAAGAGGTAAAATACAAAAAGGATAGTAAGACCGGCGCAAAGATTGTTGACAAGACTGATGAGTTTTATGTCTTCCAAGAGAAGAATCAGACTACTAATGCTGTCAAACTAACGCCCGATGCCGTTTCGTATGTTACTTCGGGTCTAACAGATCCTAGTAGGAAGAGAATCCTCTCTTACCTACATAAAGCAATTAAACCCATCAACCAGTTGCGTATGATGGAAGACTCTCTGGTGATTTACCGTCTTGCACGTGCACCAGAACGTAGAATTTTTTACATTGATGTGGGTAACCTGCCTAACAATAAGGCAGAGCAACACATGAAGGACATCATGTCTCGTTATCGTAACAAGTTGGTATACGATGCAAACACGGGCAATCTGAAAGATGACCGCAAGCACATGTCAATGTTAGAGGACTTCTGGTTACCTCGTAGAGAGGGTGGTAGAGGTACTGAGATTTCAACACTGCCAGGCGGTGAGAACCTTGGACAGATAGACGATATTGTCTATTTCCAAAAGCGACTGTATCGTTCACTGAACGTGCCAATCAATCGCTTAGAGCAAGAAGCACAGTTCTCACTTGGTCGCTCGACCGAAATTTCAAGAGATGAAGTTAAGTTCCAGAAGTTCATTGATAGACTTCGCAAACGTTTTGCTAATCTATTTTTAGGTATTCTAAAGAAGCAATTGATTCTGAAGGGTATCGCTACGGAACAAGACTGGATGTCTTGGAAGAACGATATTCAGGTTGACTTTATTCGTGATAATCATTTCACCGAATTAAAGAACGCTGAATTACTGAGAGAAAGATTGGGTACTCTTGATCAGATCTCGCAATATGTTGGTGAATACTTCTCACGTGAGTGGGTAATGAAAAACGTAATGATGATGTCTGAAGAAGATATCGAACAAATGAAAGATGAAGTTGAGGCCGAGAATGCTAACGGCGGAGACGAAGAGGATGACTTAGGAGTTTAATATGAGTGAAGATACAAATAACATCGAAGAACTGATTGACGCAATCGCGGCAAAGAATTTCAATCAAGCAAAAAGTCACTTTGATGATATCATCGGTGACCGTATGAATGACGCTCTTGAACAAGAGAAGATTGCAGTTGCTAATCAGATATACAACAACGTTAATGACGACGATCTTGATATTGAAGAAGAGGAAGATGTTGTTGTCGAAGAAGATGATGTTGTTGTTGAAGACGATGTTGTTGAAGACGAGATCGTCGATGATGATGACTAATTAGTCAAAAAAATGTAATCTTAAAAATTCTTTTTATATAAATAAAGGTAAACCGGAAACTTAGAATGAAAACATTTCAACAAATACGAGAAGCGATCAAACCCAAAACTAAGGGTAAGGTAGTTATCAATAAGAAAATTGATCGTGTTCCAGTGCGTGTTGAAAAGGATGCAAAAGGTTTTCATGTTTACATTGATGGTGACTTCTTAGACACCTTCAAATCACAGTCGGAAGCAGAGAAAACTGCTGCAACTGTAATAAAGGAATTAAGTTAATGAAACTGATTAGCGAATACAACGAAAACGATGTGCAGTGCATCGTAGAGAAAAAAGAGAATGGCGAGAAGAAGTACGTCATCGAAGGCGTATTTGCTCAAGCAGATCAAAAGAATCGTAACGGACGTGTTTACCCCAAGGCAATTATGGAGTCTGCGGTAAACAAGTACGTTGATGAACAGGTTAGCAAGAAGCGGGCGGTTGGTGAATTGAATCACCCCGAAGGCCCTACTGTTAACCTAGATAAAGTTTCTCACCTCATTACTGACCTCAAGTTTGAGGGAAATAATGTAGTAGGAAAGGCACAAATATTGGATACTCCAATGGGTAAGATTGTACAAGGTCTTCTTGAGGGTGGTGTTCAACTAGGCGTGTCAACTCGTGGTATGGGAAGTCTTGAGAACCGAAACGGTGTAGCATACGTGAAGGACGATTTTATCCTTGCGACTGTGGACATTGTACAAGACCCATCGGCACCAGATGCTTTCGTTAATGGAATTATGGAAGGTGTAGATTGGGTTTGGAATAACGGAGTTTTGGAACCTCAAGTCATTGAGCAGATTGAGACAGAAATCAAGAAAGCACCGAAAGCACATCGTCCTGAAGTGCAGATTCGGGAGTTCAAAAATTTCCTCTCGTTAATCAAATCTAATATGTAAGGAGTCATCTTATGACTGATGAAAACCAAGTCGAAGTTGAACTTCACGATGATATTAACGAAATCGTGGAGGAAACTCTCGAAGAAGCAAAGAAAGATGAAGCGCCAGTAACGGAACCTGAGTCTATTGCTTCTGTTGACAAGGCCGCCGATGCAACTAAACCAGCGGCAGCACCAAAGACGAAAGCAGGCATGGTCAATGCTATGTACCAGAAGATGAACGCCATGAAAAAGGTGGAACTTCAAGCGGCATATGGCAAGATGATGGGTGAAGACGTTGAGGTTGCTGACGAAGTTGTTGTTGAAGGTATCGATACTACTGCAGAACTTGATGCACTTGTAGAATCAGAGGCAACTCTGAGCGAAGAGTTCAAAGAGAAAACTGCTATTATCTTCGAGGCCGCTGTCAAATCAAAACTGTCTGAAGAAGTTTCTCGCTTGGAAGAGCAATACAAAGAAGAGTTGACAGAAGAAGTAACTTCTATCAAGTCAGAACTTGTAGAGAAAATCGATTCATACCTAAACTACGTAGTTGAATCTTGGATGGAAGAAAACCGTGTACAAATTCAGAACGGTCTCCGTACTGAAATCGCGGAAACCTTCATGGACAAGATGAAGGACTTGTTTGTCGAGTCTTACATCGATGTACCAGAGTCTAAGGTAGATCTAGTTGACGAACTTGCTAGTCAGGTTGAAGAACTCGAAGAGTCTCTCAACGCACAGACTGGTGAATCAATTAAGTTGTCAGAGCAAATCGAATTGCTACAGCGTGATGCTATCATTGCTGAAGCGGCACGTGGTCTGGCAGACACCCAAACTGAGAAACTCAAGGGTCTTGTTGAGAACGTAGATTTCGAAAGTGCTGAATCTTTCGCGTCTAAAGTTGCGACTATCAAAGAGTCTTATTTCTCACAACAAATCAGCGAAAATGTTGAAATCATAGATGAAGAACCAGAAGCAGTGGTAGAAACTTCTTCTGCAATGGATTCTTATCTTAGCGCAATTCGCAAAACTTCACGTAACTAATTTTTAAGGAAGACTAATATGAACTCTTACGATAATCTTATCGAAAAATGGTCTCCCGTATTGAACGAAAGTTCTGCGGGTGAAATCAAAGATCATCAGCGCCGTGCTGTTACTGCCGCTATCTTGGAGAACCAAGAGAAGGCAATGATGGAAGAACGCGCACAACACGCAGGTTTCGGTTCTCTTAACGAGGCAGCGCCTGGTAACAACACTGGTTCAGTGGGTAACTGGGATCCAGTACTCATCTCACTCGTTCGTCGTGCAATGCCTAACTTGATGGCATATGACGTATGTGGTGTTCAACCAATGTCTGGCCCTACTGGTCTCATCTTCGCGATGAAGGCGCGTTACGGTGCAGGTTCGACTTCTAGTCGCGAAGCATTGTTCAACGAAGCAGAGACTCAGTTCTCTGGTGACCGTACTGGTACTCACGACTCAGATAACGCTTCTGGTTTCAACGGAATCAGCGATGACTCTGTAACTGGTGTTCGCACTGTTGACAGTTCAGTAGACGATTCACGTTTGACTGCACTTGCTGCTGCTGGCATGACTACTGCCACTGCTGAAGCATTGGGTGACGGTGTTGGTGCTCCTTTCGCAGAAATGGGTTTCACCATCGAGAAAGCAACTGTGACTGCGAAGTCTCGTGCATTGAAAGCGGAATACTCGCTTGAACTTGCTCAAGACCTGAAAGCAATCCACGGTCTTGACGCTGAGACTGAACTTGCGAACATCTTGAGTACTGAAATCCTTGCGGAAATCAACCGTGAAGTTATCCGTACTATCAACTCGCAAGCAAAGACTGGTTGTCTTCAGTCTAACGTTGCTATTCAAGGTATCTTCAACTTGACTACTGATGCTGACGGCCGTTGGTCTGCAGAGAAGTTCAAGGGTCTTGTTGTACAGATTGACCGTGAGTGTAACGTAATTGCAAAAGAAACTCGTCGTGGTAAGGGTAACGTAGTTATCTGTTCTTCTGACGTTGCTACTGCACTTGCTGCATCTGGTATGCTTGACTACTCACCTGCAATGAGCACTAACTTGCAAGTAGATGACACTGGTAACACATTTGCTGGTACTTTGAACGGTCGTGTTAAAGTATACATCGATCCTTATGCATCTGCTGACTACATCACTGTAGGTTACAAAGGTACTAACGCATATGACGCAGGTGTATTCTACTGCCCATACGTACCTCTACAGATGGTTAAAGCAGTTGGTGAAGATACTTTCCAACCAAAAATTGGATTCAAGACTCGCTACGGTATGGCGTCTAACCCATTTGTGGGTGCAACTCCTGCTGACGGTCTTGCTGCTGCTAAGAGCAATCAATATTACAGAATCTTCAGGGTTGACAATATCCTTGCATAAGGGATATTACCTGAAAAGGTAGTAATATAAAAAGAATCACTTTAGTGATCATTTTGGGGGGACTTTCGAGTCCCCCTTTTTTTGTCTGTAGATTTTCTTTGCGAGGGTTTCTAGATCAACATCCGTGACATACTCACGCTCGATAAGAAGTCTTGCGTGTTCATATGCTTCATCTTTATATTCTTGGTTAGTCTTCATATCTCCAATCCCACTTATCCGACTTGATTCTATATGCACCTGCGTTATGATTCTTGAGTCCGTGTGCATCACACGCAGAACGTAAAGTTTCGTATTGCACACCATCCGCAATCACTACACGTGACCGAGGATTGTCTTTACCGTACATTACAGGATTGATGACCTTGTAGTTCTTAGGTACACCAGTGAATCTTTCCTTTGCAGATTTACCTACGGCCTCTTTCTGTTTGTCAGAGGTAGGTTTACCGTACTGCGGATTGTCTTCGCCAGTCATACGTTTGGACATAGTTTGTTTCCAACGTTCTGACTTAGGTGCTTTCTGTAGGACTTTGATTGCTTCTGCTCTATCTATTTGACCTAGTAACATACGGTGCGCAACAAGGTCTTGTTCGTACCCGTACTTCTCGTATAGGTCGAGGTGCGCCTGTGCGTGGTCTTCTATTGATAGTTCTACTAGATTTGAAGGGTCATCTGATCCACCCATATGGCGTGGAATGATGTGATGTTTATGTGTATAAATAGTCATGCTGGCACTCCTGTATAGTGTTAGTGTGTATGGGGACGGCAATCCCGCGATACACATCTATTTATAATAAATACAATTTTAACAGGGAATTATAGAAGATGCTTAATTTATTAAGGTTTGCGGCAGTATGTTCACTTTTAGGTTTTATGGGTATGGTGTTTGCTGATGAAGCAGGAATGATTCCTTTGGATGCACCGCCTGGCGAAATAGGGGGTAAGGGTCATTGGTATACTTTGCGTACTATGAAAGGTGATCTGTTCTGGAGCAACCCTAGCACCAACACCGATGTAAGAGAAAATGAAAATGGTACTTACTCTATTGCAGGCGAAGTACCTCTCAGCATTGCACTTGTATTACATCCAGAATTTGATGAAAATGAACCGTGGAGAAAGGCGATTAATTGGGTGCGGGAAGCAGAACAAATCTTTCGTAACAGTGGTGTTCCGGTAAGATTTATCATTGAGTCTATTGAGATTGATCCAGACATGCCGAACAGTGTTAGGTCAGCATTTTATGACATGACTCCAAGGGCACCCACTTATGGTTATCCCGACAGCGGCGCTGATATGACGGTTGGATTGATGACTGACAAATACGGTGATAGCCTTTGTGGTATTGCAAACATGGGAAGATACAACTACTATGGTGGTTCTATCAAGTCAATGACTCGTTGTGGCCCAGAAACACTTGCGCACGAACTTGGACACAACTTTGGTTTGGAGCATGACTTTGAAACTGCCGAGGATGCCAATAAAGGTTATTGCATAGAAGGCAATGCTGGTAATTTCGAATCATGCAGGAAGGGCACTATCATGTCTTACACACGAGATCGAGTACCTTTCTTTTCAAACGCAAAGTTCAAGTATGATGGATTGCCACTAGGTGATGAGAACTCAGATGCCGTCACTTGGATAAACGAGGTGTTGGCAGGAAGAGCACTCGCATACGAGTTAGACCAACAGCGAGACCTAGATGTTAACTATGTTTATGAGGATGATGTGGAATTCTGCAGATAGCAATTTATCTTCCGTATAAATATATGCAGAACTTTTGGAGATCAGCATGAGTACTTTAACATCGAACAAGAATTACTTGCAACCTACAGGGTTCAAGATAATCATTAATCGTGATAACTATAGCAACCTAGAATACTTTGCACAAGCAATAACACATCCAGGCGCGTCTGTCAACCCTACAGAACTTCCGGTGAAGCGCGTAACGTCTGTTCCTTTAGCGGGTGACAAGATCAACTACGGTGAGATGAGCATAGATGTGTTGTTGGATGAGGATATGGAGTCCTACAAGGAAATGCAGGCGTGGTTAGAGCGTATTGTCAATGATGGTCAAGTAAACGCACTGCCTGGCGATGGTCGCACATCAACATATGCAGACATCGCGATACTAATCCTGTCTTCTCATAACAACAAGAATGTTCAGATTAAGTATTATGATTGTGTACCAACAAATTTAGGTAGCATACAACTTGCATCTAACACAGGTGATTTAACATACCCAACATACTCAGCATCATTTAGGTTTAGTCACTTCGAGATATCGTAATGCAATCAGTTCCAATTGAGAACAGAAACGTGCAGAATATATTGCACGATTGTCTGTCCACATATAATGTCAAGTACGATGTCACCAAAACAAATGAAAAAATGGGTGACATTGACGTAGATGGGTGGTATACTAGTAAGGACTATCTAGAATCTATCAGAGACGATCATGATGGTAGTCCAGAGTCCGCGCACTCATATGGATTGAAACCCCATCACTATTCCGGCGATCAAAAAATAGATTATGAGTTAGATTTTTTTGCTCTAGATATGCGAATGAGACTTGAACTTGGTTTGCAGTGCAGCGCCCTTAGTCAGTTTTATCCGGCCGGTGGCTTTATCTCATGGCACAATAACGCAAATGCATCCGCATATAATTTGATTTTCACTTGGTCAGAGACAGGTGATGGTTACTTTGAATATATAGATCCTAAGACTGATGATGTCATCAGGATGCATGATAAAAAAGGTTGGACATGCAAGGCCGGATACTTTGGTTCTTTAGATGAACCGGATAAAATAATTTGGCACTGTGCTAAAACCAACTGTAAAAGAATTACCCTTAGTTTTACAATGGGTTTCAACTATGACTATTGGGAAGACTGTGTTAAACAAATTATGACACCTTGACGGAGATACTATGTTATTAGACCTTGAATCAATACTTAATGAATGGAAAGACGATTGCCAAATCCCTCAGCATCAACTAGATGAAACTCAACGCAATACCCCTAAACTACATGCAAAGTACTTGCAGTACTTGTCGTTAACCAAACTAAATCTCAAACGCGCAGAACATGCGCAACACAATCTATTAAAAGATAAGTGGTTATACTACAACGGTAAGATGGATGAACAAACTCTTCGCTCTAAAGGGTGGAACTTTGATCCGTTCGATGGATTGAAGGTTATGAAGGGTGACATGAATTACTACTATGACTCTGATCCAGAGATCCAAAAGTCAGAAGAAAAGATTGCATATCTGAAGACCATCATAGAGACACTTACGGAAATTATAGATAACCTAAAGTGGCGACACCAAACCATCAAAAATATTTTAGAGTATCGTAAATTCGAATCAGGTGCTTAATGGATAACACTATACGTGTGCGAATGCTTAGTCATTCGTACATGGCGATTGAATCTAACCCCGCGCAAGAACAAGAACTGAGAGACTACTTCTCGTTCTTCGTTCCTGGCCATCGGTACATGCCAGCATTTAAGCGTAAGGTTTGGGATGGTAAGATAAAGTTATACAATATGGTGACCAAACAAATGAATGTTGGTCTGTACCATCACTTGCGTAAGTTTTGCGGAGATAGGTTTTATCCACTGCAGATTATCGAGCATGAAGAGTATGGTATACCTAATGCTACAAACAAAATCAATCACCCCGAGTTGGTTAAATTTCTGGGGGGACTTGGTGCACCATTCGAACCTCGGGACTACCAGTATGATGCTATCTCGCATGGCATAGAAAATAAACGCTGTCTTCTTCTCTCTCCCACGGGATCTGGTAAGTCATTTATAATATACGACCTTATGCGGTGGACGCTTGAACAGACCGAGGGTAAGATCTTGGTTGTTGTTCCCACAACGAGTCTGGTTGAGCAGATGTACAAGGACTTCGACGACTATGGATATGACGTAGAGAGTAAGGTACATAGGATCTACTCGGGTAAAGAGAAGGTCACAGATAAGCGAGTGATTATATCTACTTGGCAGTCCATCTACAAGTTTGGTTCGGAGTGGTTCGAGCAGTTCCAATGTATATTTGGTGATGAAGTTCATTTATTTAAAGCAAAATCCCTGTCTACCATGATGGACAAGTGTATTAACGCTGAATATCGGTTTGGACTTACGGGTACATTGGATGGTACCGAGACTAACAAACTAGTACTTGAGGGTTTGTTTGGGCCTGTGTTTACGGTGACTAGCACCGTGGAACTACAGAAAAACAAACAACTAGCAGATCTTGATATATCTGTTCTGCTCTTGAAGTATCACTCAGACGTGTGTAATAAAGCAAAGTTGGAAGAGTGGACGTATCAGCAAGAGATCGACTACATAGTAACCAACAAACGAAGGAATACATTTGTTTCAAAGTTAGCACTCGATCAGGAAGGTAACACTCTTGTTATGTTCCAGTTTGTAGAGAAGCACGGTAAAGTGCTATACGAGATCATCAGGAACATGGCACCCGAAAGTCGAAAGGTGTTCTATGTGTCTGGTGAGGTAGACGCAACTGATCGCGAGAAGATACGCGGAATAGTAGAGAAAGAAAACGATGCAATTATTGTTGCATCGCTCGGCACCTTTAGTACTGGTATCAATATTCGTAATTTGCACAATATTGTTTTTGCTACACCATCTAAATCTCAAGTCAAGGTGCTGCAGTCAATTGGTCGAGGCCTTAGAAAAAGTGATAACGGGAAGACTACTCAGTTATTTGATATTGCTGATGATCTTTCTGTGAAAGGTCACCGCAACTTTACTCTCACTCATTCCGGAGAAAGGATTAAGATATATACTCGTGAAGGTTTTAAATACAAAGTATATCCTATCAACCTAAAAGGTACCCAACATAGTGAAGATGTATGACAACCCCAATATAAAACAGTTGCGACTTGTAACTGGCGATGAAGTGTTGTGTGATATAATCGAGGAAGATTCAACTGATTTGATTGTTAGAAACGCGTTAAGCATCAACTTCAATCTAACAGATGAAGGTCACCGTGCTTGGTCATTTCGTTATTTCATGTGTTACCAAGATGACCCTGAAAAATTTACTTTAATTAAGGTTGATAAGATTGTTGCTGTAGCGAAACCAAGTGACGAATTACTCCATCAGTACAACGGTGCTATTTCTTATATGTTGGACGAGCACTCTGTTGGGGCAAATGATGATGGGTTTCTAGAAGAATATGAACAACTAACCAAGTCTAATGATAGTGATGAGAGCAATATTATCAAGTTTCCCACTGTACATTAATTCTTATATTATTGGCGCCTGACCTTAGATCAGATTATATCATGAGAGTTTTAGTTTGTCAAGAGATTTTTTATGAAAGTTGGTTTTACCTGTTCAGCATTTGATTTGTTGCACTCGGGTCATGTGCAGATGTTGCGCACCGCCAAAGAGCAGTGTGATTACCTCATATGCGGTCTTCAAGTCGATCCTACCTTAGATAGACCAAATGCCAAGAACAAACCAATACAGACCATTGTGGAGAGGTACACTCAGTTGAAGGCCATAGGGTATGTCGATGAAATTATCCCATATTCTACGGAAGAAGATTTAGAGGACATTCTCGCAATGTACAATATCCATGTGCGCATTCTTGGAGAAGAGTACCGAGATAAGGACTTCACGGGTCGCGACATTTGTCGTAAGAGAGACATTGATCTATACTTCAATGAGAGAGCACATAGGTTTTCTTCGTCAGAACTTCGCAATCGAGTGTGTAGCGATACTTGACATAGACCGTGTAGTTTAGTATAATTGATATATCAAAACTGAGAGTTTAACATGAAACCCAAAGAAAAACCACATTACGTTAATAACAAGCAGTTCTCTCAAGCGGTAGTGAACTACTGTAAGACGCTACAAGAAGCGAGAGACTCTGATGAAGCACTTCCGGTGGTAACAGATTATGTTGCGTCTTGCTTTCTCAAGATTGCAGAGGGTCTTTCTCATAAATCTAACTTTGTCCGTTATACCTATCGTGAAGAGATGGTGATGGATGCGGTAGAGAACTGTCTCAAAGCGATTGAGAACTATGATATTGAAGCAGCCACTCGATCGGGTAATCCTAATGCGTTTGCGTATTTCACTCAGATATCTTGGTATGCTTTCCTTCGTCGTATTCAGAAGGAGAAGAAGCAACAAGACATTAAGATGAAGTATATCGCAGAAGCAGATATGTCTGAGTTTATGGAAGAAAATACCGAAGGTGGTTATGGTGACTACAATAACTCACAACCATTTGTTGAGCAATTGCGACTGCGTATTGACCAGAAGAATGGTGCAGACTCTCACTTCAAAGAATACATGAAGGAAGAGAAAAAGCAAAGGAAGCGCAGGGCAGTAAATGTTGATTCGGATCTTACCGACTTTTTGAGATGAAGTAATACTTGACAACAGCATTGTATTTTGATATGATGTGTGAAGTATATTAGTGAAATAGGTATATTATGAAACTCGCCATACTGAACGATACGCATTGTGGTATCCGCAATTCGTCTGACATTTTTATGGATT
>Ga0209653_1002654_pt1 | contig 12860 bp, 19 predicted proteins | sample SaaInl6LU_22_DNA_FD_184644 | JGI IMG/M metagenome (GOLD analysis project Ga0209653, IMG submission 184644) | Marine microbial communities from expanding oxygen minimum zones in the Saanich Inlet - ESP_116LU_22_DNA (SPAdes) (version 2) | ecosystem: Environmental > Aquatic > Marine > Intertidal... | reverse complement strand
CACTTCTTCATTAGATGCCTTTTAATTTAGGATTAATGATATTGTCTTTTGCTCTTGGACGTGATTGTCTTTGTTTAGCTGAATAAGAATTATGTTTGTTGAACAAGCATTGTTTAAGCTGTTCAGCAAGGTATCGTTTAAAATCTTTGCTATCCATAAGGCACTCCTATTTGTTAAATGCCTTCTTAATTTACTTCTTAAAAAAGTCTGACCAAAATTTCAAGATTTCTTTTTGGCTATTCTTTACATCATCTTGCCAATCTTTAAAAAACTTTGTCCAGTAATCTTTTACTGCTTTGTAATCCATTCCCATTCGCTTTCGTTGTAAGGTATCATACTGCACATATAATTATTTTATTGTGCGTTGCAATAGTTATTCTGTAGGGAACTGAATATTATTTACATCTTCTGCTGTCATTTCATCTGTAACAGTTGAAGGTAAATCTCTTAATGCTTGTCTGTATGTTTTAAATGAAGCAGATAAAGTTGTTCCTTTTTCTTTTGCTTTTACAACTTTCCAATCATCTTGTGCAAGTAATCTATCTCTTTTTGATCTTAGTTCTGCTACTGCTCTATCTTTAGCACCATTATTCCAAGCTGTTTCATCAGCTTGTCTTTGTGCTATTTCTTCAGCACTTAATTCAATTATTTCACCATTAACTATCTTGTGTGGCATTTTTTTTATATCTCCTAAATAATTTAGTTACTTTTTGTTCTCTACCATTTTTTCTCCAAATATTCAAAGCCTTAATATATGAAGAATTTTTATTAATGTATTTATTAAATCTATCTAAATATTTGTCTATAGTTATATTATTACTAATTAAATAACCTTCAATCATATTGCAATAATTACATAATATACCTCTAATATCATTATTAATGTGATTATGGTCTAAAGATAATGGTTTTTTAAAAATTTTTTTATGTTCTTTATTAGTCATATCACATATCTCACAAGAATAATTAGCAAGATTCATTAATTTTTTATATTCATGTATTTGAATATTGTAATTAACTTTTAACTTATAAAATCTATTATATTTTTTTATACGATTTTGTTTTTTTGTATTATTTTTATTATTTTTATACCAAGCCTTATGATATTCTTTTCTAAATTCATCATAAGAATTAAAATCATCAGGATTTAGTTTAACTTTGTTTTTTTTCTTTTGTGAAATAGGCATTAATTAAGTCCAAAACAAAGTATCTTACCATCATCTATGTTTCCGCTAGACATTTGAAATTTTATATTTGTCAGTGCAGACGTAGTGTTGGCATATCCAGCAATATAATGATTAAATGTATAATTTGCATCATGGTAAAAATTAAAATTTGATACCCAATGCTTTACATAAGTTGTGCTTGAAGGATTAAATAATGTCATTGTTCCAACTACTGAAGCATCATTATCATTTGATAATGCTGAACATATATTTTGAAAAGCAGTTGATTGTGCTAAATCCTGTGTTGTATAATAAGCAAGTCCTGTAGAGGTATCTGCTTCATCATGGAATGTTCTAAAATAAGTAGAAGTTTTTGTAACATTGTAATTAGAACCAGAATCTGTACTAAAGTTAAATTCAAAAGAAACATCATTAGTTTGTGGGTGCATATTCACAAAGAAAAACTTGTACTCTTTTAAATCCCCCAATGTAAACTCTATGCTAGAACTAGCACTAGCCGTAGCAGATGAGATGAATACCATATCACCTAATGATGCACTTCCTTCAAATGAAGTTAAATTGTCTAAAGAATTATTATTTAATTTAATCAAACTCATGCGGATATCCCATATAGCTTGATAGTACCAGCGTCTATGTTGCCTGAATCCATAACGAATTTAATGGCATTTACGCTACTAGTTGTATTCATATAACCAGCTACAAAATAATTTTGTGAAAAATCATTATTTGTATAATTTTGAGAAGTTGCAATAAAATGCTTTACATAAGTCGTTGAACTTGGTGAAAATAAATACATAGTTGCACACATTGATTGGTCATTATCTATTCCAAATGAAGCACCTAATCTTTGGTCTGCTGTACTTTGTGCTAAATCAAAAGATGTATTATATGCTAATTGAGTAGATGTATCAGATTCATTATGGTCAGTTACAAAAGCAGTACTTGTTTTTGTAACATTGTAATTAGAACCACCATCTGTACTACCATTAATAAACAATTTGCTATTATCTGTACTTGCATGACAGTTGATTAACTCAAACTGATAAATATCATACGTACTATCAATCCCACTTGTAAACTCTATTGAACTAGAGGCTGATGCTGTGGCAGTAGATAATAGAACAGGTTTGCCAGTAGGTACGGCACTTGGAAATGCAGTAACATTAGATAGTGCGTTGTTTCCATGCTTAATAAGTGCCATTAGCTAACTCCATACATTTTGATTATGCCGTCATCAATGTTGCCTGAACTCATTTTAAAATCAATTGCATTAATTGGTGATGTAGTATTTCCATACCCAGCAACATAATAAACCTGTGTAAGGTCAGCATAATGATAAACATTTAAGTTAGATATAAAGTGCTTAACGAATGTGTCTGAACTAGGATTGAAAATTTGTAATGTTCCAGCAACAGTTTGGTCATTATCTGTTCCTAATCCATGTGCTATTTGTTGATATGCAGTAGATTGTGCTAAATCTCTACCGCTATTATAATTTAAACTTGCTGATGTATCTGCTTCATTATGATTAGCATTAACATAAGTTGTGGTTTTAGTTACATTGTAATTAGAACCGCCATCTGTACTGAAGTTTACTTGAAATTCAACATTGTCAGTTCCAGAATGAATATCTATAAATTTAAAAATATAGCTAGAATATGTACTATCTATTCCTGATGTAAATTCTATTGATGCACTAGCACTTGCGGTTTGAGTAGATAGTAAGGTTAATGCACCAGCAGAAAATGGTAATGTGCTTATTGCAGAAAGTGAGTTGTTGGAAATTTTGGTCAAAGACATAGGATTAAACTCCTATCAATGCTTTGATTTCTTCTTCTGTTAAACCTAAATCAATTAGTTTTTGTTTAGCTGTTGCTTTTTTAGTTTCTTTATCTGCGTCTGCTTGTTGTAGTTCTGCAATCTTTGCATTAACTTCAGATTCAGTTGGCATAGTTGCTGTGTTGTCATTTAAGATTAAATTTTCATAAGACATTCTTTTTTCTCCTGTCCAATCTTTTCTCCAACTATACCATTGAGGTTTATCAATATTAAAAGTTGCAAGTGCTTCTTGTAAATAATCTCTCATTATTGGCTATCTCCTAATCTTATAAAATCTATCCAAGTTCTGTTACTAGAAGTATTACCTCTTATTGTTCCACCTAATGAAAAAGAATTACAAGTGTACTTTATTTTTACATTAGATGTATCGGTAACATTAACATAAGAACCAACAACTATTGAACTACTACCATCTCCAGTTTGTGAATATTGTGAACTGTAACTATTGTTTACATAAGTAGAATTATTTTGTGTTACTTCTAATACTATCTCAGGAGCATAACCACCACCTGTTGCTGCAACTTGTGCAGTAAGTTTTACTGAATAAAGACCAGTAGAAGGAAAAGTAAAAATACCAGAACTTTCTGACATACCTGTTCCTATTTTTGCAAATGCAGCGTTATCATTTCTTTCCCAATTCACCATTGGATTTGAATCAGATGTAATATTTGTAGTTAATCTCCATTGGTCTGCTTCTGTAATTCCACCAGCAGGTACTTCCGCAAAAGTATTATCTCCTCTTAAAAAAGTTGTAGCATCTTTAGTTCCTGTTGCAGAGAGTTTAGCAAGAGATACTGTTCCATCAGCAGGAGTAAATGCTACCCCTGTTCCATAATGAAAGATAAAATCATTTGTAGAAGTTGCTGGAATGGCGACACCGAAATCTATTGTGCTTGAAGATACTGAAAAGTTACCAGCCTGAACAACACCATCAATAGATACTTGTAATGAGTTAGCAGAATTAGGTGTAAAGTTTACGCTGTTCTTTTGTAATGTGTAAGATGAACTTCCGTCAAACGTAATCGTATCCAGTTTTTCAATGTTTGATATTTTATCTAATCCTCTACCTATGTAACTCATTTATTAACTCTTTGGGTTATCTGTTTTAATTTGTTGTACTTTGTTTTGCCATGCTTCTAAACCATTTTCTGTAATGTATTCTATTTGCTGTGCAATCGTTCCATATTCTTGTAATCTTTTTTGTATCACTTGTTGATTGGCTTCAAAAGTGTTTGCCGCATCTTCATAAGAATTAAGTTGTTCCATAGTAGGTTTGGCAATATCTAAATTCCATTCTTTGATATACGCACCTTGACCATTACTATCATCTTGTAACAATACATCATTTCTAAAATCTATTTCAGTAACTCCTTGTGATTTTGCGTATTCTTTTATTTTGTTTGATAATTTTGCCATAGTTTTCCTTATTCTATAATTTTATATGCTCCAAAAGTTGATGTAAATGGTGCTGAAGAATAAACACTTGGTGTTCCACTTACACTGTCAATTAATCCATAAACCTCTATATAATCAGTTGAACCATTAAACTCTATAACTTCTCCACCAAAAATTGTATGAAATTTAATTGGATTAGTTTTAAATTCATTGAGTACAGTGTATTGGTCGCTTCCATTTTTTCGTATTCTTAATTCTGACCTATCTAATGTGCTATTGCCACTTCCATATAATGTTAAAGATGAATAACAATAATATTTACCAGCAGAAGTTGGAGTAAAACGATAGTTTGTTGAGTTGTCATAACAACCATCAGTATCAAAAACTTCTGTATCAAAATTAACTTTAAATAAAACATTATCAGTAACACTATAACCAACACTTAATGTTGTGTGAAAAGCTGGAGTATTAACACCACCACCAGCAGCAGCAAAAGTACCATCACCTCTTAAAAAGGTAGTTGCGTCTTTTGTACCTGTAGCGGCTAAGTCAGCAATTTGTACTGTACCATCTTCAATGTCTGCACCTGTTAAAGGTACTGCTGTTGGTGTAGAACCAATATAAGCCATTCTTACTCCTTACGATACGTCAGTTAATAATTGCAAGTGAACATCACAATTACCTGATGCGTCATCTGTTTGTGCTTGTATTTTATCAGATGTTTGTAAAACGATTTTAGGTAACTCTAATGATGAACCAGTTGGTAAAGGAACATTCTCAAATATAAATTTACCAGCCGCCGCAGAATTATCATATTTCTTAATACTTACATTCATTGATGTTGTAGTCGTATTTGCGATTGTTCCAGCAATTACTAAAGATTTGTTAGTTGCTGTAAATACATCAGTTAAAGTTGCATCAGTTAGACTTGTTTGTGCATCTGAAAAGTTATTAGCCATTTTTACTCCTTATCCTAAAGCTACTGCAAATGGAATAGAATTAGGATCAGCTTCCGTTATTCCTACACCACTTGGTAAAGTTATTGCGTTTGTTGATGTGTTAATACTAAATAATTCTAAATCGTCAGTACCATCAAACAATTTAATGCTTATAGTTGGCGAAGAACTATTGTCAATCCATATCGTGCCATTCGCAGCACTTGCTGGTCTTGATGCACCAATATGATTAGTATTAACTGCGTCTAAAATATTATTTAATTCCGATCTAAATGTACCAAATGCTTGGTTAGCTAGATTTACGTCTGAAACTTGTGCCATAATTCCTAATACTCCATTTTAATTAGGTTTGCAATCCATAACCATTTGCAACATAGTCAAATTGCTTATTAATAATAGTATCACTACTGTTTTTGAAAACAATGTCAAATCCTGTTTTGCTCTTGTTTGTAATCACCCAATAATCCCCAGAAGCTAAATCTTGTCCTGTTACTGTGATATTAGGTGTAGCATAGAAATTATTAGTAAATGTAATTGATTTAGTAGATGTACCTGAAGCCACATCATCACCACGTTCTGCTCGTTTTTCTAATACAAGTCTTACCTGTAATCCTGTAATTAAAGGTTTGGCTTGGTTGTTAGCTGATTTAAGGTTTGCTCTAAATTTAAAATATCTTCCTCTAAATGTTCCTTGTTGAGATATGGTATTGAAACTAGATATATCACCAAGACTTGTTGTACTCGCACCTACAGATATTTCAGAAGTACAGTTACTAGGTGCTGTTCCATCAAAGGGTGCCTTAGCGTCATCAAACAGTGTTGCACCACGTCCTAAATCAAATAGATCATAAGGATCATCTGATTGCATAGTAATTTGTACTTGGAATGTAGCATCATAAATAGCATCTAAACTAAACGTATTATCAAAGACGTAATTACCTGATGATTGTATATTGTTAGCTACTCCACCTGTATCAAAGAAATAACCTAATGCATCAGGATCTTCAAAGTTACCAGCCGTACTGTCAAATAAACTTATGGTATCTAAAGTAACTGCTGGATTACTATTTGCATCTGCACCTAAGAATGTATTTGTATATGTTCCAGCAAAAGTAGGTTCTTCATTAACTGTTCCTACAGATTCAAAGTTTTCTAATCTTGATACATTAGAACTAATAATAGCGGGTTCTGCACTTTCATTGCCTAATTTATCAACGGCTTTAATATACAGATGATAAGGTGGTTCTATTGCGTTAATTGTTACACTGTTTGATTTACGTCTAGGAACTTGAACTAAGTTTGTTGTATTAAACCAATCTGTTGGACTTACACCTGTTGAGTATCTAATCTCATAAAATTCTATATCTAAATCAGCTACAGGCGACCATGATAATTGCATTTGTGAACTACCTACCATAGAGATATTAAAATCATCTACATTAGCTGGAATAGCAGTTGATCCAATAATCGTTCTTGTTGCAGTTACATAAGTAGATTTAACACCTAAACTATTTACTGCTCTTGCTCTTACTTCATAAGTTCCACCATCAATCACGTTTAATAATTGATAATCTAAAGCAACACCTTGTCCGATTAATCTAAAGTCATCTGATACTGCGTTACCATCTCTATCTAATGTTTGTTTAGCTTCTACTTGGTATTGTTCTACAAAGGCATCAGGTGATGCACCAATTAACGCTGTAAGACGAGTAATAACTGTTCCGTCATTATATTCTACAAGTTCATCACCTAAAGTTAAACTTGCTGGTGCTTGAACTGTATTTGGATTAGGTAAAGTAGTATCTGCAATCGTTGGTGCTTCTGCTTTTTCTGTCCATTGATAAAAGTTATCTTGATGTTCAAAAAGTTGTAGATCAACAGTTAAGTCCTCATTGATTGTCATTCCAAGAACTCTAAATGGTTTATTATTAAACCCACCTGTTGGATAATAGATTTGTACGATATCTCCTACTGCTACATCTAAAAATTCTGAAGTAACTCTAACTTGTACTTGTAATTGGTTTCTTGATCTTCTTAAAATAACTTCTGCCAAACCTTGTGCTTGATAAACTGATGTAACATTAGGAAAAGAATAATTACCTTCTAATAAAACTCCATCATCAGCTAACATAGTTGCGTGTTGATCTGCACTAGGTAAACCTGAATCATCATTAGGTGGATATGAAATAGTATCTTCTTGATAGTTTTTATCTGGGTTTACAAATGTGGCAATAATACGATTATATTTATTATTCTTTCTTTCACCTAATAATTTAGCACCACCTACAACATTATCTGCACTAATGGTTTTAACTGCTGTGCCTGTTCCTTCAATAGTAAGTTTGTAAACTCCTTCAGTATAAGTGAAGAAAGCCCTCATAGGGTTTAAAAGTTTTTTAACATTCTCTATGACTTTTTGTGATGTATCTATAACTCCATTGGTTTCAAATAAGTTAATATCTGATCCACCAGAATATGGTGTTACTTGTGTTTCACATTCATCAGCCGCATCTTGAAATGATTGAAAGTTTGTTTCAAAAGCATCATCAGGTAGACCTTTTCCGTATCTACTATTTCTTAAATAGTCTAATAAACATAATGCAGAGTTATTTGAATAAGCTGTTGTAGTTGTTCTTGGATCATAAACTTTTTTACCTTTAATAACTGCTTTAACATTAGGTATTGCACCAAAGATGTCTTGATTCCATTTAAACCTAAAGGCAAGATAAGCTACACCTCTAAGTCTATGGTTTGTTCCCCAGTTAGTTTGTGATGTTAAAATAGATGATGCAACTTGATCGTCTTTACCTAAAAATGCTTGAACTTGTATATGTGATGTGCCGTCTTTATAGTAAACACTGTCTGAACTATCTACTTCTCTAACTGTTCCATGAGTTAATGCACCATCAAAAGTAACCTCTCTGTCATCAATAAAAATAGATTCTACTGCTTCAATTTCTCCTTCACATAAACTTGCAGCAACATATAAATACTGATTATCACTACCTGATGTTTCTACATAAACTCTAGTAACTCCTAATTTTCTTTGACCATAAACTACGGGGATTTGTGCATTGTTAGATTCTTTATTAACTAAAACACCTTGTGCATTTTCTGAATCTGGTGTGTCAAATTCAGGTACTTCAGGAACAGGTACTAACCAGCTAATAAAGCTACTAACTATACTGACTACTGCATCAACTATACCACCCATTAGCTATGAAACTCCCTTTTATGTTTTTGACCAAACCTTTTAACTGTACCATCTACTCTTAACCACTTAACACTATCTCCAACTCTAGTTCTTTCTTTAAAATAATTATAAAGTTTTTGTGTTAGTTCTCTTGTATTCTTAATAGATACGACATTAATTAACCAAGCATTTCTACCAGACTTCCATTCTGTTTGTTTGATCTTGCCAGAATCTTTAAATCTTTTCTCTACTAAATCATGTAAGTATGCCCAGTTAGCGAACCCAACAATTTTATCATTATCATAAACATACATACATTGTTTGAGTTTCATTGATGGCATTAAATATAAACGTAAATCGTTATCGTCCATACAATCGTATCGCTTAAAGTTTCTAAATAATTCTACAACGTCTTGTATCACGATCTACCCCATCTAAGTTCTGCAATAGCTTGTGATGCGTAATCAAATCCTACATCACCCGCAAAATGTATTTGTTGTGAGTTTGTGTTTGTTTTACGACCTTGTACTCTTTCAAAGTCTGACCAATGAGAAGTTGCTGTGATCGTTACTGTTGAATTTGTTATTTCTTCATCAACACTAAAAGATTCAATCTTACCTTTGAATAAAGTAAATGGATCGCCAATTAATATCTGACTATCATTTAAGAAACCTTTATAAACTTCTACATCTTTGTTCATGTAATTATTGTTTAAAAATAAAGATATGATTGTTTGGTCTGCACCAGAAAATCTTAATTGTATATTCGTGATCTCTACTTCTGAACTTTCTGATACTGCTGATGCGTTTAAAAATAATGATGAAGCTGTGTAAGTATTAGCATCATAAGTAACATCTTTGTAATGATCTGTATATCTTGATCCAGTAGATACACCTAAGTAAAGCAATGTAACAGGATTTAAGCTATCTGTAGCTAGTTCATTATTAACTGCTGTGGTTAATCCTCTAGCCATTATAAACTCTCTAGTACATCTAACTCGTATTGAAATAGATTTGTTGTGCCGATACTAAACTCTTGAACATCATTCGTTTGTCTTACAGTAAAGGGTACATTGTCATAAATAATATCTGTACTTGATACTGCTGATCTTAAAGGTGGTTCAATCGTAAGTGTTCCAGTAGATATATCTGATTGATCTTCTACGACCATGTAAACTTTATCATGGTTATTAAATTTAATATAATCTCCAGCTTTTAAAGTTCCTGTACCTGATCCACCTAAAGTAATTGAAGTATCTCCAGCACTAGCTGTTCCAGTAGGTGTTCCACCAGCAGTTCCAAGTGCATTAGAAATAGTAGGTGGTATTACAGTAAATGTATTTAATCTTGATCTTTGTTTCATCAGAAATGCTTTGATAGGTGCAAACTCTGCTCTTGTCATTGGTGGATAGGTAAGAGTCATTCTAAATTTTTGTCCGTCAATTTGTCTTGCTTGAACTCTGCCAGATGTTGTTACAGAAACTATTGTATTTTGTTCTGATGCTACATTAGCTGATCTTGCAACTGGTGATGTAGGTAATTGTCCACTCATGTTATACTAATGCCGCTTTTCCTTTTTGGTTTAATGCACCATTGATGATATTTACAATGGTTGCTCTGTTGTCAATTAATAATTCTTTTACGCCTTTAACATCTGTTGCGTTAATTGTGAAATTAATAGATGCACCACCTAATGTTCCCATATTCTCATTAGAGATAATTTGTCCATCTGAATCAGGTACAAATAATTCTCTACCACGTTCTCCAACAATAGCTGGTTGTCCAGCCTTAATATTTCCACCTTCTGCAAAGAATGGTAATGAGAAACCACCCCCACCGCCACCACCACCAAATGCAGCTATTGCTGCTCTTAGTGCTAATTCAACTTTTAACTGTGAATTTAATCTTTGTTGGTTTGCAACTTTTTCCTTATCTTTCTTTAATATTGTTTCATCAAGAGTTTTAATTATTAATTTTAAAGCATAGTATTCTATTGTTTTAGCAATTAATTGAATAATAATTTGTTGTGCTAATTTTCTAAATACATCAGATAATTTTTCACCCAAAACAATAGATCTAGCTATACCTTGTGAAACTGATCTAACACCACCAACGATACCTTTAGCTATAATTTCATTAATATTTGTAATTTGAGTTTGTAATATTTCAAAAGCTGAATTAACTTCTGATCTTGTTGCTTCAGCTAATTCTTTTATTCTTTCAAATAATGATTTTGTTTTAGTTTCTGCTTCTTCAATAGGTTGTTTATCTATTTTAATTACTGGAGTAACTGCTATTCCTAAAGATCTTTTTAAATCATTGTAAGCATTTCTAATAAAATCAATAGCATCACCTATATTATCTAATGCCTTGTTAACCTGTTCGGTAATTACATTTTTTAATTTTTGTAATGTTTCTCCAATAGATTCAATAATACCTTCAAATGGTTTTAATGCTATTTTTATTAATGCCAAAACAATAGCAGATAATTCATTTATAACAGAACCAAAGAATTTAAAACTCGTAACTAATGCATCTACAGCAAATGATAATGATTTGGCTATAACACCACCTAAAAAACCTAATCCTCTACCTAATGGCTCTATAACTACTAATAATTCTGATAGTGAATTAAATAAATTAGATATAGCTTTACCAAAAGATCCGCCACCAATAACATCTTGAAAATTTCTAAAAGCGATTCCAAGATTTGATTGTGCAGTTGATAAATTATCTAATTTTTGTTCTGTTGCACCAGTAAATGTTTTTCCTAATGATTTTTCTAAAGCATCAAGAATCTTTTTAGCACCATCAGTAGTTTGACCAAACTTAGATATTTCTAATCTTGATAAACCAATTTCTTCTTCTAATAATCTAAAAATAGGAACACCTCTATCTGCAATTTGGTTTAATTCTTCTAAACCTAAACCACCTTGAACACCTCTTGAAAATACTCTTGTTAATGCTTCTAATGTTCCTAATTGATCTGTAGTAACTGCCGCAGTATCAGTAAAAACTCTTAAAAGTTTTTCAGTGGGTTGAATACCAGATGCTTTTAATGTGATAAAAGAAGTTGTTAAATCTTCAACACTAAATTGAGATCTTAAAGCAAAGTCTTGAATAAAATTAAATGCTTCTGCACCTGATTTTGCTGATCCTGTAACAGATGCTAATGAATCTCTTAAATCTTCAAAATTAGAAGTAACATTAACAATAGATCTCAACGCAACACCAGCACCGATTGTTGCTAAAACTCCTCTTAAACTAAATAATGCCTTTTTTAATCTTGATGTACTTGATTCAGCAGATTTAAAAGCACGTTTAGTATTATCTATTGCGTCTAAGCGTATTTTTAGGTTGGGTGTTGCCACTTCTTATTTTCTCCTTATCTGCCTTCACCTGATAATATGCCAACCAATGTTTATACTCATCTTCTGTCATTGACAGAATTTCTCCCATACTTTTGTGTAACTTTTCACCTAGAAAAAGTATAGAGTAAAGTTCTAGGTCGTATCTTACTTTTTTACAACATCTTCAAAAGATTCACCAGATAACATTTCAGTAGATACTCTTGCAATGATTTCTGGGTCTGCTGACATTAACAAAGTTTTTTTATCCTCTAATTTGAAGATTTTATTACCATCAGCATCTAGTGCTTTTAAATGAAGCACATCTACTAAAACTCCTAAATCGTCATTTTTAGCACCTTTAAAAAGATTCCTTTTTTCTGCCATAGTGAATGGCTTACAATATATTATCAAGGGTTTACCTTCCTCGCCCCACTCAGCGACTTCAATTTTCTTGATCCCCTGATTTTCAAAATGATCTTTTACTCTATCTATTACACTCATGCGTTAGCCTTCCTTATACAGTTGTTTCTGTTAACGATCCGTTTCCTTGAAACGATATTTCCATTTCTACCATTCCATCAAATGATGAGTTGATAGTTCTACCAGTAACGATAGCTGAACCTGTGTAGTAAGTGTCGCCACTTGCTGCACCTTCAGGATATACGTTAAGAGTAATTTCTGCACCAGCATCTACGTTTCCTTGTGCTGTGTCAGTTTCGTCAAAAAACAATGAAGCCGTACCAGTGAAAGCCTTTAGACCTACTTTGTATGATCTATCAGTATCACCCATAGCTGTATCTTCTATTGTTTCAGCAGTAGATTCAAGAGAGAATGATCTTAGTTCTCCAAGAACATCTGATCCAATCTTGATCGTACCTTCTGATCCAGTATGTGTTGCCATATTGGTTCTCCTTTAGTTAGTGTTTATGGTGTACCAGCAG
>Ga0209653_1002647_pt1 | contig 12873 bp, 19 predicted proteins | sample SaaInl6LU_22_DNA_FD_184644 | JGI IMG/M metagenome (GOLD analysis project Ga0209653, IMG submission 184644) | Marine microbial communities from expanding oxygen minimum zones in the Saanich Inlet - ESP_116LU_22_DNA (SPAdes) (version 2) | ecosystem: Environmental > Aquatic > Marine > Intertidal... | reverse complement strand
CTTTGAAATTCATAAGGATTTAGTTGAAAGAGAAGGTTTTGATCCTCAAACTGATGAATATTATGCAGAAGTTGATAAAAGAATAAGACTTGAATTTCCGCATAAATTTGATACAAAAGACTCTCAAACGTCGACAAATAAACCGACGCAAAATGTTGCCTCTGTTAAACGTTCTGGTAACGTAAGACAAGGAAGGCAAACTGTGAGACTCACTTCATCACAAGTAGCAATAGCTAAAAAATTAGGAGTGCCACTTGAAGAATACGCAAAACAAATCAAACTCACGGAAGGAGCGTAACATGGAAAAAGATAACAAAACTTCTCGTGCGAACGAAACTAGGTCTAAAACGGAAAGACCAAAAGTTTGGGTTCCACCATCTTCTCTAGATGCACCCCCTGCACCTGATGGATTCAGGTATAGATGGATAAGAGCAGAAAGCGTTGGCTTTCAGGACACTAAAAACGTAACTGGACGATTAAGAGAAGGTTATGAATTAGTTAGATCTGAAGAAGTCGAAAATGCATCTGACTATCCTGTTGTCGAAGACGGCAAATACAAGGGAGTGATTGGGGTCGGTGGCCTTTTACTTGCGAAGGTACCAACAGAGATCGCGCAACAACGTCAAGAGTATATGACTAATCGTCATAAACAACGTGATGAAGCAATCGATAACGATCTTATGAAGGAGCAGGACCAGAGGATGCCTATCAATGTTGATAGACAGTCTCGTGTAACCTTCGGTGGTACGAAGAAATAATTTTTTTGTTATTTCTGACTCATCGAATAAATTAACAACTAAACTATTGTAATAGGAGACAATAATATGGCTAATAGAAACACACAAGGTTTCGGTCTTATTCCTGCAGGCACTTTAGGTGGTTCACCATCTATCCAAGGTCAAGGGAAATATAAAATCGACGCCGGCTATGGTACTACTATCTACAATGGCGGAGCTGTAGCAAGTGCTGCAGGTTACATAGTTGATGGTCAAACAGCAGCTGCACCAATCATTGGTGTGCTGAATGGAATATTCTACAATGCGGCTAACACTTTAAAGCCAACTTGGTCGAATTTCTACCTTCAACCAATTACACCTGCAAACAGCGAAGACATCGACGCTTTTGTAATAGACAACCCAACACAACAATATGTAGTAGCAACTGATGATACAGCTGCTCAAGCAGTATACCTAGAAACATTCGATATGAATGCATCTACAGGTGATGACACTACTGGTAAATCAGAAGCAACACTAGATATTGGAACTACAGGTGCAGACAGCAAACAATTTAGATTATTAAGATCAGCAGAAGATCCAGAAAACGATACTGATGCTGCTTACAGATCTGTTGTAGTTGTTCCTAACTTGTTAGAACTACAATCGTAATAGGAGAATAGGAGAATAAATTATGGCTATATCACGATCACAACTAGTTAAAGAACTAGAGCCAGGATTGAATGCACTATTCGGCCTGGAATATAAAAGGTATGAAAATCAGCATGCTGAGATTTATACTACAGAGTCATCTGACAGAGCTTTTGAAGAAGAAGTTATGTTATCTGGCTTTGCAAACGCACAAGTAAAAGGTGAAGGTGCAGGCGTATCTTTTGACGAAGCACAAGAAACTTTTACAGCTCGTTACAGTCACGAAACTGTAGCTTTAGCGTTCGCGATCACTGAAGAAGCGATCGAGGACAACTTGTATGACAGACTTGCGTCTAGATATACAAAAGCTTTAGCTAGATCTATGAGCAATGCTAAACAAGTTAAATCTGTTGAGCCTTTAATCAACGGTTTACCATCAACTGCTACTTTTAAATCAGGTGATGGCGTAGCTTTATTTAGTACAGCTCACCCAACAGTTGCGGGTACGTTCAAAAACACTTTGACTACTCAAGCTGACTTAAACGAAACTTCATTAGAACAATCGCTAATCGACATCGCTGCGATGACTGATGAAAGAGGTCTAAGAATTGCTGCTAGAGGAGTAAAAATGATTATTCCTTCTGAGCTACAATTCACAGCTGAGAGACTTATGAAGTCACAAGGCAGAACAGCTACAGCTGATAATGACATCAACGCAATCGTATCTATGGGTATGATTCCTCAAGGATACAGAGTTAACAACTACTTAACTGACTCTGATGCGTTCTACATTATCACTGATGTGCCTAATGGAATGAAAATGTTCCAAAGAGCACCGTTGAAAACTGCTATGGAAGGTGACTTCGATACGGGCAACGTAAGATACAAAGCTAGAGAAAGATACTCATTTGGTGTATCTGACCCTAGAGGTATCTTCGGTGTTGAAGGTGCGTAATTAACCTTTTTTAATGGGGCCGCCTTAAAACGGCCCCATTTACAAATTACAACGGTGAGATTCATGAGAAAATACTTAGTACAAATATTTACAAAATATCTTCAAACTTCGTTTGAAATTGAAAGCAATAAAGACATTAATACAGTAGAAGAGCTTCATCCACATATCATTGACTTTCTAGGAAAATCTGATATAAAGTGGGAAGAAAATGATTTGCAATACACAAGTACTGTAAATGATTTTTATATAACCTATGAGGAGGTTAACAATGGCTCAGCCAAAGATGGTGTTGTTCGCGAGGAAAATACAGTTCGAGTCTAAATGGAATGAACTGTTCTTAAAGAACGGCGGAAAAATAACACCGGAAATGTCTTTGCTAGGAGATCAAATCAAGAAAACGATTAGAGAAATCTTAGCCGAGCAAGAGAGCCCTAAAAACCCTAGAGATGAAGAAGTTCATCTTTATGCTGGTTAATTAGGACTTTAAATTACTATAAACGACTCTTTTTGCCTAGGGATACCTTGCACTTTTTTATAATTTCATATATAAAATAATTACTATACATAAATTAATTCTACATAGACGCGTATAGTCGACGGCCTAGAGACTATGTGGAAAAAACTAGGAGAATACTATGGCACAAACTACATTTTCAGGACCCGTAAAATCAGACAACGGTTTTGAAGTTTCAGCAGCAGGTGGTGGAGTAACATTACCAGCATACACAGTAGCAGCTTTACCAGCAACAGCGACAGCTGGATTGGTAATTTATGTTTCTGATGCTAACACAGGTGTTGGAACAATTGCTTTCGGTGATGGTACAGATTTTATTGATATCAAAACTGGATTAGCAGTAGCATAATAAATAATTTAGTGTGGACCTTCGGGTCCACATAAAAAATTTAAGGAGAAAAATATGGGACGATCAACAGATGTAAAAGCTGTAAGAGTTACAGGGACAGGTGCTGTGTTTGCTGGAAGAACAAGATTAAGAGCTATCATTGTTGCTTCTGACAACGTAGGTGCAGGTCAAATTACTTTACAAGACAATACGGATAGCACAACTTTATTTGATTGTGATATTCCACAAGGAGATGTTTTTGCTTTTAATATTCCTTCAGATGGAGTTTTATTTCCAAATGGAATGAAAGTATCAGCATTAACTAATGTATCTTCTGCTACGATATTGTTAGATAAATAGGAGGCTAAATGGCCAACACAACTTCTGGAACAACTACATTCGATAAAACTTTTTCTATTGATGAAATAATAGAAGAAGCTTTTGAAAGAATTGGACAAGCGGATGTTACAGGTTTTCAATTAAAAACATCTAGAAGATCATTAAATATCATGCTTCAAGAATGGGGCAATAGAGGTATTCATTATTGGGAAATAGCGGATACTAATATTGACCTTGTTGAAGGACAAGCTCAATATGATTTTTTTAGAGCAAGTAGTGATGGTACAAGTGCAACTACAGTTCCAACAAATGGAATCTATGGAATGTCTGATGTTCTTGAAGCACAATTAAGACAAAACTATAATACAACTACACAATCAGATTCACCAATGGTTAAAGTAGCTAGATCTGATTATGCTAACTTTTCAAATAAATTATCACAAGGGACACCTAATCAATATTGGGTTGAAAGATTTATTGATAAAGTAAGAATACATATTTATCCAACTCCTGATTCAACAAATGCAGGAAATTATATGCATATGTATTATATAAATAGAATACAAGATGTTGGAGATTATACTAATGCAACAGATATACCTTTTAGATTTGTTCCATGTATGGTTTCAGGATTAGCATATTATTTATCAATGAAGTATGCACCACAACTTACACAACAATTAAAACTTATTTATGAAGATGAATTTCAAAGAGCCTTACAAGAAGATGGTTCTGATTCTAGTACATATATAACACCGAAAGTTTATTACCCAGGAACATAATGGCAAAATTCGCATCAGGTAAATACGCAAAAGCAATTTCTGATAGATCAGGAATGGAATTTCCCTATCAAGAAATGGTTAAAGAATGGAATGGTTCCTTGGTCCATGTTTCTGAGTTCGAGCCTAAGCAACCACAATTAGAACCTAAACCTGCAAGTGCAGATGGAATAGCTTTACAACAAGTAAGGATAGCGAGAACTGAACCAAGCACCACGGTTATGTTACCAGAAAACCCATTTACAACTTATCAAGCTGGCTCATCAATTATAAATGTTTATGCTCCCGGTCATGGTTTAACTGATTCTTCAACTTATGTATTTAGAGGTCCTTCAACAATTTCAGGAGACTATGCAGATCCAAATGATTTTGATGGTATTACTGGAACTAATATTGCAAAAGCTGCAGGGTATACAATTAGAACAGGACAATATATAAGTGGTGCAAGAGAGGCATCAACTGATTATTTAGCAACAAATTTTTTCTATTTTACAGTTGATACAGATACTGCTACAAGTGGAAATAAAAAAGGAGGAGGTTACGGGTGTTCAGTAGGACCTGTAACAATACAAGCATGATAACACATTTTTTAAATTGGATTAAAAATATATTTAAACCTGAGAAACAGGATCCTCATTTAGTTTTATATGAGGAAGTAAAACCAAAACATTGTATTGAGCATACAAGATATAAAAAATCTTGTAAAGCTTGTCAGGAGATTACTAGTTAATGGCATACACTTTAGCAAACTTACAAGATGATATTAGAAATTATACAGAAGTAGATAGCTCTGTATTAAGTGATTCTATTTTAAATACTATCATTAAGAATGCTGAAAATACAATTTATAGAGAAGCAGATTCTGATGACAATAGATTTTATGCTACATCAAATTTACAAACTGGAAACAGATACGTCACTATTCCATCAGATTTAAGATTTATAAGATATGCTCAATTAACCGATGCATCAGGTAATCAAGTATTTTTAGAAAAAAAAGATACTTCATATATGGCAGCTTACTATGATACACCGGGAACTCAATCCGGATTACCTAAGTATTATGCTAATTGGGACGCTAATTATTGGGTTGTAGCACCTACTCCAGACTCTACATATTTAATTACATTAGCTTATGTAAAACAACCAGATTCAATTACAGCTTCCCCTGGAAGCACTCAAGGAACTTATTTATCTAATAAATATCAGGATTTACTTTTGTACGCTTCTCTGGTAGAAGCATATGGATACTTGAAAGGTCCTGCAGATATGTTACAATACTACATGCAGTCTTATCAAAGGGCTATACAATCGTACGCGATCGAACAACAAGGTCGTAGACGCCGAGACGAATATCAAGATGGTGTTATTCGTACTCCTTTAAAATCACCATCACCCTAAAATAATTAAGGAGAAAAACAAATGGCTAATATAGTACCTGACTCTTTTAAAACAGACCTACTTGGTGGTGTGTTTGATTTTGATTCTGGTGGATCAACTTTTAAACTTGCACTTTATACATCATTAGCTGGTTTTAGTACTGCCACAACTGCTTATATAACTACTAACGAAGTTTCTTCGTCTGGTACAAACTATACAGCTGGTGGAAATACTTTAACTAATAACGGTGTAGCGATATCAAGTAACATTGCATACGTTGACTTTGCAGACTTAACTTTTAGTTCTGTAACTTTAACTGCAAATAGTGCTCTGATTTATAAAGATACAACTAATGAAGCAGTATTAGTTTTAGATTTCGGCGGAGATAAAACAGCGACTAACGGTGATTTCGTTATTCAGTTTCCAACTGCTGACGATTCTAATGCAATCATTAGACTTGGCGACGCGTAATAAAATTTTGGAGTAGAAATGGCTTTAGTAATTAACGATAGAGTTAAGGAAACAAGTACAACTACTGGAACTGGAACTATTGATTTAGCTGGTGCAGAAACTGGCTATGAAGGTTTTGTTGCAGGTGTTGGAAATGGAAACACAACTTACTATGCAATTGAATTAAATTCTGCAGGTGAGTGGGAAGTGGGCATTGGTACAGTAACCGATGCTGCACCTGATACTTTATCAAGAGATACAATTATATCTTCATCAAATAGTGATGCTGCAGTAAACTTTTCTGCAGGAACTAAAAATGTATTTTGTACATTACCAGCGAAGAAAACTATCTCTCCAGTTATGGATGCAACAACTTTTGTCGTAACACATAACTCTACAATTTCTGAAGATCAAACTCTTGATTCAGGCGTATTAGCGGGCCCTGTTACAATTACAGGTACACAAACTATAACAGGGACATTGGTAATAATTTAATGAGTAAAGTAGAAGTCAATCAAATATCATCACAATGCGGATCAACATTAACGATTGGTCAATCTGGGGATACGGTTACTTTAGCATGTGGAGCAACGCAGACTGGTTTTGGAAGAACTGGAACTGTTGATTGGGACACTACAGCAAAGACTGCTAGTTTTACTGCTGTAAGTGGAACAGGTTATTTTGTAAATACGACTTCGGCGGCAATAACTTTAACATTACCTGCCAGTCCAAGTGCTGGAGATATTGTAGCATTTAAAGATTACGCATTCACATTCGCAACAAATAATTTAACAGTAGATGGAAATGGATCTCCTATTGGTGGAGTGGATGGAACACTTAATCCTACTTATAATACAAATGGTACTTCTAAAACTTTTATTTATGTAGACGGAACTAAAGGTTGGTTAGTCACTAATGAATCAACAGATACCTCACAAGAACAAAATCCTCAATTTGTCACAGCAACTGGAGGAACAATTACTTGTTGTGGAGATTATAAAATTCATACATTTACAGGTCCAGGAACATTTTGTGTATCATGTGCAGGTAATCCTTTTGGTTCAACAACAGTAGATTATTTGGTCGTTGGTGGAGGGGGAAGCGGTGGACCAGATGAACAATCTGGTGGAGGTGGTGCAGGAGGATATAGAGAATCATCAGGTGCAGCATCTGGTTGTTATACAACTTCACCATTAGGTAGTTGTGTTTCAGCTTTACCTGTAACAGTTACTGGGTATCCAATATCAGTTGGTGGAGGTGGAGCGGCAACATACCCTAATCCTACTCCAGGAAATCCTGGTTCAAATTCAGTTTTTAGTACAATTACTTCTGCTGGTGGAGGTTCTGGAGGTAGAGGATGTTCAAACACAGGAGGTCCTCATTGTGGTAGTTCAGGTGGATCTGGTGGAGGTGGTGGAACTGGTAATGGACCTGGCGGAACAGGCAATACCCCACCTGTAAGTCCTCCACAAGGACAAAATGGTGGAACTGGTGGACCAAATGCTGATTCTGGTCCTTATGGTGGTGGCGGAGGTGGAGCAGGAGCTGCAGGTACATCTGGAAGTGGTCAGACAGCACCTGGAGGTATTGGTGTGGGTACAGCTATTGCACCTACACAAGGGACACCTGGACCAACTCCAGCTATTAAATATTTTGCAGGTGGTGGCGGAGGTGGTGGTTATACTAGTCCTGGTATTAGAGCGTCTGGTGGTGCTGGAGGCGGCGGTGCTGGAGGAGCTGAATGTGGTGGAGCTCCATATAGAGGAGTATCTGGTACAGCAAATACTGGTGGAGGTGGTGGAGGTGCATATTCTGGTAGTATACCAGCTGGATATGGATCTGGTGATGGCGGTTCAGGTATAGTAATAATAAGGTATAAATTTCAATAATTATGGCAAGTACAATTAAAGTAAATAATATTCAAAATCAATGCGGTGCTAACATCGCTAACAAATGTGGAACAACTATTACACTTGGTGCAAGTGGCGATACCATTACTCTTGCATGTGGTGCAAGTCAAACAGGATTCGGTAGAACAGGAACAGTAGACTGGGATACGACAGCTAAAACAGCATCGTTCACAGCAGTGTCTGGTAATGGTTATTTTGTAAATACGACTTCAGGAGCAATCACAGTAACACTTCCTGCTACACCTTCTGCTGGTGACATAGTTGCAGTAAAAGATTATGCTCAAACTTTTGCTACAAATAATTGTACGATTGCAAGAAATGGTTCTAATATTGAAGGCACAACTTCTGATCAAATTTTAAATGGAAATGCAGAATCAGTAACTTTTGTATACGTAGACTCTACTAAAGGTTGGTTGCTAGTAAACGAAGCTACAACTGCATATGGTCCTACTTATGTTGCAGCAACAGGTGGAACAGTTACTACTTGTGGAAATTTTAAAGTTCATACATTTACAGGGCCAGGAACTTTTACTGTAACTTGTGCAGGTAATCCAGCTGGTTCATCAACAGTAGATTATTTAGTAGTTGCAGGTGGTGGAGGTGGAGCTGGAGACGTTGGTGGAGCTGGTGGAGCTGGTGGTTTTAGATTATCAAATAGTGTAGGTTGTATACCTGCACCAACAATGTCACCTTTAGCAAATCCAACAGGTTTACCAGTTTCAGCTCAAGCATATTCAATAACAGTAGGTGCAGGAGGTGCAGGACCTACAAATATAGAAGGATGTAATGGTTCAAATTCAGTTTTTTCAACAATTACATCTGCTGGTGGTGGTGGCGGAGGTCATAGAGGTGCTTGTAGAGTTGCAGGATCAGGTGGTTCAGGTGGTGGTGGAGCTGGTGAAAGTGTTACAACTCCAATAACAGCAAATGGTGGATCAGGTAATACACCTCCTGTAAGTCCTTCACAAGGAAATAATGGTGGTGATGGAGACACACAACCAGTTAGTCCGAGAGGAGGTGGCGGAGGAGGTGGTGCAGGAGCAGTAGGAGGTTCATCTTCAAACAGTCCTGTTGCCAATGCGGCTGGAGATGGTGGTGATGGTTCATTTGTTTCACCTATTATGGCAGGATCTAATGGAACTACAGGTCCTGTGTCAGATGTAAGATATTTTGCAGGTGGTGGTGGTGGAGGTACTGAAGGAGCACCAGGTATAGGTGGAGACGGAACTTTAGGAAGAGGTGGTGCTGGAGGTGGTGGACAATCTCCATCTCCTACAAGTGGACCAGGCCCTGGATATCCTGGAACAGCTAACACTGGAGGCGGCGGTTCAGGTGCTAGTAGACAGGCTTGTGGTGGTCCATCTACAAGAACTGGAGGTGTAGGTGGTAGCGGAATTGTTATAATAAGGTATAAATATCAATAGGTAAATTATGAGTGAAGTAAAAGTAAATAAAATTAGTCCAAGAACAAATTGTGGTACAACACAATTAGGGGATGCTGGAGATACAATCACTGTTACAGGTGATCTAAAATCGAATTCAATTAAATCAGCATCAGGTTCTACAATTACATTAGGACAATCAGGTGACACAATCCAATTAGGTTGTGGTGCATCACAAACAGGTTTTGGTCGTACAGGTACAGTGGATTGGGATACGACTGCAAAGACAGCAGCATTTACAGCAGTTTCAGGAAATGGATATTTTGTTAATACGACATCAGGAGCAATTACAATGACACTTCCTGCTAGTCCAAGTGCTGGAGATATAGTTAGTGTTAAAGATTATGCACAAACTTTTAATACAAATAATTTAACTATAGGAAGAAATAGTTCTCCCATAAATGGTGGAAATATAACTGATCCAACAATATCAACAAAAGGTGCTTCTATAACTTTTGTTTATGTTGATGGAACTCAAGGTTGGGTACCAACACAAGATGATCAAAGTTCAATAGCTGGAGTTAGTCCTTATATTGCAGCAACAGGTGGTACAATAACTACTTGTGGAGATTATAAAATACATACTTTTACAGGACCAGGAACTTTTTGTGTATCTGCTGGAGGAACACCAGCTGGATCTGATACAGTAGATTATTTAGTAGTAGCAGGTGGTGGTGCAACAGCAGGTTATATCACAGGAGCTGGTGGAGGTGGGGGTTTTAGATTTTCTAAAACTACATTTTGTTCATCTAATCCATTAGGATCTTGTACATCAATTCCAGTTACAGCAACGGGTTATCCAGTTACAGTTGGAGCAGGAGGAGCAGGTGGTCCTGCAGGAGGAAATGCTAGTTGCGGTCAAATTGGTTCAAATTCAATTTTTAGTACAATCACTTCAGCAGGAGGTGGTTATGGAGGTAATAATTCTCAAAATGGAAGTTCTGGTGGATCTGGTGGTTCTGGAGGAGGGTTTACAGGTCCAGGTGGTGTAGGTTCAGGAAATACTCCACCAGTTAGTCCTCCTCAAGGAAATAATAGTGGAACAAGTTGGCCAGGACCTTTAGGTGGTTCAGGTGGTGGAGGAGGAGCAGGTGCTGTAGGTTCAAATGCAGGGCCAAATGCAGGAGCAGCTGGTGGTGTAGGTAGTTATGTTCCAACTGCTTTAGCTGTTGGATGTGCTGGAACACCAGGTCCAGTTCCAGCTGTTAGATATTTTGCAGGTGGTGGAGGTGGTTCTGCTCAAACAGGTCCAGGTGCTGCTGGAGGAGCTGGAGGAGGTGGTCCAGGTGGAAGCGGACCAGCACCAGTTCAAGATGCAGGAACTGATGGAACAACAAATACTGGTGGTGGTGGAGGTGGAAATACTGACTGGGGTGCGACTCCAGGCGTACCAACTTCATCTGGTGGTTCAGGAATAGTAATGATTAGATATAAATTTCAATAATAATTATGTGTTTACTAAAATTTAAAATTAATATATAAGGAGAAACATTATGGCACATTTTGCAAAACTAGGAGCAAACGGAAAAGTTATTCAAGTATTAACATTGAATAATAATGATATGTTAAACGCTGACGGAGTTGAAGACGAAGCAGTAGGTCAACAATATTTAGAACAACACAATAATTGGCCTGCACAAATGTGGATTCAAACTTCATACAACACATCTGGCAACCAACATAAAAATGATGGAACTGCATTTAGAGGAAACTATGCAGGTATAGGTTATACTTGGGATGAAGATAATGAAATCTTCTGGCCTAAAAAACCATATGCTTCATGGGTAAAACATAATGCATCTGCATCTTGGAAATCACCAATCGGTGATGCACCTGTTTTAACTCAAGAACAACAAGATCAAAATACAGCTGGGACACACTCTTGGCATTATAATTGGAATGAAGAAACTCAAGCCTGGGATTTGACAAACAGCAAAGCATAATATATATCAGGTGGTGGTATGCAAAAGAAAGTTTTAACAGAGCAAGCTTTATACTTCGGTGATATTGATATGCCGAAAGGTTTTGAAATAGACCGAGATAAATTATCAGGCGACATTTTACAATCTACATTTACCGATTCAGATTTTCCATTTTCAAGAACTTGGGACATGTTGAATACATATATGCGTGAGCATATAAATTTAGAATATGGTTTCCAACTTGTGAATAAAAGAACTTGGGGTGATATGTATAAACCCAATCAACAGACAATTCCTTTATTGAATATTGATCCTGTAGATTTAAGAAATTCACCTGATTATACTTTACTCTATGGTGTAAAAACTAATAACTGTATGGTGCGAATTTTCTATGATGATAATAGAAGAAAAGGAAGAAGTTGGGACATACAATTAAAAGATAATATGTTTATTATGTTTCCATCTACGAATATGTATTATCTAAACAACAGACAGAAAGATTCTTTGAACTTTGTTCAAACTATAACTTATGAATATATCTAATTATTACTGGTATTTTACTTCAGCTATACCGCCAAAATTATGTGATGACATAATTAAATATGGTTTATCACATTCTGAATCTTTAGCTAGAACAGGTGGTTATGGAGATAGAGAACTTACTAAAGATGAAATTAGAGATATGAAAAGAAAAAGAAATTCAGATTTAGTATGGCTCAATGATCCGTGGATTTTTAAAGAATTACACCCATATATTCATCAAGCTAATAGAGCTGCAGGTTGGAATTTTGAATGGGATAGATCAGAGTCTTGTCAGTTTACAAAATACAAATTAAACCAGTATTACGATTGGCATCAGGACTCGTGGGATAAACCTTATGACAGAAAAGATGCTAATAATCCTGAACACGGTAAAATAAGAAAGCTTTCGATGACTTGTCAATTAACTGATGGGTCCGAATATCAAGGTGGTGAATTAGAGTTTGATTTTAGAAACTATGATCCCCATATGAGAGAAGAAGCTAAACATTTAAGGCAAGCAAAAGAAATACTTCCAAAAGGATCTATTATTGTGTTTCCTTCATTTGTATGGCATAGAGTTAAACCTGTAACGAAAGGAGTGAGATATTCATTGGTCATGTGGAATCTTGGATATCCGTTTAAATAATGCAAATAACAGAATATTTTAAAACACCAATATGGATTGAAGACAAACCAGAGTTTGTTAAATCTTTAAACAAAGCATCTAATCAATATATTAAAGATGCTAGAAAAAGAGAAAAAGAATTTATTAAAAAGCATGGTGACTTTGGAAGAAGTTATCATTCAACACCACTTACAATGGACAATAACTTTTTAGATTTTAGAAACTATGTAGGTCAAAAGTCTTGGGAGTTTTTAGATTGGCAAGGTTTTGATATGCAACAGTATACAACTATGTTTAGTGAATTATGGGTTCAAGAGTTTGCTAAAAAAGGTGGGGGTCA
>Ga0209653_1002645_pt1 | contig 12887 bp, 5 predicted proteins | sample SaaInl6LU_22_DNA_FD_184644 | JGI IMG/M metagenome (GOLD analysis project Ga0209653, IMG submission 184644) | Marine microbial communities from expanding oxygen minimum zones in the Saanich Inlet - ESP_116LU_22_DNA (SPAdes) (version 2) | ecosystem: Environmental > Aquatic > Marine > Intertidal... | reverse complement strand
ATAAACTTAGGTCATTACAAGAATGAAGGGGTTATCAAAAACACTGAATTTAATAGGACAACCCTAGCCACAAATTATTCTACAAACCTTAAGGATAAGTTATTTTTAGATGGTTCCATCAAACTATCCTATGTCGATACAAATTTCCTGAAATTTTCAGAAGGGAACACCAGAGACAACGTCATGTTTAGACTTTTGGGAGCCTCTCCATTGTTTCCAGCATATAATACAGAAGGCTCTTATGGGATACCGCCTGAGGGCATTACAAGTGAAAATCCACTTCCTGCAATTCTTGAACCCATAAATGATTTAAAAAGAAACAATATATATTCCAATATTTCTTTAAAATATGCGATCAAGAACAATTTAGAGTTTAAATTAAACTCAGGATTTCTTTTGTCCAACTCATTTTCTGGATCCTACAACCCAAGAACCACTATAGACGGTGCATTGCTTGGAGGGATAGCTAACGTAATAAATCAAAACAACAGAAATGTTTTATTAGAAGCCTTTTTAAATTATACGTTAGATATCAATCAAAATGTGACTAAGCTTTTGGCCGGAATATCACAGCAAAATGATTATCGTTCGGAATATAAAAGTTCTGCTAAAGGTTTTAATTCAGATGCCTATTTGTATCACAATTTAGCTGCAGCAAACATCATTGATCCGCCATCTTCTAATTATGTTACCACCAAACGACAATCTGCTTTTTTTAGATTGAATAATAGTTATGCCCACAAATATTTAATAACAGCTACCTATAGAATAGATGGATCCTCAAGATTTGGAAAAAACAATAAACTAGGTTTTTTCCCTTCAATTGGATTTGGTTGGAAAGTTTCAAAAGAAGCCTTTTTGAAAAATTCTGATTTGATTTCAAATTTAAAAATTAGAGGAAGTTACGGTATTACAGGGAATGATAGAATTCCCGTTGGTCGCTCAAACGCTCTCTCACAAACAGCATGGTCAACCTATGCTTTTGATGGAGGTTTTGGTACTGTCGGTTTTAGCCCTCTGAATTTGCCTAATCCTGATTTAAAATGGGAAACAACAAAACAGTATAATATTGGATTTGAGTTAGGACTGTTTAAGAATAGAGTTAACATTGAAGCTGATTATTATGATAAGATAACAGATGACTTACTCTTCGAAAGAGAGGTCAATAATTATCTAGGATTGACAAAATTCCTTCAAAATATTGGGTCGGTTAGAAACAAGGGATATGAATTAGCTATTGATGCTACACCCATACGATCAAAACAATTTAAATGGAACCTAAATTATAATGTTGCTATCAATAAAAATGAAGTATTAAAATTACCCGATGACGCTGAGAGTCTAGATCTAGCTGACTTTATTTCATTTGGAGGGTCTAACAGTTCATCATATCACAAATTACAAGTAGGGAAACCTATAAGTGCGTATTATGGATTTAAATTAGACCGCATTTTACAAGAGGGAGAGACTAGCCCAGTACAACCATTTTTAGAACCAGGAGAATATACATTTAAAGATATTGATGAAGATGGAGATATTGATGATGATGACAGGGTATATCTTGGAAGCGGTATCCCTGTAATTACGATGGGATTGACCAATACATTTCATTATAAAAAGGTTTCTTTTGCGACCACACTTACAGGAGCTTTTGACTATCAATTGTTCAATGTCAACAGAGCCCGATATGAAAACCTATATTGGAAACAAGCCGAAAACAGATGGACACCAATAAATACTGATACGGATATACCAAAGTCTTATGCATGGTCTAACACTTCTATTGCAAACGATAGATTTATTGAAGATGCATCATTCGTTAGAATTCAAAACATAACCCTAGCTTACACTTTACCAAAAAATAAAATAAGCCTAGAAGATTTTACTATTGCTGTATCCGGTGAAAATTTACATGTATTTACTAATTATAGTGGGTTTGACCCTGAATTAACTTCATCTAGTAATCCTACCAAAGCCGGATTAGATTGGAACACCTACCCTCAAAACAGGGTCTTTAGCTTAATTATAAATGCAAAATTCTAAAACATGAGAAATCTAATAATTTTATTTGTATCGATGATATTGACTTTGTCTTGTACAGAGCTTCTAGAAGAAGATTTATATACAAATCCTTCATTAAGTGGATTGAGCACTCTCGAAGATGCAAAATACTCTTTAACTGGTGCTTACGCCGGTCTTCTTGGAAATTCAAATGCAGGATATTATGGTAGAAATTATCTATATTTAAGAGAAATACCAACAGACAACCTCCTTGGTACTGGACAAGAAAGAAGTCTGGATGATTTTAGTTTTGATGACAATCAAATTACGTTAAGAAATACCTATTCTGATATTTATAACATGATTTTAAGAGCCAATATACTACTCGACAACATTGATGCTGCCGACATTAGTCTAGAACTTAAAAATCAATTTAAGGCAGAAGCGCAATATTTAGTAGCACTCGGGTATTATGATTTATCTAGTTTGTTCGGCCCTGTGGCTTTAATAACGTCCTCTGTGAACGATATTACGAACAAACCCGAAAGAGCAACCTTAGCTAGTATTGAGAATTTTATTTTTACAATTTTAGAAACTGCTATTCCCAATTTGTCAGAGACGAAATTAGAGGACAGACCTGGAGCAGTGACCTTAGGTGCTGCTTATGCATTAAAAATGAAATTGCATTTAAGAAGAAAAGAATGGGGAAAAGTCGTTGAATATGCAGATCTTATAGTGAATCTTGGTCAGTATAGTTTACTGCCAAAAGTAGAGGATTTATACGTCATCGGAAATTCAGATAATTCTGAAATCATTTTTTCTGTAAAAACAACTGGAGTACCCTTTGGAAAATCCTTAAATGCATTAGCAGCAGGAAGTACAGATATTGCAATCCATAATTATGATTGGCAAAATGATTATTATGGTTTTGGTACTTTTAGAGGGGAGTTAAAAGTATATTATTCATACGATCCAGATGATGAAAGATTCAAAAAACTTTTTAGACATCAATTCTTCACAAGATCAGGACAATCCGTGGCACCATTACAAGAAGATGGTACTAAAAAACCCGAAATAAACAAGGGTCAACCCTTTGTCTATTCAAATAAATACCCTCACCCATTGGCGGGAACACAATCTGACTTTAGAACAGATATATACCACGCAAATACTTTATTTGTATCTCGCTACGCAGAAATATTATTGGCTAAAGCCGAGGCATTAAACGAGTTAAACGGACCTTCTGATGATGTATATAATTTGATAAATGAAGTTAGAAATAGATCAAATCTTCCGAATATCCAAACTACCGGAAATTTTGACCAAAACACGTTAAGATCTGCAATTTTTCAAGAACGCCAATGGGAGTTTTTTATGGAAGGCTATAGAAGAGAGGATTTGATTAGACAAGGAACTTTTGTTGAAAAGATAACCAACTCGCATTTCAAAGTGAATGATATAATAGATGTACAAGAATGTAATCAATTATATCCAATACCGGGAATAGAGAAGTCTCTCAACAAAAATTTAATCATTCCAAACAACTGCTATTAAATCATTGAGTAAAACGATAAAAAATTATTAGAGAACTATATTCCATTACTGCTAAATCCTTGGTCTATCAAAAACATGTAAACAAACCAATAATATGACTATATCTCAAAAAAAAACAATTTATTGTTTAATATTATCAATACTATTAATTCCTTTTAGTTCCTGTAAGTTTAAGAAAAATGATACCAGCTCCACAAATTATTTAAAAAAAACCAGAGCATCATCAAATAACAAGCTACCCAATATTATATTTATATTAGCAGACGATTTGGGATACGGAGACCTAAGCTGTTACGGTCAAAAAAAAAATTCAACACCAAATATTGATAAATTGGCTACTCAAGGAATATTATTTACCCAACACTATTCTGGTAGCACAGTTTGTGCACCCTCCCGCTCTTCTTTAATGACAGGTATGCACTCAGGTCATACTGCTATTCGCGGAAATAAAGAAATTGAACCCGAAGGTCAATATCCTATTCCAAACGCTACATATACCATTGCTGAGATGTTTAAAAGCAAAGGGTATGCAACAGGCGCTTTTGGTAAATGGGGACTGGGGTTTCCAGGGTCAGAAGGAGATCCAATTCAACAAGGATTTGACACCTTTTATGGGTATAATTGTCAACGGCTAGGACATCATTACTACCCTAATTACCTTTGGAGTAACAAAGATTCAATCATTTTGAAGGGGAATGAACAAATGAAAAAGACGGTATATGCTCCGACTCTTATTCATCAAAAAACAATAGAATTTATTGAAACTAATAAAGACAATCCATTCTTCTTATATATTCCATCAATAATTCCACATGCTGAACTTGCTGCACCAGAGGAGGTTTTGAAAAATTTTAGAGGTAAATACCCACCTGAGAAGACTTATAAAGGTGTTGATGGAGGGCCTTATTACAGAAAAGGACCCTATGGATCGCAAAAAGAGAGCCATGCGACATTTGCGGCAATGATCTCTATTCTGGATAGGCAAGTAGGAGAAATTATGGATAAAGTAAAAGCTTTAGGACTGGCAAAAAAAACCATAATTATTTTCACTTCAGACAATGGTCCACATCAAGAAGGGGGTGCTGACCCAAATTATTTCAACAGTAATGGAGAGCTAAGAGGCTATAAACGTGACTTATATGAAGGTGGTATAAGAATCCCTCTAATCGTTAGCTGGCCTGGTAAAATTGTAGCCAATACGAAAACAGATCATATTTCTGCTTTTTGGGATTTTTTTCCAACATTCAGCAATATTGTAGAGACAAATATACCTGAAAATATTGATTCTCATTCTTACCAACCCTTTATCACCAAGCAAACAAACAAAAAACACACGAATATTTATACTGGGAATTTCATGAAAAAGGAGGAAGACAAGCTGTACGTAAAGGGAATTGGAAAGGGGTAAAATACAATGTATTAAAACAGCCTAATACACCATTAGAGCTCTATGATTTATCTAACGACTTAAAAGAAAAAAACAACTTGGCCAAACAATACCCTGAAATTATCAAGGAAATGGAATCTATCATGAATAAAGCCAGAACACATTCAGATATCTTTACTTTCAAACAAAATACTTATTTGAATAACAATAAAGAGATACGAATTGAGATTTAGGTAAAGAACATAATTTTTCCAAGTATAAACCTACTTGAAATGAAAAAGCAATGATACTCCCTTATCACTCCTGGGTATTTTGAGAATCAAAGACTCACAAAAAAACCACACAAGTAAACTTGGTGGTTTTTTAAAGCGATACACTTTGTTGCGGAGAAAGAGGGATTCGAACCCCCGGACCTGTTACAGTCAACAGTTTTCAAGACTGCCGCATTCGACCACTCTGCCATTTCTCCTGAGCGTCTCACGATTTCTCGTTTGCGTGTGCAAATATAGTAAGTCCTTCTGGTTACACAAGTCCCTTGTGATGTTTTTTAGCGATAAATCAATACTTATGACGACGGAAGAAATATAGAATTTCAAAAAGGAGAAAAAAATCATTTCCAAAACAGAAGTCGTATCATAAGTACTGTACTGTAATAAAACAAACTACCCTAAGCAAAACACTTAGGGTAGTAAACAAACTGCAGAGAGGAAGGGATTCGAACCCTCGGTACAGTTGCCCATACACTACCTTTCCAGGGTAGCTCTTTCGACCACTCAGACACCTCTCTAAATAGGAATGCAAATAAACAAAATGTATTTTATTTTTAGTTATAATTTTAAACTATTTTTATTTTTCCTAACTAAAAACGTAGGTCTTTCTTCTCTTTCAAAACTAAAGGTTAAAACAATTCTTAATAATAAGGATTTCTACATCACTAGGACAAAAACAAATCGTTTTTTATAATTTTAAAGAAATATAGGATTTACTTTATTGCATTTACCATGAACAAAAGAGACACTGCTTACACAGGTTTTGTTTTCAAAAAATATGAAGCTGCTGAACTTTCTATTTTTGAAAAATTGCTTGATATTTTCAAGGAACTCATCACTCACACTTCAGGTGATGTTGAGGAAGCGCTAGATTGGTTGGCCCAATTGGATAAGACCTATCAACTCACCACAGCAGAATACACCCTAGAAGATTTCAAACGAGACTTGTTTGACAAAGGATTTATCAAACAAGACATACAACCCGACGGTACAACTGGAACAGGCATTACCTCAAAAACAGAAAGAGCGATTCGACAACGTGCCTTGAATCAAATTTTTGGAAAAATTAAAAAATCAGGAACTGGAAATCACAATACAAAAAAGATAGGTTCAGGTGCTGATGCTACGGGAGAAACTCGAGCATATCAATTTGGTGACGGGTTGGATCAAGTATCTATGACTGAAAGCATAAAAAATGCACAAGTAAATAATGGCATCACCAATGGTTTTCTGCTCAAAGAGGACGACTTGGTTGTAAACGAAACTAGTCATTTATCTCAAATGAGTACTGTCCTCATGATTGACATCAGCCACAGTATGATTTTATATGGAGAAGACAGAATAACACCTGCCAAAAAAGTAGCTATGGCATTGGCAGAACTCATCACGACACGCTATCCAAAAGATACCTTAGACATTATTGTATTTGGAAACGACTCTTGGCGAATATCTATACAAGAACTCCCCTATCTTCAAGTTGGACCATATCATACAAATACTGTTGCAGGTTTAGAACTAGCTATGGATTTACTGAGAAGAAAAAAGAATACAAACAAACAAATATTTATGATTACTGATGGTAAACCTAGTTGTTTGCGTTTGCCTGATGGTAGGTATTATAAAAACAGTAATGGTTTGGACGAATATATCGTAAACAAATGCTATGACAAGGCCAGTCAAGCCCGTAAACTCCATATCCCCATCACCACTTTTATGATTGCACAGGATCATTATTTGAAAGAATTTGTTGGCGCTTTTACGAAAGCCAACCAAGGAAAAGCATTTTATACAGGCTTACAAGGGTTAGGAGAAATGATTTTTGAAGATTACGAACAAAATAGAAAAAAAAGAATAAAAGGATAATATGAAACAGAAAGACATCAAAACAATTGGAGCTTTAAAAAATGCAGGGTATACTTATAAAAACATCAAGGAAGAATTGAGAAGTAATCTTATTCATCTCAAAAAAAACAACCAAGAAACCTTCACGGGAGTCCATGGGTATGAAACGACAGTAATTCCTCAATTAGAAAGAGCCATTCTATCCAAACACAACATCAATCTTTTAGGGTTACGTGGTCAAGCAAAAACACGTTTGGCTCGTCAGATGCTGAATTTACTTGATGAATATATTCCTGTGGTATCGGGATCTGAAATAAATGACGACCCACTACAACCCATCTCAAGATATGCAAAAGAATTGATCGAAAAAAAAGGAGATGACACTCCTATTACCTGGTTACATCGTTCTGAACGTTTTGCAGAAAAACTAGCGACCCCAGATGTTACCGTAGCGGATATCATTGGAGACATTGATCCTATAAAAGCTGCCAATTTAAAATTATCTTATGCAGATGATCGCGTGATTCATTATGGAATGATTCCCAGAGCAAATAGATCCATTTTTGTTATTAACGAGTTGCCAGATTTACAAGCGAGAATACAAGTAGCATTATTTAATATTCTGCAAGAAGGAGACATCCAAATACGAGGTTTCAAACTTCGTTTTGAACTTGATATGCAATTTGTTTTTACCGCAAACCCTGAGGACTACACCAATAGAGGAAGCATTATTACCCCTTTAAAAGATAGAATCGGTTCACAAATCTTAACTCACTATCCTGAAAATATAGCCATTGCAAAAAGCATTACACAACAAGAAGCAAAACTAGAAAAAAACCAATCACAAAATATTTTTGTTCCTGAGCTTGCCAAAGACATGATAGAACAAATCGGTTTTGAAGCCAGAGATAGTGAATATGTTGATGTTAAAAGCGGAGTCAGTGCACGTTTAAGTATCTCTGCTTATGAAAATTTAATGAGTACCGCTGAGCTAAGAATGTTTACTACGGGAGACTCCAAAACAAGTCTACGACTAAGTGACTTTATGGGCGTCATCCCTGCCATCAACGGAAAAATAGAATTGGTCTATGAGGGCGAACAAGAAGGTGCAGCATCCGTAGCAGAGAACTTAATCAACGATGCGATTAAGACTTTATTTCCTGACCATTTTCCTGCTATAGAAAAATTAGTTCGCAAAGATGCAGTAACACCTTATGATGACATTATCAATTGGTTTGTTACCGGCGATGATTTTGAACTTGCTAATGATTTGAATAACAAAGAATACAAACAACAACTAGACTATATCACTCCCTTGTCTGATTTCATCCTTGAGTCTCAACCCGATTTGGACGAAAAAGAGGTTTACTTTTTTAAAGAGTTTGTTTTGTGGTCACTTGTAGAACACAAAAAAATTGCTAAAGTTGAACTTAAAGAAGGGTTCGGCTTCAAAGATACTTTTGACCGTTTTATTGAAGGGATTTAAAACATCATTAATCACTCTACTTGAGCATCTTTTTGGTCTCAAGTGGAGGGATTTATAAAGGCGCTAATAAAATCTTTTTGATTAAATCTTTAGGATGCTGGGGTTTAGGTATTTTGAAAGTAAAGTAATCCTGTAAAGGAATCTCAAACCCCTTTTGATTCAGATAATTATTCAAGGCATCATTCAATCCCTCACTGTACAAATGATGCTTCGCTCCAGTAGGATCCTCGTGATACAAATCATTTTCTGCAAATCCTTCAAAGGTCGGACCAGTAATCTTAATTTCAAATGCCTCAGGGTTTTTACCAACGGGACTGTGCGCAGTGCAAGCAAATTGGTGCCAGAATGCAGACTGAATACATTGGGATGCAAACAACTGACGAACCACCTCTAAAGCATCTATTGTTTCTTGGTCTGTTTCAGTAGGAAAACCATACATTAAATAAGCATGTACCATAATATTTTCATTAGAAAAAGCCTTGGTAACCCTTGCCACTTGACCTATATCTACTCCTTTTTTCATTTTTGCCAACAATCTATCGGAGGCTACTTCTAGACCTCCTGTGACTGCAATACATCCAGATGCTGACAAAAGTGCACACAATTCGGCATTGAACGTTTTTTCGAAACGAATATTAGTCCACCAAGTGATATATACTTTACGTTCAATTAACGCATTCGCTAACGCACGTAACATTTTAGGAGGTGCAGCTTCATCTACAAAATGAAAACCTGTTACTCCTGTTTCAGCAATAATCTTTTCAATTTTGTCAACCAAATTGTCTGCTGTGGTGTTCTCATAATGACCAATATAATCTAATGTCACATCACAAAAAGAACATTGTTTCCAATAACAACCATGTGAGATGGTAAGTTTGTTCCATCTACCATCAGACCACATACGATGCATGGGATTCATCACATCTAAAAAAGATAAATATTTTTGGTGTGGCAACCCCACATAACTAGGAGCTGGCAAATTTTTATGGTGAAAAATAGTATTGGGTAATTTATTTATATAGGACACTTTATTGTCTATTTCAACATAAGTACGCTCCAATTCCTCTACTCCTATTTTGCCAGCAACATACTCCGTAATACGAAGCAAAGGAGCTTCACCGTCGTCTAAAGAAATGAAGTCAACATATTTAAAAATTCTCGGATCAGACAAACGTCTCAACTCAGTGTTAGGATAGCCACCGCCCATAGCTATTTTAATGTGGGGATATTCTTGCTTGACAAACTGAGCACATCGCAAAGCAGAAAATAAATTCCCTGGAAAAGGGACCGTAAAACAGATCAAGTCGTATTCATGATTCTGTAAATGTTGATCTAGAATATAAATCATCTCATCTTCTATCAACGTGGTCTCATATTGTAAAAATTCTTCAAGCCTATCAAAGCTTGACGCCGCACGAGCTATGCTTTCTGCGTATCGGGTAAAAGAAAAAAACTCATCTACATTGGCATTGATAAAGTCCCCCAATTCCTCTACAAATAGGGTTGCTATATGCTTGGCTTTATCCAGTATCCCTAACTTACCAAACTCTTTACTTAAATCCTGATCAAGTTTAATTTTTCGATGCCCGTGAGGTAAAAAATCTTTGTGAATGATTTGATAGGCAGCCGTGATTTCTTGCACACGCAAATAATTCATGACCGTATCCACCTTATCTATATAGGCTTCTCTTTGTTTCCAAACCAAAGGATATTCTTCATGATTTAACAACGCTGCCTGTTTGAAAATCGCATCAATAAAATCACGAGTAAAAACGGCTGTGAACAACTCAATACTCAAATCCATCTGATGTGTGTTTACTCCTTTACTATCTAAAAACCCTTTGATGTATGCCGTAGCTGGATACGCTGTGTTGAATTGAGTAAAAGGTGGTGTGATTAAAAGTGAGTTTACTGACATCGCGTTTTATGTAATACAAAGATAACGTTAATGACTCAATCTAAAAACAATTGACTGAACCAGTATTTATTAAAAAAACAAAATTTTTAATAAATAAATACATTGAAGTAGGTAACATTCCTTATCCCAACCACTGATTAAATAACGATTAAGACTTTTACAAAAAGTATAATTCCATTAGACAAGTCCAATAATGAATACCTATAGATTAAAACTCACTTGGTTTTTGACGATGCCAATACTCCATCTTTTAGAACAGAAATTAAATTCGACTGATTTTATAACTGTTAACCTAACAATTAATTAAAAAAGAAGTTACCCCTTATGCCATAGTTATGCTACTCACTTATTGGAAATTGGAACAGATAGTAGTTACATTCTAGTAGTGTTAGGACATAGCAAGCCATAAACCACGATGCCATACACAAATGTTGAGAGTGATGTCATAAAATTCTTAAATATGATAAATATTCAAAAAAAGTGCTTATATTTATTGATATATACATAAAAACATTATTTATTATTATAAATATAATTATATATGGTTTTTGTTAACATATAAGCAGTTGGCAAAGATTAATAATTCTCAACAGACTGGTAATAAGATTTAATATAGCTTACACACATGTATACTTTAAAGAATAGGGTTCATATATAATTTCTTAGTTCATAAATATTATAAAATAACCATACAGAATATTATTTATTAAATATTACATATACATTTTTTGGAAAAAAAGTTAAAGATTATTCACTAGTAATAGTCTCTTATCCAATAACATTAAATAAAATATGGATTACAATTAAATTGCTTTACTCAATTAAGTTAGCGAATTAACAATTGGTGGCAACATATTAAAAAATGAAAAGAAAAAAATGCGGAAATAATTATTAATTTAAATACAACAAAGTAATTAAACTTTACAAAAAATTGCAATTATTAACTATTGTTCTATCAGGATTATTAATATTTTCTTGTCAGAAAGTAAATGATGAAAACAATTATGAAGAAGAGCTCTCCAATACTAATGAAAATCAAATTGTACTTGGAGAAAAAATTGAAAATCCATACTCTGTTGAAAACATGAAAAAGGCTTACGAGAATTTAGTAAACTCTAAAAGCAAAGTTAGTTCAACTAGTAAAACTAGTGCTACTCTTTCGGATATAGCTTCAACAATTGAAATTTCTACAAACCATCATTATGTAAAGTTTTGGTGTAGTAGCTCAGAAGATGAAGAAAAATTAACCAATTTAGAGATTAAATTCTCTACAATTCCTTTAGATAGAGAAGTTTTAGAAGAAGGGGAAGTATATTTAGAGGAAAATGTTGTGGAAGACGATAATGTTGATGGTTATTGGGTTTATACATCTTTATACGTTGACTTCGACCTACAATCAATAAACTTAGAATATGAAATATTAGAAGATTTATTCTTATTTGAAGAATCTCAAGGTGAAGAAGATGAAGAAAGTATAGAAACTGTGGAACAACAGGGAAATAATCTTAAACTTATGCCTTTAGCTAAAGCTAGTGCTGCTCAATTGTCTTTTTATGAGCAATTAGAAAAAGAAGCTTTTAGAATTACAGGAAATGAGATTGAAGAAAATAATTTAGAGATTCAAGCTAAAACGAATGGTGTAGAAGCTACTGAAGGGTGTTGGTTTTTTTGTAGTGGAAGAACTCAACCTAAAGGCACAATTAAGGTTCGAAATACTGTTACAGGAGGTTCAGATCCTGTTGTTGGTGTAAAAGTGAGAACTTACAGATGGTTTGTATGGGGGCATGGTTACACAGATACTAATGGAAATTATAAAATCAATAAAAAATATAGAGGTAACCCTTGGTACTCAATAGATTTTGACAATCCATCTAATTATATAAAAATTTATTCTACATGGCTTTCTTTATCAGATGCTACATACAGAGCATGGACACAATCTAAAAATGGTTATAACAAAACTTTCGAAACAAACTCGTACGGATGGCGTTTTGCTACTGTAAATAATGCAGTTGTAAAACACAGAAAATATTGTAAAGAATTAGGAATAGGCACACTCAATTCTAAAATACGTATCAATGTTACAAGTGGAATTGGCTCAGCTTCAGCTCCTATGTTAGGACATACTTATGGATATATTGGATTCAGCTCACATAGTTCATTATTAAGTTTTTTAAAAAACACTTTAACTTTTACACCTATTTTTTACATTGCTAACTCGAATATTGTAGGAGCTCTTATTAGATATAAATTATTACCCGATGTATGGATACAAGGAGGAAGTAGTCAAGGAACTGACGGGGTTTATAGCACCGTATTTCATGAAATGGCACATACATCTCATTTTGCTAAGGTAGGAAGTAGTTATTGGACAAAATATATTAACTATATTATTACATATGGTTCTTATGGTGATGGAACTGGAAGAAA
>Ga0209653_1002641_pt1 | contig 12902 bp, 15 predicted proteins | sample SaaInl6LU_22_DNA_FD_184644 | JGI IMG/M metagenome (GOLD analysis project Ga0209653, IMG submission 184644) | Marine microbial communities from expanding oxygen minimum zones in the Saanich Inlet - ESP_116LU_22_DNA (SPAdes) (version 2) | ecosystem: Environmental > Aquatic > Marine > Intertidal... | reverse complement strand
AAACGAAATCAACTTATAGAGGTCATAGAATCTACTCTTGAAGCCGATAGGACGAGAGGTGGATATGCAAAGAGAACTGAAATCGTAGAAGTATCTACTGATGAAGGTACACTCTTTCCTGTAGGTGGAATCCGAGTTGTGGTACGAGTTATGTACCAATATACTGCGGGTACACCATAAACACTAACTAAAGGAGAACCATTATGGCAACACATACTGGATCAGAAGGTACGATCAAGATTGGTACTGATGTTCTTGGAGAACTAAGATCATTCACTCTTGAATCTACTGCTGAAACAATAGAAGATACTGCTATGGGTGATACTGATAGATCATATAAAGTTGGTCTAAAGGCTTTCACTGGTACAGCTTCATTGTTTTTTGACGAAACTGACACAGCACAAGGTAACTTAAATGCTGGTGCAGAAATTACTCTTAACGTATATCCTGAAGGTGCAGCAAGTGGCGACACTTACTACACAGGTTCAGCTATCGTTACTGGTAGAACTATCAATTCATCTTTTGATGGAATGGTAGAAATGGAAATATCGTTTCAAGGAAACGGATCGTTAACAGAAACAACTGTATAAGGAAGGCTAACGCATGAGTGTAATAGATAGAGTAAAAGATCATTTTGAAAATCAGGGTGTCAAGAAAATTGAAGTCGCTGAATGGGGCGAGGAAGGTAAACCTCTGATTATATATTCAACGCCAATGAGTATGGCAGAAAAGAGAAATCTTTTCAAATCAGCTAAAGATGGTGATTTAGGAGTAATGGTAGATGCTATTGTTCTTAAATCTAAAGATGCTGAAGGAAACAAGATATTCAAATTAGATGATAAAAAAGTCTTAATGAATAGTGCTGATCCTGAAGTTATAGCTAGAGTTGCTGGAGATATTCTTAATACGACTCCATTGGACGATATTGAAAAAAAGTAAGGTACGACTCAGAGTTATATTCCATACTTGCTTTGAGTGAAAAATTACATAAAAGTATGGAAGAAGTTTTATCTATGTCAGAAGAAGAATTTCTACATTGGATAGCTTACTTTAAGGTGAAGGCAGATAAGGAGAGATTACAAAGTGGCACAAGAACGCCTTCGCATAACATTAGACGCAGTAGATAAAACTAGTCGTGCTTTTAGAAGTATTACTGGATCATTAGATCGTTTACGTGCTAGAGTATTTTCTCTCCAATCTGCGTTTGCTGCTATTGGTGTAGGTTTAGTTGCTAGATCATTTTTAAATGTAGGACGGGAAGTAGAAACATTAGAAAATAGATTTAAGTTTTTATTTGGTTCAGTTAAAGAAGGTCAAAAAGCATTTGATACATTAGTAGATTTTGCATCTAAAGTTCCATTTACATTACAAGAAATTGCACAAGCATCAGGTAACTTAGCTGTTATATCTAAAGACGCTAATGAATTATCAAAAAACTTAAAGATTGTAGGTAACGTAGCAGCAGTTACAGGATTAGATTTTAGAATTGTTGGTGAACAGTTACAAAGATCATTTTCATCAGGTATTGCTAGTGCAGAAATTTTTAGAGAAAGAGGTGTAAGGGCATTATTAGGGTTTAAATCAGGTGCAACAGTAAGTGTTGAAGAAACAATAAAAGCATTTGAAAACGCATTTGGAGAAAATGGTAGATTTGCTAATGCAACTAAAGTTCTTGCAACAACATTTGATGGAACATTATCACAAATAACAGATAAAATATTTAAGTTCCAATTAACAACTAATAGAGCAAACTTCTTTGGATTTATTAAATCAGCATTAGCAACTGTAAACGAAATTTTAGATGAGAACGCAGATAAATTAGAAGAATTTGCAGTTAAAACAGGTAACGCATTAATAAAAGCAACTAAAGGAATTTTGTTGGGTGGTGCATTAATTATAGATGCTCTTGCACCAGTATTTAAGTTTGTATTTGTAGGAATTAAATCATTATTTGATGTATTGAGTGGGTTACCTTCTGGTGTAAGAGAAATCGGTGTTATAGGATTTTTATTATTAGGAGCAAAAGGTAAATTACTTGCATTATTTATAGCTACTATTTTTGATAAGATCAGAGCAGTAATAGGTTCAATTACACAAGGTCTTGCTAATTTTTATGGCACTATTGCAAACATATTAGATTCACTTGGTTTATTATCTGATGAACAAGTAGGTGCTGCTAGAAAAGCAGTTGATGATTTAACAAAAGCTGCAAATAGATTAAAAACTCCATTTAAAGATTTACCTAAAGAAATAGAAAAATCAGATGATAGTTTTAGTAAAGTTTATAAAGGAATAGAAAATTTTTACAAAAGGGCAGAAGAAACAAGACAAAGAGCAATACAAGAATTAGAAGAAATAAATAAACTAATTGAAGAAGGTGCTGAGGGTGCAAAAAAACAGAAAGATACTTTTGTAGGAATTGAATTATCATTAAAGAAAATAAGTGAAGAATTTTTAGAACAAGCAAATAAACAATTTAAGTCTATTAACGAAACCATAGCTAAAGGTGTTTTAACTGGCATTAAATCAATATCAAAAGGTATTGCAGAATCTATTGTTCTTGGCAAAAAATTATCAGATGTATTTAAAAATATAGCACAAAGAATATTAGTTAATGTAATTGCTAAACTTATTGAGGAAAGATTAATTAAAATAGCAAACTTAATTTTAGATAAAGCTAAGACAGCAGAATTATCAAAACAATTAACTTTAATGAAAACCATGTCAATTTTATCAAGAGCAAGTGGTATCACAGGTTTCATTGGTAAGATAATGGGTACAACAACATCTACTGGAATTGATACTACTGTTATTTCACCATTTGCAGAAGGTGGTACATTTAAAGCTGGTCAACCTATGATGGTTGGCGAGAGAGGTAGGGAAATGATAATTCCTGAAACAAGTGGACGAGTTATTAAGAATGAAGATTTAGGAATGATGGGTGGTGCGAACATTACTTTTAATGTAAATGCTGTTGATGTTAGAGGAGTAAGAGAATTGCTAATAGAAAATAGATCAACGATTACGAATCTAATTAACCAAGCATTAAACCAACAAGGAAGAAAAGCATTAGTATAATATGAGTGGACAATTACCTACAACACCTGTTGCAAGATCAGCTAGTATTATATCACAACAAAATACTATTATATCTGTTACTTCATCTGGAAGAAAACAAGCTAGACAAATAGACGGACAAAAGTTTGCTATGACATTAACTTACCCGCCAATGACTAGATCAGAGTTTGCACCGATCAAAGCATTTATTATGAAACAAAGATCACAATTAGAATCATTTACAGTTATACCACCATCTACAGAATCAGATGCTAGAGGTACGGCTGGTGGAACACCTACTGGGACATTATCATACCCACCAATGACAAGATCAGAGTTTGCACCGATCAAAGCATTTATTATGAAACAAAGATCACAATTAGAATCATTTACAGTTATCCCACCGGCAACAGAATCAGATGCTAGAGGTACAGCTAGTGGAACACCTACTGGAACTGCTAGTGCTGGAGATACATCAATAACTTTAGGTGGAACAGGAACAGGCACATTATTAGCTGGAGATTATATTAAGTTTGCTAATCATTCTAAGGTTTATATGGTCGTTGCAGACAATTCAGATATATCTACTGGAAGTCTAACAATAGAACCACCATTAAGAACAGCAGTGAGTGGAACAGATATTGTTTATGATGATGTTCCTTTTACAGTATCTTTAACTAACGATATTCAAGAATTTAATATTGGCACAACTGAATTATACGCATACGAGTTAGATGTAGTTGAGGTATTATAATGGCTAGAAGTTTAACGAGTTTAGTTAAATCACAACTAGCTGGTAATAAGATCAATCCAGTTACATTAGTTTATTTAAACATAGGTGTTGGGCAAAGATTTACAGATCATTACAAAGATATTAGCTATGATGGAAACACTTACACAGCATCATCATTATTATTAGGTGTATCTGATGTTGGAGAAAATAATGAAGTTGCTGTAGATTCAATTACAGTTGCTTTTACGGGTGCAGATCAAACCATCATATCTCTATTACTTAATAACGATTACATGGATAAAGAGGCAGAAATCTATAAAGGTTTTTTAGATTCATCACAGACTTTAATTGCTGATCCGTTTTTATTATTTAAAGGACGTATAGAATCTTTTGCTATTGAAGAAGATGCTACCAATTCTCAGGTATCTGTGTCTATCGCATCTCATTGGTCAGACTTTGAAAAAGAAAAAGGTCGTAAGACTAATACTAATTCACAACAATTATTTTTTGCTGGTGATGTAGGGTTTGATTATTCATCAAAATCTGTTCAACAAATTAAATGGGGTAGATCATAATGCAAGATATAGTTAATCTTTATAGACGTTATCCTAAGTATGACAGAATATCAGATGCAGAGTTAAGATTATATTTAATGCCAAGTATAAAATTAAAACAATGTAAGAAACATATTATTAATGGAGAGTTAGTTGGATTTACAAATTGGGCTTTTTTATCTGATGATGTAGCAAAAAGATTTAAGAAAGAAGGTTACTTAAATGAGAATGAATGGTTATGCGGTAATAATATTTGGCATATAGAAACAGTTTGCAAATCAAATTTAAAAGAAATGATGAAATGGACTAAAAGATATTTTGCAGAAATCTACGGTGCTGGAAAACCTATTAATTGGTTAAGAGTAGATAATGATTCTAAAATAAGAAACATAGTTAAAATTCATACAAGGAGTAGTTGGTTAGATGGGTAGTATAATAGGCAGTGTAATTGCAAGTGCAGTATTTAAAACAACTGCTGCTAAGATTATTGGTGGTATTGTTATTGGTGCTGTTGTTACCAAAGCTATTTCTTGGGTTAGACCAAAACCTGATTTACCTGAATTTGATTTTGCAGAATCAGAAGCAGCACAAGGTGTTCTATTAAACAAATCATCTAACAATGCACAATTACCAGTTATCTATGGAGAAAGAAAAGTTGGTATAACTAGAGTATTTGTAGAATCATCAGGAACAGACAATGAATATTTATATGTTGCAGCAGTATTAGGAGAAGGTGAAATAAACTCTATTGAGGAGATTTATATTGACGATAAGAAAGTTACATGGGCTGGTGCATTAGCACATCATGCAACAGTAGAAGTAGATAGTTCAGATTCTAATTTTTACAAAGATGGTACATCATATATTCAAGTAGAATCATTCTTAGGTAAGGACGGACAAACAACATCAGATATTTTATCTACATCTAGTAATTGGGGTTCTAATCATAGATTAAGAGGAGTTGCTTATCTAGCTTTTAGATTTAAGTGGAATCAAGATATCTTTGGTTCACTTCCTGATATTAAAGTCGTTGTTAAAGGTAAAAAAGTTTATGATCCAAGAACAACAACAACTGCATTTTCATCTAATCCAGCTTTATGTTTGCTAGACTATTTAAGAAATAACAGGTATGGAAAAGGTTTACCTGATTCAGCTTTTGAATCTAACTTTCAATCATTCCAAGATGCAGCAGATGATTGCGAAACACAAGTAACACCTTATTCTGGCGGATCAGATATTAACCTATTTGAAACACACGCAGTTATAGATACTTCACAAAAACTAATTGATAATGTCAAAAAACTTATCAATCCAATGCGTGGAATATTTACTTACAACAATGGAACATACATTCTAAAAATAGAAGATACAGGAACAGCAACTTATACCATTACAGCAGATAATGTGATTGGTGGAATTAAAGTTAATGGAGAAACAAAGAACAACAAATATAACAGGGTTATAGGAACATTTGTTAATCCTGATAAAGAATGGCAAGAAGATACAGTATCATTCCCACCGGCAGATGATTCTGGTTTACCAAGTGCAGATCAGTTTGCGACTATGAAAGCTGCTGATAATGATACAGAACTTTTAGGTAATTTTGATTTTCCATGTGTAACAAGTCCATATCAAGCTGAAGAATTATGTGAGATTATTTTAAGAAGATCAAGAAATGCTTTAGCGATTGAAGTAACTGTAACATCTGAGTTCTTAGATGTAACTGTGGGAGATATTGTAAACATTACTTATCAAACAGCATCTTTTTCTGCAAAACCATTTAGAGTAATTGGAGTTAATATTAATGCAGACTTAACTGTAACTTTACAACTTACAGAACATCAAGATAACTTTTATTCTTGGACATCTAAAGCAGAAGCACCAACAATCGCTGATACTACATTACCCAATCCTAATACTGTTCAAGCACCAACATTAACTGTTGGAGATACTTTAATTGAATATAACCAAACACCTTTGATAGCTTTAGATATTACCATAGGTGCTAGTGCAGATGCTTTTGTAGATTATTATCAAGTAGAATATAAATTAAGCACAGATTCTAATTACATTATTTACGCACAAGGAAGTTTATTAAATCACAGAGTATTAAATGTTAAAGAACAGGCAACTTATGATGTAAGAGTTAAAGCTGTAAATACTTTAGGTGTTAGTTCAACTTATGTATCTGGTCAAAGAGTTATTATTGGATCAACTGAACCACCAAGTGATGTAACAGATTTTAGTTGTAATATTATAGGTTCAGAGGCTCACTTGAATTGGGAGCAAATACCTGATGTAGATTTATCACATTATCAAATTAGGTTTAGTACATTAACAGAAGGTGCAGAATGGAATAACTCAGTTTCATTAATTGAAAAAGTATCAAGACCAGCGACATCAATATCCGTTCCAGCTAGAACAGGTACATATTTAATCAAAGCGATTGATAAACTTGGTAACTACTCAATTAACGCAACTAATATCGCAACTAATATTGCATCAATAGGAAACTTTAATAGTGTTGCTACACAATCAGAACACCCTACATTTTCAGGAACTAAAACCAACTTAACATTAGCTTCAGATCAAATAAGACTTACAGATTTAACACAAGACGGAACTTATGAATTTGCATCACCTATTGATATTGGTGCGGTACATACAGCTAGAGTTACAGCTTCTATTACACAGTTTGCAGAAGATCCTACAGATTTATTTGATTCAAAAACGGGATTGTTTGACTCTGCTTCTGGTTCGTTTGACGGAAATGCGGCATCTAACTCAAATGCACATTTAGAGATTGCTTTATCTAATGATGGAACAACTTATACAGCATTTAAAAACTTTGTGATTGGGGATTACACTGCTAGATATTTTAAATTTAGAGCATATTTTATATCAAGAGATCAACTGACTACACCTGTTATTAGTCAATTAAGTGTTTCTGTGGATATGGAAGATAGAATACAATCTGAAAATGACATTGTATCTGGTGCTGGTACAAAAACTGTAACCTTTACAAATCCATTCAAAACGAATACTTATGCAGTAGGTATAACTGGTGAAAATATGCAAACTGGTGATTACTTTGTAGTAGAAAATAAAACAATAAATGGATTTGATGTTACATTTAAAAATTCAAGTGATACAGCAGTATCAAGAACTTTTGATATGATAGCGAAGGGATATTAATGGCACAGCACGACTATACAATAGATAACCAAACATTTCCAAGTTATAGAACAGATCATAATAATAGTTTATCTGCTATTGCTTCTAATAACTCGGGTGCAACAGAACCATCTACAACATACGCATATCAATGGTGGTATGATACAAGTTCAAACATTCTTAAATTAAGAAACGCAGATAATGACGCTTGGATTAACATTGGAACATTTGACCAAACTAATGACACAGTTACACTTGTTGGAACAGAAGCCATTTTACCAACAATTACATCTATCTCACCTGATACAATAGATAACACAGCTTCTAATGTTGTTATTACTGGAACGAATTATGTGATTACTCCAAATGTTGAGATTATCTCTACAACCGGTGCAATTACATTTCCTAATTCAATTACTAGAGATTCAGCTACTCAATTAACAATCAATGTAACTTTACCAACTGACGGAACTTATTTTATAAGAATAGAAAACCCAGATGGCGGTGCTGTTAGATCATCAACTGCTTTACTTACAGTTTCAGATGCACCAACTTGGACTACACCAGCAGGTTCACTTGGTAGTATTGCAGCAGGAAGTAGTGTATCATTATCAGTAGCTGGAACATCAGATAGTACAGTTGCATATTCAGAAACTACAAGTGTATTAACATCTAATACTGATACACCAAACTCTACAATGAATTTATCTTTAAATAGTTCTACAGGTGCAATCACAGGTACAGCACCAGAACCAACTGCGGAAACAACTTATAACTTTACACTTAGATTGACAGATGCAGAATCACAAACTACAGATAGAGCGTTCTCTATTACAGTAACAACAGGAATTAACAATGGGGGTCAGTTTAACTAATGATTAAAATTTTCAAAACACCGAAGGAGTTTTGCTAATGGCATCAACTTATTTATCAAGAACACATGGAACATCAACCAATGCTGATAAATGCACAATTTCTTTTTGGACGAAAAGAGGAGTTATAAGCACTGATACACATGTACCAATAGCCAATTATGCAGATTCTAATAATAGAGCTAAAATACAATTTAGAATTGCTGATAATCTAGAGTATTTTCAAGTAAACTCTAGTAGTACAACAGCACAGTTAAGAACCAATAGAGTATTTAGAGATGTTAATGCTTGGTATCATATTGTCTTTGAATTTGATACTTCACAAGCAACAGCTTCAAATAGAATTAAACTATACATTAATGGAGTGCAAGAAACATCTTTTGAAATAGAAACTTATCCTTCACAAAATTTAGATGTAAAATTAAATGAAAGTTCTATAAATTTACAAATAGGACAAGATGGAAATAGTGCTGGATATTTTGACGGCTCAATGGCTCATTTCCACTTCATAGACGGCACAGCTTATGACGCAGATACTTTCGGTGAAACAGATGCAACAACTGGAATATGGAAACCTAAAACTGCACCTAGTGTTACTTATGGTACAAATGGTTTCTTCTTAAAGTTTGAAAACTCTGGCTCTTTTGGGACAGACAGTTCTGGTAATGCAAATAACTTTACAGTGAATGGTACAATGACACAGACGATTGATACGCCTAGTAATGTTTTTGCTACATTGAATGGTATTAGTGGATATGGAACTTTTTCTAACGGAAATTTAAAATACACAACAACTACAACTGATGGTGAATGGAGTACATCAACGTTATCCATATCAACAGGTGGAAAATGGTATTGTGAAGCAAAAATGATTTCGGTTACTGGTGGTGCACAATATCACATAGGTATATCAAATATAAATTCACAAAATTTTACTTACAGAGTTCTTTATAGAGGTGATGGTGCTATTTATGTTGGTGGTTCACAAACTGATACTTTTTCAAGTTATACAACAAATGATATTATAGGAATGGCTTATGATGCTTCAAACAGAGGAATATCTTTTTATAAAAATGGAAATCTTGAAGGTACTCTTACCGCACCAGCTTTACCTGCTGGTGGAGATTATTTCTTTGGTTGTCCTTCTTTATCAGGTGGTAATACATATGTATCAGAATGGAACTTTGGTAATGGTTACTTTGGGACAACTGCTGTAACTTCAGGAAACGCAGATGAAAATGGTTTAGGAATATTTGAATATATTCCACCGACAGGATATTATGCACTTTGTACAAAAAACTTAAATGAGTTTGCTTATGACTAAATCAATTAATGCAGAGGAGTACAGTTAATGTTTATAGATAATAAATATAAATCTTGGCATGACTCTATAATAAAAAAAGCATTTAATAGAAAACTATCTGGTTATTCAGAAAAACATCATATTTTACCAAGAAGTTTAGGCGGTTCTGATAACAAAGATAATTTAGTTGAATTAACTGCCAAAGAACATTTTATCGTACACATGTTGTTATGTAAGTTTACTAAAGGATTAGCAAGAAGAAGTATGTTGTATGCTTTCAAAGCTATGAGTTATTATAAAAAAGATGGTAGAGATTATAAAATCAATTCTAGGATTGCAAAACAATTAAGATCAGAATTAAAGTTTAGTGATGAACATATAGAAAATTTAAGAAAGAAAAAGCTAGGAAGAAAAATACCAATAGAAACAAAATTAAAAATGAGTTTACAACATATTAAGTTTGCATATTTAAAAGACAAAAAAGTTAATTTTAAAGATGGTGGAAAACATAGAGTTGTAGTTCATAAAGGAACTAAGACTAGAAGAATTAATTTAGAAAATATTAAAAACTATTTGGAGAATGGATATAAACTTGGTAGATATAGACCATACTTTACTAAAGAATATATAAATGAAGTAGATAAGCTAACAAAAGAATATTGGAATAGGAAACTAGCATAATGGCTCAAATCAATCGTCCCACAGATTATTTTAATACAGTTCTTTATACAGGTAATAATACTACAAATGCTATTACAACTGGATTTCAACCAGATTTAGTTTGGTTAAAACCTAGAAATTTAGCAGACCATCATAGATTAATGAACTCTGTGTCAGGTGCAGATTATTATTTAAGTTCAAATCAAACATTAGTAGAAAGTGCAACTGGTACAAATTTTGCTAGTTTTGATTCTGATGGATTTACTTTAGGCGGTAGCGATAATGGTTGGAATAATTCATCTTATAATTACGCATCATGGAACTGGCTAGCTGGTGGCACAGCATCATCAAACACAGACGGAACAATTACATCACAGGTTTCAGCTAATACAACAAGTGGATTTAGTATTGTAAGTTATACTGGGACTGCTGTAAATGGGAGTGTGGGACATGGTCTTGGTGTTGGTGTTGCACCCAAAATTGTTATAATAAAAGATAGAGATTCAGTAAATGATTGGATTTTTTACACTACAGTTATTGATGGAAGCTTAGATTTTTTAAAATTAAATACAACTGATGCAAAATCTGATTCTGGTTTAGCCTCATTTTCTTCTACTACATTTACTAATGGAACTACAGTAGTACCTAATGGAAATCAAGGAATCGCCTACTGCTTCGCAGAGAAAAAAGGATTTAGCAAGTTTGGTTCTTACACAGGTAATGGAAGCACAGATGGTACGTTTGTTTATACTGGGTTTAAACCAGCTTTTGTTATCATTAAAAAAACAGACACTTCAGGAAATTTTTGGATAATGGTAGATAATAAAAGAAACACATATAATCTTGTAGATAAATTTCTTTATCCAAATTCTTCTAATGCAGAAGCTACTGGAGATGTTTTAGATTTTTTATCAAATGGATTTAAACAAAAAAATACAGGTGGAAATACTAATGGCTCAGGCGGAACATACATCTACATGGCATTTGCGGAGAACCCAATCGTAGGAAGCAATAATGTTTGTGCAACGGCACGATAGGATTTGTGCTAATCCTTCTTGCAATAATCAAATAATAAATAGAAGATCAGATGCTCATTCATGTTCAATAGAATGTTCTAAAAAAGTTAAATATATAAGAGATATTGCAAAAAGATCAGATAAAAGAAAAGAATATGGAAAAATATATAGAGAAAAAAACAAAGAAAAAATAAGATTAAAAGATAAAAAATACAGAGAAGCTAATAAAGAAAAAATAGCTTTAAGAGTTAAACTGCAAAGAATTAGAGATGCTGAACAATATAAAAAAAGAACAGCAGAATATAGAGATAATAATAGAGATAAACTAAAACAAACAGCAAAAGAATATAGAGAACGAAATAAAGAACTTTGTTATCAAAGAATTAAAGATTGGGAAAAAAGAAATAAAGGTAAAAGAAAAGCATATAAAGCTAAACGTAGAGCAAGAGAATTACAAGCCATACCCAAATTCGCAGACTTAAATAAAATAAAAGAAATCTATAAGAATTGTCCAATAGGACATGAAGTAGATCATATCATACCATTACAAGGTAAAATAGTTAGTGGCTTACATATAGAAACTAATTTGCAATACTTACCTATTAAAGAAAACAGGTCTAAAGGAAATAAACTATTGTAATTCGTTGTGCGTTGCACTATATAACAATCAGGAGAATAAATTATGATGTACGATTACAAATCTATGAAAGCCTTTTACAAAAAATGGTTTGAAGATTATCAAGCTGATGTTAAAGAGTTTTACAAAGACTATTGGAAAAATATAGAAGATTTTTTTAAGAAGTAATAAGAGAAGGCACTAACACAAACAAGGAGTGCCAAATTGGATTCAAAAGACTTTAAAAAATACTTAGCTGAACAGCTAAAACAATGCTTGTTCACTAAACATAATTCATATTCAGCTAAACAAAGACAATCACGTCCAAGAGCAAAAGACAATATCATTAATCCTAAATTAAAAGGCATCTAATGAAAAGGTGGTTGTGTAAAAAGCTACTACCTATTATTGCTAGACTTGAAAATAAGCTATGGCGAGTTGTTTACGTTAAAAAAGTTGATACTAGAGATTTCAATAAACACTTAATGCCAAACAAAGATGATTTTAGTAATTGTGTGGTAAGAGATGAAAAGGATTATACATGAGTGATGAAGTTATAAAAGAAAAGATTGATAACCTAGAATCGCAAGTTCTACATAAATTGCGTAATAATGAAAACCAATTAAGGTTTATTTATGACGAGATCAAAGACATACAGAATAGAATTAAATATATTATCATAGGACTATTAGCTGGATTTGCATTAATCAATTCTGGTGGTATGGAATTTTTAAAGAGTTTAATGTAATGAAAATAGATTTTAAATATATCGCTGGAATTTTAGGAACGATTTTATTAGGACTATCTACTTGGACACTAGTTTCAATCGTGGACTTGAAAGAAAGTAATTCTTACATTAAAGGTGAACTGTTCGGTATTAATAAAGATATTGGACGAGTTTATAATTATATTAATAG
>Ga0209653_1002638_pt1 | contig 12913 bp, 10 predicted proteins | sample SaaInl6LU_22_DNA_FD_184644 | JGI IMG/M metagenome (GOLD analysis project Ga0209653, IMG submission 184644) | Marine microbial communities from expanding oxygen minimum zones in the Saanich Inlet - ESP_116LU_22_DNA (SPAdes) (version 2) | ecosystem: Environmental > Aquatic > Marine > Intertidal... | reverse complement strand
AAAACAAGGAGAAGCAGCAAAAAATCTAGAAAACAAACTAGGAGTAACAGGCAAGTTGCTTAAGGGATTAAGTAAAATCCCGATCCTAGGGAATGTAATAGACGCTAAAGAAGCACTAGCAGCCGCTCAAAAAGCAGCAGCTGGAGGAGCGAATAAGCTAAAAGTAGCATTCACAGGAGTAGGTAAAGCATTAGGAAGCGGTCTTAAGAGCGCACTTAATCCTATAACAATACTATTAGCGATAGGCAAGATGTTTTTTGACACGCTTATGAAGGTCGATAAGCTTAACACAGCTATCGCAAAGACTTTCGGGGTAAGTAAAAACCAAGCCAATGAAATAAATGCTAGTTTTGAAAAAATAAAAAATAACCAGCAAGACGGTTATATAACAGTTACAAATCTTAACAAAGCATTTTTAGAACTTAATAAACAGAGTGGAACCTTTGCCAAATTTTCTGAAGATACGCTAGTTACCTTTACTGAATTAACAGAAAAAGGAAAACTTTCTGCAGAAGCAGCAGGAGCTTTAAATGATCTTTCTATTTTAAGCGGTGAAAGTCTAAAGGACGTAAGTAAGGAATACGCCGGACAGTTGGCTGTTCAAAATCTACAAGGAAAAGGTCTACTAAACGAAAAAGCGCTTTTAGAAGATATTAAAAACGTATCCTCATCTGTAACACTCCAGCTTGGATATTCTGCCTCTGCAATAGCAGAAGCAGTCTTTAAAGCAAAGGAGTTAGGCTTAGAACTGAAAGACTTAGAAAATATCAGTAGCTCCCTTTTGAACTTTCAATCTTCTATCGAAGATGAACTTGCAGCTGAACTATTAACAGGTAAACAGTTAAACCTAGAAGGAGCTAGATACGCCGCTCTAATGGGTAAGCAAGGAATGCTAGCTGAAGAGTTAGCGAAGAATATAGGAACAGCAGCTGATTTTACTAATATGACTGTTATAGCACAAGATGCATTAGCAAAGTCTTTAGGGATGAATAGAAATCAACTTGCCGATACTCTAATCCAACAAGAAAAACTTAACAAATTAGACGCTGAAGGAAATACATTACAAGAAAAATATAACAACTTACGGAAACAAGGATACTCAGAAGCCGACATAGCAGCAAAACTAGAGGATGAAGCGTTAGCTAGACAATTAGAAGGTAATAGCTTACAGGATGATTTTAATCAATTAATATTAAAAGCACAAGAAGCATTAATACCTTTAGCAATGGAGCTCCTCCCCGTTATCGCAGACCTAATGAAATATCTTGTTGATAATGCAGGTACTATAGCAAAAGTATTTAAATTTGCAACCGGAGCAGCAGGAGGTGCAGCTATAGGGACAATGATTGCACCCGGTGTAGGTACAGCGATTGGTGCTATTTTTGGAGGTCTTCTTGGAGGAATAGGAGATGGAATATTTCCTGCCGACGGTAGAGCTATATTATCACCAACAGAAGGAGGTTTAATACCAATAAGTAATAACGACGACATAGTAGTAGCACCTAGGCTAGCCCAGGCAGTAGCCGGAGGAGGAACTTCACAAACCATACAGAACAAAGTAGACATTTCTCCATCTAATACCAACATAACATTAAGTCTAAACGGACAAGCAATAGGAAACGCTAATGCAAGACAAGACTACGGAGTAGGTAAAAGCATTAGAGCCCTAGGAGGAAACGTAGACTATAGCGCATCAGTTTAAAAAAAGTTCATATTTATAATAAAAGAAACAAACCATGGGTATACTCGATTTATTAAAAAAAGAAGGTTCAGCTCTATCTAAGCATGACGGAGCAACACCACCAACTAATCCATTAACATTAAAAACCTCTAAACTACACGCACAAGCAGACGGTACAGCTGGATACTCTCTTAACGGAGATGATAAAGCAGAAGTAAGCAGAGCATACAATGCGTATGATGACGGACAAGCTAACGTAATACCGCAACCATCTGGTTTAGATTTAAACGGAAAAACACCAACAGGCTATTCTAATCCTGAAACAGGTCAAACCTTTCCTTAATGGCATTAAAAGACCTGATAACAGACTTAGGGTCATTCTATGAAAACAACCCGTTCGCAGCCAAGTTCAAATCTAAGGCCGGACCTACCTATGCTCAAAAATCAGGCTTTAACCAAAGAAGCTTTCGATATGGAGATGATAGACCAGACGGAGGAAGCAGTAAACAACCGTTTGTAAGAAGTGTATTACCGGATGTTAATTCTGATCCAACTTCTGCAACAGGTCTACTAGCCGGAATAACACGGCAGATAACCGCTAGAGTAGATGACCTAGAACGTATAGGTAAATACTTAATAACACCTAAGGGTCTACAGTTTATAGCAAAGCAGGAATTATTATCTGCACAAAATCCAATTGTACCCGGAAGGCCTAATAGATCTGGACCTTTAAGAGGATTTTATAATCCGCTAAATACATTAGCCCAAGTAGCTGCAAGCGGTACAGGTTTACATTTAGAAAAGCAAGGACTTGTACCTATAGGATTTAACGACGATCAAGATAAATACGAGAAAACCTATAAAGAAAGTTCACAAAAAAATCTTAACGATATTAAACTAGGAGGTAATAGATTAGCTCTTTTACAGAACTTAACAGCTACCGGAATCTCCCAAGGTAAATCAAATGCTACTTCCGGAGTAAGTTATAATGTAGGTAACAGTATTATATCGTACAACGGCGGACCAGGAATAACTACAACAAATATAAGATATGCAGATAATAGCGTATACCAGGGATCCGCTATAACAAACTCAGGACTCTCTACATATACCCTAAAACAACTCAACGAACAAAAATCAGTAGGAAGCCCGGACTTAAAGGAAAGACCGGCAAATACTGGACTTATAACAAAAGACTTTAGAGGTAATATACCTATAAAGACAGAAAATAAAAACATAGGAGTTTTTGGAGAGAACGCAGTTGACTATTCTTCAGCTGCAGTTAATAAGATACAGAGAGTAGGTCTTGGAGATCCCGGTCGAAGATCAAGAGATAGGAGTAATCTCTACGTATCTGATGAAGGAAGTATAGATAAAGTTTCCAACTTTCCGTTATACAAGAACTCCTCCGTTGCATCTTCAGTCGGAGACACTAGAGACTTTATACGATTTAGATTCGAAGTATTAGATAACGGCTCGAATAAAAGCACATTCGTACATTTTAGAGCATTCTTAGGAGCAATAACAGATAATTTTAATGGAGAATGGAACCAAACAAGCTTTGTAGGTAGAGGGGATAGGTTCTACAACTATACTGGGTTTTCACGAGATATTTCACTATCTTTTAAAGTACATCCCCAAACAAGAGATGAAATGGCAGCAATGTATCAAAAACTAACATATCTCGCTTCAACTCTTGCCCCCGATTATAGCGGTGAAGGAGGTTATATGAAAGGTAATATTACAAGATTAACTATAGGAAGTTACTTCTATAGAATACCGGGATTTATAAGTAGTCTAACATATACAGTACCGGAAGAAGCATCATGGGAAATAGCATATAACGAACCTGAAGGAGGAGCCGAATCAAGTCAACTAGAAACACCAAGACACTTTGACGTAAACCTTAGCTTCACTGCTATACATAATTTCGCACCACAGCTAATGGACGGGACAAGAAACTACGCTTTATTTACACCGGATTCTACTTACAGCGGACCTAACGGACAGCGAAATCCTTACCTTGATCCTTCAGGAGACGGAACAAGTATCATCGCTACGAGCAGTGATGCTGGAGAGAGTGCTGACAGTCTAAAGAGAATTGCTGACAATAAAGCAGCGAGAGAAGCGGAAGCAGCGAAAAAGAAAAAGAGAGGGGAAATAATAATAGGGCCGTTAGAAGCTCTCGACATAATTCCATAATGAGTAGATATTCAAACATACCGGTAATTAAAGCAGAAGATGGTAGAAGGTACCAAGAGGTAACCCGATACCCTGAAATACCTGAAGATGAAAACGATACCTACGTTATAACAACCTACGGTGATAGATTAGATCTTCTAGCAGATCAATATTATGGAGATTGGAGTTTATATTGGATTATAGCAGCCGCTAATCCTAAGTTGCCTTTTAACTCCTTATATCCTACATTAGGAATACAACTTCGGATACCGGCATACCCGGAGGATGTAGTAAACAGTTTTAACGATATAAACAATGGATAAGATACTAGGTGAGGTTTTTGATGAGTATGTCGACAAGCAGATTAAAGTTAGACAAAAGAGTCTAGCAAAACATCAAAAATCTGCAGACGATTTAGTAGTTTTTAATTCTAGTACTCCCTGGATTAGATTATCCTCCTCTGTCCTAGTAGATGAAGATAAAGCAAAAACACTTGCAACAAACCTAGGGATAAATCAAAGTGAAATAGTAGGAAGTAATCTAGCTAAGAACTTAGTACTCTTCGCCGGAACCTCTGATGGTGCAAATCTAAGCAACAGGAAAGGCGGAGTAGGATACGGACTAGAAAGCAGTTATGGTTTTCTCTCTGATAAAGAACAAGGTTATAAGCCAATGCCTGGCGTCACCGGTATTACTGCTAACTATAAAAATAACGGTACCTTAAAACAAGCACAAGTTAAACTTACGTGCTTTACAAGAAAACAATTTGAAGCAATAGAAGCTATTTACTTAAGGTTAGGATTTACGATGCTTTTAGAATGGGGACATTCCTTATACTTTGACAATAAAGGTGTAAAGCAAAACATGTCTGCCCTTAAAGTACCTAACATACTGTTTAAAAAGAGTTTATCAGACTCAAAGGGAATAGCACTAGCAGCAGTTGAAGAGGCTCTTAAGGAAAACCCTAATTTAACCAGTACTCAGAAAGACGCAATATACTTTGAGGAAGAGCAAAAAGCACGGAACTATCCTACGTATCTGCGAACAGCCTTACAGGAAAACAAAGAAAAAACCAGCGGCAACTACGACGCTATGATGGCAAAGGTTAGTAACTTTTCATGGACCCTTAATAGTGACTTAAGCTACAGCATCACATTAGATCTAGTATCTGTAGGAGATATAGTAGATTCTCTAAAAATGAACTTTGGAGGAACTAACCTAACCGAAGACGTTTGGGATAACCTGGAAGTCGATGAAGGAGTAAGGAACCTTCAAAGTATAAAACTCAACTCAGGAGCAAGCGCCTTTAACAGCTTCCTATCCGAACTCGTTGAAGTATTAGACGACCCGCAAGTAAGAAATGAATTTGAACCGGAACTTCAAACAAAACTCGAATTAGCAGATAAATCACGAGTTCAACAAGAATTAATAGAGCACATAAAAAATGCATACTTAAAGGCAATCGAAGCCAGGCTTGCAAAATTTGAACCTCTGCAAGACGCTAGAGCACTTCTGCTAGAAAATTCTATAATAACCGATACTAAGGTAAATATCGGTAGTACCGTATGGGACTTCACCAGTGAATACGCACAAGACTATAAATACAGAGGAGACCTACAAGAATTAAAGAAACTGTTAAAAGAAGACGGACGGATTGGATCCCTAAGTCTGCCGTCCGACGACGGGTACCTTTCATACACTCTAATACAAACTCTCGGCTTAGATATAGATACTAGCCGGGTAGAAACACCTTTTAATCCCGGAGGACTTCCCATCCCTTTCTACCCGACATCTTATACAATAGTAGAAAGCTCAAATAAGAATTCCTTTTTTTCCACCGGCAATGTAGTAAATACTATACTTTATAATACAGACCTAGAAGAGTCAAAAGCACTAGCTGAACTCAGAGTATTCTTTGCCGATAAGCTAAAAGCCAAACCTCTACCAATCTGGATTAACCTAATAGACTATTTAAATAGAAAGAAAGGTAGTGCAAGAGATGTAATAAAATTGCTGCTAGCCAATCGATATTTTGACGTAGAGGAAAAATTCCCACTAGACAAGTATCAAGAATAATAAATATGGCAAGATATACAGAATTTATAACCGGTATAAGGGGTGAATACAACGTAATTGAATACGGCGGTAACGGAGGAGCAGGTGCAGAACTGTACCTCTCGATTAAAGGTCTTTTAAAATGGATATCGGAATTCCCTAACATGTTTTCACAAACCTCTCAAATAGTAAAAATAGATTGGGAGTCGGATAAACCGATGTTCATGTATTCAACAACCATATCCTGTAATCTAGAAAAATGCTACATGAGAAACCAATACTTAGGTACCTCTAGAGGGACTATAGGCGGAAACGCTAAAGCAGAAGAAACAGGAGGAATCTCATACTTTAGACCTATAGAACAATTTGATGCTTTAAAATATAACAAACTACAGGATAAACTCAAAGAAGAAGCTAACGCAACAACATACCCTTCTATATACCCCAGCCTCGGCAACATCAATAATATCTACGTAAATGTAATATACTTATCAGAGATATTAGCTAAAAAAAGTGACAATAAAGATAATAAAGTGTCAGTGAGGGAGTTTCTTCAAACTTTATGCGATGGAATAAATAAAGCCTTAGGAAGTATAAACGATTTACAGGTCATTATAGATGTAGACGGAATTGAAGAAACCTTAACAATTATAGATTACCAACAGAAAAGAATTAAGAACCTAGACACACCTAGAAGAGAACCGACCGAACTCAAAGCTCAAGGTTTAGGGTCCATGTTAACAAACATACAAGCCCAAAGCAGTATAACTCCTGAAATAGCTGATATGATATCGATAGGAGCACAAGCCCAAGAACAAACTGTAGGAGAAGAGGCTACATCTTTTAGCCTACTGAGTAAAGGATTTAGAGATAGAATATACCCTACAAAGAAGATAGGAAAACAAACCATCCTAGAACAGCAACAGAAAGCCGAAAAAGCAATTAATGATAGATTTACAGACGCTATAAAGACTTATAATACTTTAATAAGCAATCAACGAGCAACAGGCGGCGTATACGATCCTATTAAAATAGCATCAACAGATCAGAGTAATAAAGAGAATATTGCAGTAGAGCTATATAAGGCCTGTCTAGGGAAATTTACACAAACTGGACAAACCTCAACTGCATTCATACCTATTAAACTCGATATCTCGCTATACGGATTAGCTGGTATTAAGATATATCAAAAGTTTAAATTATCAAACGATATTTTACCCCTATCTTACAAAGGTAATTTTGAGTTTATAATTTTAGGAATAAGTCACACGGTAGATACTTCAAAATGGGAAACTACTATCTCGGCACTAATTTCCATAAAAGATGAGAAAATAGAAAAGGAAAGTAAAACTCTAGCACCTTTCGCTATACCCTTAAACAGTACATCAGGAGCAACCAACTCTACAACTACCGGAACAACATTATCTTTCTCTGCGTTTCCTCGGTTAAGCACCACTAGCCCAGACTTTCTACCAGGATTTAAAGATTTCGCACTACAAGTAAATCCTAATAAAATAGGAAGGCTACTAACCACCGGTAATGCCCCAGTCGCTAAAGCATTAGCAAATAGGGGTATCAATAATGCTAGATTAAAAGTAACAGATAAAACTCAACTAGTCCCTATCGTAGGTGGAGACGGCAGAGGATTAACGCGCTACAAAGCAGGTGACCCTACAGGGCAGACAGGTTACTTATTATATCCTGCAGCTGCACTAGCATGGGCAAATGCATATAGAGAACTTACTAACGCAGGTTTGACAGTAAGAGTTTATAGTGCATACCGAGACTTACAACATCAAAGAAGTTTACCTAGTGAAGGTACAGCTACTGCAGGATCCTCACCTCACGGCTGGGGAATGGCTTTAGACATATCGCCTTTTGACCAACTTATCGACAGCTCTCCAAGAAGTGCCTTAGCACCAAATAAAGTAGCAAGAACAACTGAATTTTATCGTAAAGTCGGTGAAATAATGGCTAAACATAACTGGTATAACCCCTGGAGATTAGCAGATAATGCAGGCACTATGGATGAAGTATGGCACTGGGAATATTGGGGAACAGCAGAGTATAATATTATACCCGGAGTAACATCACTAGAAACTTTAGAAAACCTATAATGTACTACCCGGAATCAAAAATATTAACCAATCAGTATACAAACGGACAAGAGTTTGTCTACCGAAGCACAAATATACTGTACGAAGGACCTTACCATATACTGGCTAACGGGAAGATATATACCGGAAAAAATCCAAGAGACGGTCAAATCGAAGAACTCATACTTTCAGATAACCTACAGTACTTAGATGCTGCATTTGACGTTTTTGATGCACCACAAACCCTTGTACCTAGTAATACCTCATACGATATCATAAGACAGAAGCAGAATATTAAACCACCAATGTCTGAACTTATAGAACCTAAATACTCTGAACCAGCAGTATCCTATCCTTCCTTCACTAGGTACTTCCTAAGAAGGACAAACAACGTAATATTTACAGAAGTCAGTCAAATAGACTTTAATGCTATAAAGATTAAAGATCCTAAATACAACTTCGGCATATACATACCGTTTGAATTAATATGGACAACATCCGGTGCCAACATAGCAGAAACGAATGAGAAGATGACTTTCCTTACCGAAAAGAGATTTAAAGTATACGGACTATCTAAATATATTACCAACTATACTGAATTCTCAGCTTAAGTTGCTTCTCAAGCAAACCTTCCTTATATTATAGGAAAGGTTATGTTTTGGTTAATAGAGACGCAAGAGCAGTTTGAAGAGTTAGAGTCCAGTACCCTCACAGAAGTAATAGGTATACCTATCTACCGACACCCGGAACAACATCCCGCAATCTACGCTCCCTTATGCTTATACCTGAAAGATGTAGACACGGAAAATAGCTTCTTAATAAACTTCTACCATAGTGAAGCAATGCAGATCTCAACCGAGAAGGTCCTAGATTGGCTAAAGACGGTAGATACAATCTACACATTAGACAGGAAAGCTTTCAACTACTTCTACCATGGAGCAAATACGAATACTCTTCCGGAGATAAAACATAAAACATCTCAAGCTATAAACTACTTCTCAAGAAGACACTATAATGATCCAGACCTAGGAAATATTATACCTATAGTAAAACATTATGAAGACTGTGAGAAAATAGCAGAAGAACTTCTTAAAGAAATTCCTACCTATACCTCCGATGAATTTAGAAAAGAAGCGGAGGATATATTTTGGAATATAGAGAGAAACGGGTTAAAAATAATAGATAGTATAGAAGACTATTTTAAGATAGAGAGACCCTTTTTATCCCTTTATAACAACTATATTTTAACCCAATACAACCTTAAAAATATCACCGGAAGACCTTCTAATAATTTTAATAGTATTAACTTTGCAGCTCTCACTAAAGATAACGGATGTAGAAGTGTTTTTATACCAAGGAATGAGGTATTTATGGAGATAGATTTAGTAGCTTATCATCCAACTTTAATATCAAAACTTGTAAATTACCAATCCCCGACTGGAGATATTTATGAAGATTTTGGGCAAGTTTACGGTATGGATAGGAAAGAAGCTAAAAGTCTAGTATTTAAACAACTTTACGGAAACGTATTTGATGAATATAAAGATTTTGAATTCTTTAAACTAACGACCGCATATATAGAGAAAGTATGGAACAAATATCAAACCCAGGGATACGTAGAAGGAGTTTACGGGAAGTATACCTTTAAACAAGAGGAATTACTTAATATGAACCCTCAGAAACTATTTAACTACCTTATACAAAACTATGAAACTGTAAATAATATAATGCTATTAAAAGATATATTTAAAATATTAGAAGGTAGAAAATCAAAGATAGTATTGTATACATACGATGCTATATTGTTAGATTTATCTAAAGAGGATAAAGATGCGATTCGTAAGATAGTGAATATCTTTAAAGAAGAAGGATTGAGAATAACGATGAATGTAGGAAATAATTATAATGCTTTACAATCTTTTTGATATGTATAATAGAGATTTAGACGAAACCTTAGAAATGGCCAACAATAAACTGCTATGTACATTCGTACCTACAAACGAAATAGATACCTTTATTGAAGACCTGACATCAAGATACAGTATAATGTATAATAAAGTCTTTATCCTAAACGTTCGAGACTCTGAAGAATATGCCTGTACTTACAACCTCGAACAACCCGATATAAATAATATTCCAGATAATACAATCTCCGTACATAGGAAGAAAGAAAGCAATACCCTATATACGATAAATGCTTTAAATGAGCTTATCAAAAGTCTAAATGGAGGAGTTGTAGATACTCGTTTTCGTGTAGATTGGAAGCATTATAGGAATACAATACTGTTAACAACTCAAGGAGAGTTAAAATTCCTACGTACTAAGATATACGAAATAAAAAACGTATAAATAAGTTGCATCTCTGCAACATACCTATTATATTATAGTCATTAAAAGATTAAAAAAAGTTATTTTAAAAGTATGAACGTTAATGAAATCAAAGCAAAGCTACAAGCCTTGCAGAATCAAAATGCTGCCTCGTCAGGAGGTACAAGAAGAAACATTTATTATAGGCCTACAGTAGGTAAAGAGGTGATTAGAGTGGTACCTTCAAAATATAATAAATCTAATCCATTCTCTGAACTGTATTTCCATTACGGTATTCACAAGTTTCCAATTATCTCCCCTACTAATTTCGGAGATAAAGATCCGATAGTTGAGTTTGTAAAGCAATTGAGGGAAACTAACGACAAAGAAAATTGGAGATTAGCTAGAAAACTAGAGCCTAAAATGAGAGTGTATCTCCCTATCGTAGTTAGAGGTCAAGAAGAAGAAGGTGTGAAACTGTGGGGTTTCGGTAAAGAGATCTACATGGAACTACTTTCAATGGTAGAGGATGAAGATATCGGAGACTTTACAGATATTGTAACAGGTAGAGATTTAACTCTAACTACTCTTGACGCATCTCAAACAGGTACGGGGTACAACAAAACAACCTTAAGAGCAAGAACAGCTCAAACTCCTCTATCAGAAGATAACAATACTGTAAAGACTCTACTTGAAGACCAACCTAATCCCGAAGAAGTATTTACTAGGATGAGCTTTGATGATATGAAGAAAGTACTACACGAATACCTAGCCCCAGACGCTGAAGAAGGAACAATTTCTTCTGAACCAGCAGTAGCATTCGATACTCCATCTTCTCCAACTAATAAATTCTCCTTAGAGAATCAAGGTAAAAAAGTAGAGTCTAAAGCAGACAAGTTTGATAGTTTATTTGAAGATGATGATTTGCCCTTCTAATATAAACTATGGCAAAGACAAAAGACAAATCACTATCAGCAGCAGTATCTGCTGAGTTAAAAAAAGGCTTTGATTTGAAGAAATTCAAACAAAGCAAAATGCTTAATAAAAACGTTAGGTTTAAAGATCAGAAATGGATTCCTCTATCTAAAGCATTCCAAGAAGTAACCTCTATACCAGGTATACCAATGGGACACATAACGATGCTAAGAGGACATTCCGATACTGGAAAATCAACAGCGTTATTAGAAGCAGCAGTCTCTGCACAGAAGGCAGGTGTACTCCCGGTATTCATTATTACAGAAATGAAATGGAACTGGGAGCATGCCATCCAGATGGGATTAGAGGTAGAGCAGACTGTAGATGAAGATACTGGAGAAGTTTTAGATTACGGAGGTAATTTTATTTATGTAGACCGAGAAACAATAAATACTATAGAAGATGTAGCTAGTTTTATACTAGATCTAATAGATGAGCAGAAAAAAGGTTCACTACCTTACGATTTACTCTTCTTATGGGACTCAGTAGGATCAGTACCTTGCGAACTTTCAGTACGTTCTAATAAGAATAATAACGAATGGAATGCAGGTGCAATGTCTACTCAATTCGGGAACCAGGTAAATCAGAGAATTGTAATGTCGAGAAAAGAATCTTCTCCTTATACAAACTCTTTAGTTGTAGTGAATAAAGTATGGACTGCAAAACCTGAATCACCGATGGGAATGCCTAAATTAGAAAATAAAGGAGGTAAAACTATGTGGTATGATGCAACCTTTATTATTACATTCGGTAATATATCTAATGCTGGAACTTCTAAAATTAAAGCAGTTAAGAGTGGAAAGCAGATTGAATTTGCTAAACGTACTAATCTTCAAATCGATAAAAACCACATTAACGGAATAACAACTAGAGGAAAAATTATTATGACTCCTCATGGATTCATTATGGATGAAGATGGAGCTTTAAAGAAGTATAAAGCTGCTAACCAATCTAACTGGGAAAGGATTCTCGGAGGAGGTGACTTTGAAATAGTAGAAGAGAAACCAGAAAACACCTCACCGGATATGTTTGAAACAGAAACATAAACCTAATTTAATTCAGTATAAGTTAAGAAAGCCCTTGCATTTGCAGGGGTTTTTTCGTATATTAGAGAGTATATATTATGTCACAAGATCTAAGAGCACTTCTAGCAAACATTACAGAAAACGAAACTAAGCCCGTAGAGGAAGATAGTAAAAACTTCCATTCAAGAGTACTTCTTATAGACGGCCTCAACTTATTCTTCAGAAACTTTGCAACAATTAATTTTATGAATAAAGACGGAGTACCTATAGGAGGAATGGCAGGGTTTCTTAGATCACTTGGCTCGCTAATACAGCTAACTCAACCTACAGGAGTATATGTTATATTTGATGGGCAAGGATCTTCTACTAATAGAAAGAATTTATTACCGGAATATAAGTCTAATAGAGGTATAAACCGTATAACTAACTGGGACACCTATGATAGTATTGAAGAAGAAGGAGAATCTAAAGTAGACCAGATAACACGTCTAATACACTATTTACAATGCTTACCCGTAAAGATCGGTATGATCGATAAAGCAGAAGCAGACGATATGATTGCATACCTAGCAACTAAACTATCTAAAGAAAGA
>Ga0209653_1002636_pt1 | contig 12927 bp, 18 predicted proteins | sample SaaInl6LU_22_DNA_FD_184644 | JGI IMG/M metagenome (GOLD analysis project Ga0209653, IMG submission 184644) | Marine microbial communities from expanding oxygen minimum zones in the Saanich Inlet - ESP_116LU_22_DNA (SPAdes) (version 2) | ecosystem: Environmental > Aquatic > Marine > Intertidal... | reverse complement strand
AAATTATCGGGAGATCTAAAATTTCCACCGGGGAGATTAGCATCTCCCATCGCGTCACGAGCACCTCTAGAGGTGGCACCTCTAGAGGTGGCATCAGCGATATCATCATAGGAATTACCACCCCCAGCTTTAACCATCTTTTATATTATACTATAACACGATTTTTTATTTGGTCTTTAATATTCAGGAAATCTGAAATCTTCTTCATGTACTCATCGCGGATCCCAACTTTGATATGTTTGTATCCATTCTTATCTACTGAGACATATTTGGGATCAATCTCATCGGCGAGGAATCCTATATCATGCCCGGCATGTCCATACAACATCCTGGCTGTATCGTTCCACTCGAAGGCATATACGTTGATACCTTGGTAAGGGAAATTCTCTCGAAGTGGAATGATGTTATCTTTGAGTCTCTTGTCACTAGCTCTCTCTTTACGAACCATGACTGACCCCGTGAAGAATTCCAAAATCTTTTGAGAATCGGAGACGTAGCAATCCTTATTGGTGGCGTCGTAACTCACACCCTTGGAGTCACAGTACTCCTTGGGGATGTAGCACTCCTCCTTCCCGTTACGGATATTGTACTGAAATCTAGGTGTATTCGTGATACCTGGTTTGTGACCTTCAGCTCTCGTTCGAGGTATCATACACCATTGCCACAGGAGGAAGTTCGCCCGAGCACACACCCTCTGACCACCACTTTTCTCTGTCGCCAACCACTGGTAAAACCCTGGGGGACTCCGTTTCCAAAATTTCCCAAACGTGCGATCATCATCCCTATATTCCCTATATTCCCCACTCGATGTGAACATGGGTTGGGAGATGGGATTTGTTATTCGAGGCTCACAACCCTTCTGTGTGATGCGACACGCTTTCATTCTCTCATCCCATTGGGTGAGACCGGGACCACCAAATTTAGTTGGTATCTCGGTACACAACTTGGACATCGCATATTCATGTGCCGCTGTGATATCTGCAGCAGTTGGAACGTCTTTGCTCATTTCCTACTGATAAGCAATAAAATAATTAACATACAGAAACATGAACTCATGGATATTGACGAGAGTAAAACTGTATTATTTCTACCTATACTACCTGATACACCGACAACATCTGGATCGGGTTCGAGTGTTTCCCCCTTAAGTCGCTCTTCCCAACCATCTGGGATACCAATACTTCGTATGTATTCGTCTCGATATTGAACATATTTCTGTGCCCACTCGTTTTCGGGATCTATGGTGACATTCCCCTGATCATCAAAGTCGTAGACGAAGTATTCGGGGTAGAACATGACCTCCTCTTCCATGAGATCTGGGTATCCCATCTCAGCGTAACCAGCGTTTAGGGCTTCTTTAAAATCCTCGGCGAGTTCATTCACGTAAGCTTTATGGTAGATGTTGAGTATTCCCGAAGTATCTTGAATATCTTGGATTGTCGTAAAAATCGTGAATGCGAGGTCTGCTATGAATACCATACCACCAATCGCAGCACCAGCGGCACAACCAGCAGGACCCAAGGTACATCCACCCGCTGCGATAGCACCTGAACGCGCAGCGGCCGCACCTGCAGTCCTACCTAGGGAACTGAGTGCAGCCTTCGCCGAGCGTTTTGCAAACGTTTGACCCAACTTTTTCGAGATACTTCCAGTAACCTTTTGGGACGCTGTCTTTTGTAGTTTTTGAATCATTTCTTTCGTGAATATTGGATCGAACCGTTTGAAGCCCGCTTGGAGCGCCTGTTTCCCACCGAGGTTGTAGATTGTACCATACACCGCGTCTTCGACGAGACCTGTCACAATGGTGGAGACTACGATATCCTGGGCAATCTGAGCACCGACATTATCCGACCCCAGGATATTGGTGTTCAGGTAGTCCGCACTGTCATCGGACATTCTTATAGTACCAGGAGAAAAAATATCAGTCTATAACAAATGTTCAAGAATATGCAAACACATGGGGCTCTCATTGCTGTGGCGGTCATCGTGGCCCTCGCGATCTACTACAATGGCCAAACCAAGAGTGGTTATTTTTACTATGATAAGGATGGTCGCAAAGTTGAGGTGAAGCAACGTGAGTAAATAATATCTTAGTAATAAGTAATAAGTAATAATGTACAGAGCACCTATGATGTATGGTGGTGGTGGTGGTAGTGATGAATCAACCATGATCATCATCGTCTTAATGATTTGCTGCTGTCTAGTTGTCGGTCTCAGTGGGTTATACACATGTACGGGGGGAACATTCGATTTCGATCAGTTTAATTCCGCAAAGTGCTTAACTATACCAGGTGAAGATGAAGATGACGGTGGTGGTGGTGGTGGTGGTGGTGGTGGTAGTCACGGTAGTTCTACATGGGAAAGTGAAAACCCAGGTGATTTGAATATTGCTGATGATTATCTCACATGCGTTGGAACAATATTCCCCGATGAAACGCGGACATGTTTCAATTCGGGAAACGAAGGTGCTGGGGTTCGCTGGACATGGCAGGAAACTGACGAGGCTTTGGAATGTGCTCAGAAGGTGGTAAAATGGAGAATTGATTTAACATCTGGCAGTGAGAATCACGGACGTGTTTATTCACACACAATAAATCAGTCCACCGCGTCGTCATTCGCGTTTATAAATGCGCCATCTGGATTTGTAACGAATTCGTTCGTAAGATTTAGAATTAATGCTTTGGATTTTGATGGTAACTTAGTCTTACCTTCTGTCAATATCGAACTTGATGCGAGTAGCTCCACGGCATCGTGTGGTGATGTTGGCATATCGAATGCAATTGAATTTAGTACTCTCGAACTGGAATTTGCGAGTGGTGGTGGATCTGAAGAAGGTTCGCATTTACCACCACCACCAGAGAATCCTGTGAATTGTACGACTGGGGAGTGGTACGCGGTAGGGGGGTGTATGGTTGATGGGGTGGAAGAAGACCCCGATACATGTGGTCCCTCATGTACACAAACGTACAGGAGAGATATATTGACACCAGCCGCTCACGGTGGAACATGTATCACAGAAGAATCTAGACAAGTTCAGCGTCAATCTTGCAATCCAAAAGTAGATGATCCAGCTATAGACTGTGTCGTCGGTGAATGGTTCGATACAACGGGTTGTTCGACATCATGTGGAACGGGGACTAAGACGCAAAACCGTCCAGTGCTTGTAGATGACGAAAATGGTGGACAATCATGCCCAGCCTTAGTTCGACAGGTAGCTTGTAACACACAAGAATGCCCAGTAAACTGTGTAGGTAATTGGGATAGAAGTGCTTGTGAAAGGGTTAAATCTGGATCCAAAGGTAAGACTATATCATATAGGGGAACAAAAACATACAGAGTCACACAAGCACCAAACAGTTATGGGTCTGCATGTTCCTACGCAGACGGTACGACACAGGATTGTGGTTCTGGTGACTTTTCATGTACAGGTTCTGGTAATAGTAGAACGTGCACAGTTAAAACTTAAAGGTTAAGACTAATTTTAAATTAATGTGGTGTTGGTGGTGTTGCCATGATTTTGACACGACATCTTTAAGTATGCCCTACAAACATGACGAGAGACGAAATAAATTCTACACTGCTGGACATTTCTGCTCCTGGAGTTGTATGAAATCCTATGCGATTGATAAATACGGTCTCAGTCGGGGAGGTCTCATATGTGGTAACATTGTGATGATGCGTAAAAAGTTATTCAATCAGATTGGTCACGTGAAACCTGCTCCAAATAGGTACAATCTAAAAGTATTTGGTGGTGACATGACGATCGAAGCGTTTCGGAAAAATCATACAATCGACACGATTCCCCCCAAACCCATAGAGAGTACACCAGTTGTTGACAATGTAATACCCCTTGTTTCAAACACGAAAAAGATGGATGAAATAAAGAATGCTGCTACAAATAACAACGCCCTAAAACTAAAACGAACAAAACCACTCAAGAGAAATCACAACAATTTGGAATCAGCTCTAGGTTTGATTATTACACCCAAAACCTAAATTCCTTTTTTGTTTGGCTGTGGGTATCGAGGGTGGTAGATGTTCAGATTTTTTACTATGAACCCAACGTTCACCGTCGTGGGCCGCCCAACATATATCTAACCTTTCCATAGCCTTCCTGCATAGGACACATGGTAATGAGACTGCGTCACCGTAAACCGTCTTACGTTCAATCACCATTTCACCATATTTCCTGTGGAGCCACTCTGTAAACTGGTGGGGTTTATACCCCTTCTTTAGGCACTTTCGGTAGAGAAGTCGGATGAGCTGTCTCTCTGCGCACATATGATTATTACTGATGACGACCGGTCCCTTGGACATGTAGCTCGTCACCTGACAGTATTTCATGGGTGGCAATTGAGGCACATTGGTCCGTCGTATACAAAGTCGCACTTTGTACACTCACTTAGGATATTAATATGTCTTTTCGGTGTAAGTCCTTTCGCGAATTTCTCGAGTTCCTTTACTGTATAAATTCCGTAACGAACCATCACCTCCAGCGAAGGAAATCGCATTCTATCATGTCTACGTGGCCTATCCTTAAGCGAGGCATGGGAGACACATTTTTTTGGCTTTGAGCATATTAGCGAAACTGTCAACCATTGGGGGTACTAGGGATTTGAGAACAATCTCAAATTCAGAATCCTTCTCACCCTCGTCGATCTGTTCGATGAGGTGGTTCAAGACACCGATGACCAACTTCTTCTTCTGGGGACCGGGGAGCTTTTTGAACTTCTGGGTCTCCATCATGAGACGACCCAAGATGGGTGGGATGTCTTCCTTGGTGAGACCATCGTCGATGTATTCGACCTTGATTTCTTCTACGGTCTTCATGAGTGAGTGTGCATCAATCTTCCCAGCAAACTTTTGTAAGAGAGTGTCCATTTTATTATGTGTGCATATAATAAAATGGATAATTTCATTTCGGGTTTAGCCACTGGTCTCGGTCTCGTACAGTTGTACGGACAAGTGCGTTCAGTCGATGAGATTGGTGTAGATATGAAAAATACCATCTTACTTGGTATCGTGACGAGTTGTCTTTGGTTCATCTATCAATTTAGAAAATTCGGTCTCAATGCGACGACACTTTACACGTCAGCAGGTGTCGCTGTCCAATTATATGTCTTGAACAAGATCTTACTTAAGGAAAAGGATCGCAAGTAAATCAGTAATGAGCTCTCTCATTCGTGCATCTGTCAAGCCTGTAATCTGTAAAAGTGTAAAGACCACTGAAAGGCCTCCACGTGTCGTACCCAAGATCCCAAACAAGACGGCCCGCTTCGCCGAGGTCGTGAATGGACGTGCGGCGATGCAAGGTGTTCTTTGGGGTTCCCTAGACTGGGCGATGTCCGGTGAGAACATCATTCAACAGTTTGAGGATCCTATGTATGCGGCGGCGGCGACGGGTGTCGTCACGACGTTGGCTGCGGCATCGCTCATCACCGTCAAGGATTTTGGGGATGAGGAGTTCTGGTCGTTCACCCCCGAGGCGGAATTGAAGAATGGGAGGCTCGCGATGCTCGGGTTCGCCACCCTATTGGGGTTGAGTGCCATGTAACTTAAAAATTCAATCATTTTAACCTTTTCTTCCAATGAAAATGTTCCTGCTCTACGCATCACGTAGGCCAAGAACATGAAGAGTACGTAGACGTTAAACGCTATCGGCCTCATACCAGCTTCGCCCTACCTTTGGGCATGATTAAATATCCACCGAACATCAGCGCGGCGATGAAGGACGTGAGGCTCACACCGATGGTGGGGGTGACGTCCGCATCGACGTCCTCACAGTTGACGGACCAGTTAAGGGCGATCGACGTACCGATGATACCCATGATGGCGTAGGTGAGGAGGAATACGGGCATCTCATCACTAAACATCTTGGTCATAGAGAGGGTGAAGGGGATGGCGAGAGCGATACCGAGGGAGGCGACAAGAACCTTGTTCAAGTTCTCTTGCATAGGCTTACCCTTGAACTTCTCACATTTGGAGAAGGTGCCGATACCGGTGGACGCCGCGACCATGTAGATGAAGCCGAGGGCGGTGATCATACCGATGGTGTTCCAAGAGATGTCGAGGGTCTCGCGGGCAGATCCGAAGTTCTTGACGGCGTTGCCTAAACGAGAAATCTTGTTATTGACTGGAGACGAGACAGAGTTCACAGCGCCACTGTTCATTTATTATACATTCAGATTTTATTTAAAGGACTGCTGGACAGTATACACATGAAGATATTGATATTGGGTTCTGAGGGTGTCATAGGATCTTCACTATGTAGACATCTACATTCGTGTGGTCATGAAATTATTCGTTGGGACATCAAGTTGACGAATGATCATGACCTGAGTAATTCGTTAAACATATACAAGCTCAAGAGTACAATCGACGAGTCTGACTTTGTATTTTTCCTTGCATATGATGTCGGTGGAGCAAAGTACATTTGGGATGTAGATCTGGATTTCATCAACAGGAACAATATGATCATGATAAACACATTCAACCTTCTCAAAGACAAAAAGTTCATCTTCGCTTCGAGTACAATGTTTAACATGGACAATGTGTATGGAACTTTGAAATATGTGGGTGAACACTACACTAGAAAATTGGGTGGTATATCTGCACGATTTTGGAATGTTTATGGACCCGAGAATGTGTCCGAAAAGTCCCATGTCATAACAGATATGATTCATAAATGCAAGACAAAGGGGTACATAGATCTGATGACGGATGGGGAAGAGGAGAGGCAATTTTTACACACGCATGATTGTGCAAAGTGTCTCACAACGGTCATGGAAAACTACGAAGATATTCGACAGAAGACAGATTCTGTTGACATTACGAGTTTTGAATCAACTAAGATCAAAGATGTTGCCAAGCACATCTGTGATGATGTGCGACCGAGTGAGAAGAAGATGAACACACACGACAGGTTCAACGAACCACGGGATTTTATTTTACAATACTGGAAACCTGAAATTACTCTGAAGGAGGGAATAGCATCTCTTCGATGATATCATGGAGGGTGTATTTTCTAGACCATCCAATTGACTCCAACTTTGAGGGATTACCAATGAGTACATTAGCATCATTTGGTCTATAAAACTCCTCGGACACTTTCACAGCGAGTGTACCATCTATCCGACCCTCCCCGTTTAGACCTTTCCCCGACCATACAATTTTCTTACCCATCTTGTGTATGGCGATTTCTATGAACTCCCGTACAGAATGTGATTTACCTGTGGCGACTACGTAATCATCTGGACGTTCTTGTTGGAGCATGAGCCACATGGCTTCCACGTAGTCCTTTGCATGACCCCAATCCCGTCGAGCCTCTATGTTCCCGAGGGTGAAGCATTCACCAGACTTCAGACCTTTTATGATTTTTTGGGTGACGAAAGTTTCCTTTCTTCGGGGTGATTCGTGATTGAACATGATACCCGAACACACGAACAATCCGTGAATTTCCCTATAATGTTTAGCAATTAGATGTGCAGACAACTTAGAAACTCCGTAAAGGGATACGGGGTTGTGTGGAGTTTGTTCATCTTGTGGAACCTCATCCACCGAACCAAATATCTCTGATGAAGATGCTTGGAAAATTTTACATTTATTCACAAGTCCCATCTGTTTCACAGCTTCAAGAACATTTAAAAGACCTATTGTATTCAACTCGTATGTCATCTTAGTGTGGGTACCCACATAACTTTGAGCTGCTAGGTTATAAATCTCGATCATGTCATAATCTTTACATTCTGAAATGCACGTACAAACATTCGAGTAGTTCAGGATGTCATCTTGGCGACCGAAACATTTGACGAAGTATCCTTTACTCTCTAACAATTCCCGTAAATATGTACCATCTTGACCATCTACCCCGGTTATGACAGCTGCATACATTTAAAGACTAGGGTTATTTTTCTTTAAATGCTTGTTGAAATCTCAAAGGGAGAATTGATTGATAAAATCACTATTCTCGAAATAAAGAACGAGAAGATTACAGATCCAGAAAAGTTGAAGAATATTCGTCATGAATTGGAAACGATTCGAGAGTTGGAATTTCCTACACGTGTGAAAGAGAAGCTCATGGAGGTGAATCGTAAACTTTGGGATGTTGAAGATGACCTCAGACTTTTGGAAAAGAGGGGAAAATTTAACGATGAGTTTATCGAGAAGGCGAGAAGTGTCTATAAACTCAACGACGAGCGTTCCAGATTGAAAAAAACCATTAACATCGAGGAGGGTTCGAATATTGTCGAAGAAAAAAGTCACTAGGCGAATGTCCATATATCGTCACTGAAGACGGTTTTGACTGAACGAGGCGCGTAATATGTATGAGCTATGTTTATATGAAAGAAATTCTTGTTTGGATTACCGAGCTTCATTAGCTCCACCATCCAACTGTAGGAACTATTCATTCCGTGAAATTGTTCGGCGTTTTCGATTAAAGTGATATAATCGAAAATATTAGGTGTCTTTTCAATCTCTGGTCTATAAACGGGTAAATCTGTATCCACATCGATTGTCTGTTTTCTTTCGGCATCATCATGAATAAATATGTACTTTTCATGCTCTGGTTTAAGTTCTCTAGATTCATCTCGGATGACCTTAAACTTTGTGTACATGTAACGAGGATTCACACCGGCCTGAATGTATACCCCATGTGCCCAATTTGACATCAAATTCCCTTGTCCTTGCGTCATGAATTTCCAATTTTCATCATGCATTCCGTATGTTGCAAGGGGTATGACGTCACCCTTTACCTGTGACCATACTTCTCTGGGATTTGTAGTATCCACTAAGACTATGTCTACTTTATCAGCTATATCCCTATACATGAAACGAATACTTTCTTCTTGATTACGTTTCGCAAATATTCGAACGGTATCAGTTTCTGCGAAATACCTAACCATACCATTTAACATAATCTGATCACCGAGTCCTAGGTGATGCACGATAGTTTTCACCATTTCGTTATCCTGTCATTAACTCTTTAATAACATTAACAGCCCCTTCTTCGTCAACTTCCCACCATTTTCCATAGAACACTTTGTGTAAGAATGGGGGAACATCTGTGAGATCAATGGGAACTTCCCTAGATGGTAAAGGTATCATGGGAACATCGATAAATTTCTTGACGTCCCCGAAGACACCGCAATCATGACTAATCGTGGATTTTCCAAAATATGCTCCTTCCAAGTGTAAAAGACTTACACCTTCACCTTTTGTACATGTGATACAATAGTCACATAGATTGAACAATGATGCCAACTTTTCATTAGAGACCCGTTCGGTTACGATCTTAATATTTTTACTGTGTGTTAAACCATCGTCTTTGTTGGTTTTGACTATGAGCATATGATCAGTACCTTCACATGCGCGTGCAAAAAGTTTTGTCAAAGTTGTAACATTTTTTCGAACATCATTTGTTCCATTGTAAAGAAATACGAGACGTTTGGGGTTACGTTTTTTCTCGATGACTTTCGGTTTAGATCGTATGAGAGGTGATGACCAATAATTCATGGATTCACATGTAATGCCTCGACGTTCTAAAATTTCTTTGAGATAATCAAATGGGACGATTACTTTGTCGAAGTGTTTCATACAATTGATGATATGTGGATGTACATCATTTGTCTCGAACATCGTGAACAATTGAATCTTTCCGTACTTTTGTCGTGCATCTCGAACAAAAGCTTCCCAATGATCATATGTTTCGACGAGTTCCGAGAGTGTGGTGGTGTCTGGTGTATCATCCCCAGTGAGACCCAAATATTGTCCCAGAAAGAACCGACCGTAAATCTTACCAAACATATTTAAAGATTTTTGGTGTAGTTTCTTTAAACATGAAAATCACGTACGCCATCTGTGTATGCACAGAGGCTCGTGAATTGAAGGATGTTCTTTCATTTTTAAAACGAGTTAAGGATCCTGAAGATGACATAAATGTTCTCGTGGATTCGAATAGAGTGACCGAGGATGTTCGGAACGTTTTGAAGCGTTTCAACGATGTCATCATTTCTGAACGAGAATTTTATGGGAATTTTTCTGAACATCGTAACCACCACGCATCTTTGTGTAATGGTGATTACATTTTTGTGATAGATGCAGATGAGATCCCACAAGAACACCTCATAAAAAATATTAAGGGAGTCATCGAAGAAACTAAAGCGGATCTCGTATACGTGCCACGAATCAATATCTGCCCTGGATATACAGAAAAATGGTTGGAGAAGCACAAATTCAATGTGAATGAAAATGGTTGGATAAATTGGCCAGATTTTCAGGGGCGTGTGTACAAAAACAATGGTGTGTTGAAATGGACGAAGGGTTTACATGAAACTGTCACGGGTTCGGACAAGATCATCGGACTTCAAGCAAACCCAAATCTTGCGTTGTGGCACATCAAGAGTGTGGAGAGACAAGAATTGCAAGACATGTTTTACAAGACATTAGTTTAAAGAGTAATACTATTTATGTTATAGTATGCCTCGGTATCACGGACAGGCACTACAAGATAAATTTGTTTTGAACGTCTTGAAAAACAAGAAGAATGGAACTTTCTTAGATATGGGTGCTCACGAACCGATCAAAATCAATAACACGTATGTTCTTGAGAAAGAGTTTGGGTGGAAAGGTATTCTATTTGAATACATGGAACATTTCAGACCCAGTTATGAGGAACATAGACCAAAGAGTGTACATGTTATAAGTGATGCGACTATATTGGACTACACACGTCTCATGGATGAAACTGAAATGCCTAAAAATATTGATTATCTTTCACTTGATCTGGATGGTGATGCGACTATAAAAGCTTTGCGAAAACTTGATGAAGAAGTTATGGATCGTCACAAGTTTGCTGTAGTGACTTATGAACATGACGTATATGCTGGTGGTAACCATATCGCTGCCCGTGAAGAATCTAGAAAAATCTTTAAGAGACGTGGTTACGTATGTGTATTTGAAGACATTCACCACGAAACCCCTGATGTAGTTTTTGAGGACTGGTATGTTCATCCAGATTTGGTGGATATGGATTATGTCGATAACCTGAAAATGAGAAATGTTCACAGATATGGTAAGAATACAATTACAGATAAATCCCTTGACTGGAGAAGTATCAGCTACGAAGGCGACATTACGTTTACATACTCAATTGAAGCTGGTGGTGATCCAACACATTTGATTTCATTTTTGGAGAAGATGAAAGATCCCGATGATGACATAATGATTGATCCAAAACCAGATGAAATTTCTGGAGACTATGTATTCCATCTTAAACCCAATGAGATGCCAACAGAAGACATGATTAAGAAAATCAAACATGTCATCATGGAGACGGGTTGTGATGCTTTCTTTGTACCGAGAATTAACGTGTACCCAGGTATAACATCAGAGTATCTACACATGAACAAAGATCTCAAACTGAACGAAGCTGGTTGGATCAACTGGCCAGATTTCCAGGGTCGTGTTTACAAAAATAACGGTCAGATTATGATAAAGGAGAATAAGATCGTGGGTGCAGAAAAGGCTATGGGTTTTAATGGTGATCCAAAACTTGCACTGACATCTATTCACTTAAAGCTATAATCATATGCATCTTTAGTTATGGATAAGGAATCTTACTTCGATCTTGTAAAACAATCTACACCCGAACCAGATCACATACACACGAATTGGAAAGAAACTTCTCCTTTGTGTATGTTATTTATCGAGTTTCGTCCAATGGATATCATAAAGTATAACTTGTGGAACATCGCGAATGTATATGGTGGTGGGGATACCGCGTTAACAATTGTCCATAGTGGTGACAACAAAGAGATGATCATGGAGACGACGAAGGATTGGAAAAATGTGAGATACATCCAGGCGTTCGATAAAAATAAAGATGTCAATGCATACAGTAAATTATTGGCGAGTTATGATTTTTGGGACAACTTTTCCGAGTATGATTACGTTCTCATAAATCAATGGGACTCATATATTTTTAAGAAAATTCAGAATCATTTTTTCGAATACGACTTTATTGGAGCACCGACGGGACATTTTTATGTTCCCCATGATGGACGAATTATTAATATATGTTCATCTAGGTGTAAATGCGATCGATGTGTAAAGGGTGATCATCCATACAAAGAGGCAAATTTCATAGGACATCCAAAAAAGATATTTATGTTTAACGGCGGGTTCTCATTGAGAAATGTTTCTACCATGAAACATATATGTAAAATCAAACCATGGAGAGGTGAGCCAGAAGACTTGTATTTCATGATTTCCAATATAACAAGACCTACTCGTGAATTGGGACGTTCATTCAGTGTACAAGATTTCAAATGTGAAGATATTCCAGTGGGGTGTCATCAAATTTGGTTAAGTCAGGATGAAGCATACATACGTGACCTATTTAAAAAATATCAACACTAAACATACATGATGGAAGAATTCAAAGACGCGTGTTGGGGTCTTGATGTACGCAGCGAAGAGATTGCCGCGGATCTTCGAGATCTTCCTACAGACTATAAACTTGCCGAGCGATATATGGAAATCGATCAGGAAATCTACGAGATGTTCGAATGGTATGAAAGAGTAAAAAAGGAGAGACTTGAAATGGAAGAGCGTCTTAAACGTGTCGACAGAGATCTCAAATTTCTCAACAATGATATACAGAGGGTTAAATTACGAGAGTTTTCTCGTGCCCGACACGGAGGGTCGTATTCACGGTTATATCAAAACCAGCATCTTTGAGGTTCTTACAAAATGCCACATCTTCAGAGCACATGTCTCGTAGCAATCTCCCATCTTCAGCTTCCATCTCTATGAGTGGATAGCTAAAGTATGGATACTTTATCTTTTCTAAAACCTCCTTACGACACGCGAAGAAGCCCATACCATTGTAGGCTACTGGGACATATTTCTCCTTTTCGAGTTTTCCCA
>Ga0209653_1002630_pt1 | contig 12937 bp, 14 predicted proteins | sample SaaInl6LU_22_DNA_FD_184644 | JGI IMG/M metagenome (GOLD analysis project Ga0209653, IMG submission 184644) | Marine microbial communities from expanding oxygen minimum zones in the Saanich Inlet - ESP_116LU_22_DNA (SPAdes) (version 2) | ecosystem: Environmental > Aquatic > Marine > Intertidal... | reverse complement strand
CATGAAAGCTTTAGAACAAGAAATGTTAAGCATGGTTATCAATGGAATTTCGGGTATCAATAATGTATCTACACAAGCTGATTGCTCTATCATGGAGATTAATCCTGAAACATTGAAACTAGAAGTAAGATCAAATAACAAAAAAGATAAAACAGAACACTGCACCCCAGTGGGCGATGAGTGTAAGAATGAACAAAATGTTCATTGCCAACTCATAACAGAAGGAACTAACTTGTTAGACATTCTTGGATTGAGTAAATATGTCGATCCAGTGAATACTATTTCAAATGATATTTACGAAATTTATGAAGTATTGGGAATTGAAGCCGCAAGACAAGCCTTGTTTAATGAAATTGATGACATTTTCAAGGAAAGCGGTAACGTAAATCAAAGACATATTTCATTACTCATCGATACAATGACAAGTAAGGGCTCATTGTTATCAATTGACAGACACGGTATTAATAGAAGTGATATTGGTCCTCTTGCAAAATGTAGTTTTGAGGAAACAGCGGATATCCTCATTAAATCTGGAGTCTTCGGGGAATATGATAAAATGCAAGGTGTAGCTGCCAACGTTATCGTTGGGCAAATTCCCAAATGTGGCACAGGTGATTCTGATATTATCATGGATCATGAACTCATTAGTAAATCCAATGAAGTGCAAGATTACACAGATGACCTTCAAGAAAGTAACATTCTAGAATTATGTGGAAACATTGGAATGAGTTTCGAAGCACCCGTTCAAAAAGGATCGTTTGAAGATGAAGATGTTGACATTAAAATCGTGAATTGAAAAAATATATTACAATAAATATAATGATATCAAAGAAAACTAAGTTTGATATTATGATAATAATTCTATGTTTGATACCATTACTTATCTTTTTTAGATTTAACAAGAATAATCTCATTTATTACATTCATAAAAAAAACAAAGTAGTTTACTACATAATTAAAACATTAATAACAATATTGGCATTAGTATTTATGATGTATATGAAAAACTTAATTTTTAACTAAGTTCAACATTGGGAAGCGGACACGTAGAAGCATATTCTGGTGAATTCATCACAGTATCTTTGACATCATTAATCTTTTTTAAAGAGTTACAAATTTGAATATAATCATATTCATCCATAATTTGTGAGTATTTATCAATTAAACCTTGGATTTTATGAATTTCAGAAGTCATTTTCGTTCTTGTTGTCATCAATAGCTATTATCCTGATCATTTTTTATAAATCTATTTCGTTTTGTCCTATAAAATTTTATATTATGGTATGTTTTTGGTGTTTATATTTTTTTAAAGATAATATATCTTTCACATTGAGGGTATTTTAACTTATATAGTCTATTGTAGAATAATATTTTATTGTCTTTCATTCATTGTTATTTTTTATCAATAAAGAGAATCCAGAGGTGAAAAATAATGGTGAAAAAACACCCTTTTCAAAAACTTTTTCAAAAAAAAATTTTTTTTTCAAAATTTTTTTATTTTTATGACTTTTTATTTTTTAGATATATATATATGTTTATACTTTTTTTTAGGTTTTAGGTTTTAGGTTTTATGTTGATAATCTTTTATATTTAAAGGTTAAATTTTATATTTATATTATAATAAAATAAATATGTCGTTAAAATATGCATGCTATAATTGTGGTTATGAAACGAATAGGAAGTGGTCATTTGAAGACCATATCAGTCGTCCATCAGCGTGTGAAAAGAGGATAAAACGACATGATAAAATACATAATGTAGTCCCATGTAGTCCCATATGTAGTCCTAATGTAGTCCCAAATGTAGTCTCATGTAGTCCTAATGTAGTCCCATGTAGTCCCAATGTAGTCCCTAACAATAAATTACAACCTAATTTAGAAAATAACAATCATTCTCTTCAATGCCAAACGTGTCTAAAAGTATTCTCTTGTAGACAGAATAAATATAGACATATCAAAGCTGGAAAGTGTATATCTATGAAAGATAAAGATAAACAAATCGAAGAACTGAAACAACAATTGGAAGAAGAAAAACAAAAAAGAAAAGAAGATGGGGGTTCGAAATCAACCATCAATAACATTACAAATAATATTAATAATACAAACAATTACTTTGATCATAGCATCAATTATAACAACTACGATAATCTGAGCTTAGACCATATAACGAAAGAAGATATTAAGCGTCTTTTTAACAATTGTAGAATGCAATATCCTGAATTATCAGAAGACCTAACTCGTATGATACTTAGTCCAAAAGAAAATCAATGCATATACTTGCCCGAAGGTCAAAAATCCAACACATGTGCTGTTATAAAAGATGGTGTAGAGATGAGAAAGCCCTTGATACGAGTTTTAATGGACTTGGGAGTTCAAACAGCCACATTAATAAGAGACTCCAATGTCATTGTGAGAAATAAAAAAGATGTTGTAAATAATCAGTTTTGGGCTGATAATCGTAATGCTTGTGGACTGAATATATCAGATATCGATTATATGACTGATACAGATAAGGAGATAGTTCAAAGAAACAAGAATATAGTCCTCGATATGTGTGATGGTAAAATCTAAATTAATTAACATAATGAATAGAAGACTTAAGAAACATTCTTCTAAAATAGATTTAAACACATATTACATAATCACATATATTAAAAATGTCTGCTTCTGCTATTGGTATTGATCTCGGAACTACATACTCCTGCGTTGGAGTATGGCAAAATGGTCGTGTTGAAATTATTGCTAACGATCAAGGAAACCGCACTACCCCTTCTTATGTTGCATTCACCGACGAAGAACGTCTAATTGGTGACAGTGCTAAAAATCAAGCTTCTATGAACCCTAAAAATACTATTTATGATGCTAAGCGACTCATCGGTCGTAATTTCTCAGACCAACATGTCCAAGATGATAAAAAACTTTGGACTTTTGATGTTCAGAATGATGGAAAAGATAAACCTAAAATTTCTGTTGATTACAAGGGAGAAAACAAATCCTATTATCCCGAAGAAGTATCTTCGATGGTCCTCACGAAAATGAAAGAGATTGCAGAATCCTATCTTGGTAAAGAAGTTAAAGATGCAGTCATTACTGTCCCAGCTTATTTCGGCGATGCCCAGCGCCAAGCTACAAAGGATGCTGGTGTAATTGCTGGTCTTAACGTTCTCCGCATTATTAATGAACCAACTGCGGCAGCGATTGCATACGGTCTTGATAACAAATGTGAAAAAGAAAAAAATGTATTAATCTTTGATTGTGGTGGTAAACAAACGGTTCAGTGTTGTTAAAAGCCTTCTGCCTCCACATTAAAAAAACTAGGTGAATTGCTGGAAAATCTTAAAGCATTAAATACCACAATAGTTCATAACTATGAAGGTTTGATAAATTTAATGTAGGAGACAATCAGCAGCCAAGATCAATTTGTATATAATTGATAAGGTTCAACGACTACAAGTGCCTAGAATTATCTATTTAAACAATACTTAGCATATATATTTTAGTTGTAAAATCATGAACTTAGCGGAAATCAATAAGTTAAAATCGAATATTTGTTCGATTTTTGACAAGAAAGACAATAGTTATGTCGACCTGAATACTATGACAATTGATAGCATTGTTCATAAGTATTCAAACACCAAAGCACCTATATATAGATTTATCATTAATGATTGTATAATTAAGAAAAATAATCATTATATGGTGAACTATAAATGCCTACAATGTGATAGAGAACTTTCATGTGCTTTGAATAACATTACTCGTAAAATCAATCGTGGTATTACGAAATGTAGAACATGCAAAGAATTAGATGAACATAAAAGACTAATACACTCTATTTTTATGTCAAATGGTGGTAAATCTACAAAGACACCTATCGAAAAGCCATCTATTTATGAGAAAATACAATCAGATAAATTAGCATTTGAAAATATGGATGATGATTGGAAAGATGATTACTTTCGTAGACACATGACAAATGAAGAATTCGAATATATTAAACCTAAAATAAAATCGATTCAAAAAGGTAAAATTCAAAATATAGATGCATTCGAATATTGTCCAATAGTGAGCATAAGTAACCAAACACGATTTAATCCATATTTATATGATAAAGAAAAAGATTGTATTGAGAAAATAACAGATATAGAAGTCATATGTGATTCATGTAAGGCTTCATTTCAAACTACAAATCTGGTTTCTCATAAAAATAAATTGAAGTGTCTTTGTCGTGATTGTAATCTAACAAATAATGTTTTCAAAATACGCACATACCACAATGTATCTCAGGAACCTATCTTATATCAATCGAAATTTGAACTTAAATTCATACGGTATTGTAATGAACATAAGATTAAAATAACAAATGGTCCAAAGATACCATATACTTGGAATGAAAAGAACAGGTTTTATAGAGTAGATTTTTACATTCCAAAGCTGAATATTCTCATTGAAATTAAAGATAATCACATTTGGCATAAAGAACAAATTACGACAGGTAAATGGGGTGCAAAATTAGATGGTGTACATAACTATATACAACAAAACAACGGTGAATTCATGATTATATTTCCAAAAAATTATGTTAATTTAACAAAGAAAATTTTTAAAATGTATTGGAATGATAGATAATTAAGATATAGTCTGAACTGCATTGAAAAATGCAGATGTATAGATTAGTCCTCTATACGATAACAAAAATTGGGAACTTTTGACGTAACTGTCCTCAGTATTGAAGACGGTGTATTCGAAGTAAAATCCACCGGTGGTGATAGTCACCTTGGTGGTGAAGATATTGACAATCGACTTGTTGAACATTTTGTTCAAGAATTTAAACGCAAACATAAGAAAGACCCTTCTACAAATAGCAAATCCATGCGCCGTCTCCGCACTGCTTGTGAAAAGGCTAAACGCAATCTTTCCTCTGGTAATCAAACTCAAATTGAAATCGATTCTTTCTTTGATGGAGTTGACTTCATTTCTTCTCTCACTCGTGCCAGATTTGAAGAGCTTTGTGCTGACATTTTCCGCAGAACTCTCGATACTGTTGAAAAAGTCATTCTTGATGCAAAGGTCTCTAAGTCTGATATTGATGAAATCATTCTTGTTGGTGGTACTACACGTATTCCCAAAATCCAAAAGCAACTTTCAGAATTCTTCAACGATAAAGAACTTTGCAAATCTCTCAATCCCGATGAAGCTGTAGCTTACGGTGCCGCTGTCCAAGCTGCTATTTTGTCTGGTGAAAAAGATGAAAACATCCAAGATCTTCTTCTTCTCGATGTGACTCCTCTTTCTATGGGAATCGAAACAGCTGGTGGTATCATGACAAACCTCATTGACCGAAACTCTACCATTCCCAGTAAAAAATCTCAAACCTTCTCTACTTATTCCGACAATCAACCAGCTGTCACTATTCAAGTCTATGAAGGAGAACGTAAATTCACCAAAGATAACAAACTACTTGGAAGTTTCGAATTGAGTGGAATTCCACCTGCACCCCGTGGTGTTCCACAAATTGAGGTATCTTTTGACATTGATGCGAATGGTATCCTCAATGTATCTGCAGTAGATAAAGGAACTGGTAAAAAACAAACTATTACTATTACTAACGATTCTAAGATGAGTAAAGAGCAAATTGAAGAAATGATTCAAGAAGCTGAAAAATATAAAGCTGATGATGAGGCACAAAAAGAGCGTGTTGAAAGCAAAAATGCTCTTGAAAATTATCTCTATAACACTCGTAACACTATTGATAAACCTGAAGTAAAACTCGAAGAAGCTGACAAAGCCACAATTCTTGATGAAGTCAATGAGAAAATCAAATGGCTTGATGATAATCAATCAGCTTCCAAAGATGAATATGATTCTGTCATGAAAGAGGTTGAAGAAAAAGTTAAACCAATCATTTCTAAAATGTATGAAGGTATGAATGCTGGTGCTCCCCCAGGAAGTCCAATGGATGCGGAACCACAAGCCGCAAATGCGGGTGGTGAACCAGGACCAAAGATCGAAGAAGTCGATTAAAATTATACATATAATATGAGCATTAAACCTCCTATGGTTGTTAAGTTAGACATGAATGGATAATATTGGTAACCAGTTGGTGGGAAATGATATAATAGAGTAGCTAAAACAGTAAATACGATCAAAGATAATGTAGAATAAAAAACTAATCTTTTATTTTTCTTAATTAATCCTACATTGATTAATATTGGAGCAATGAGTTCAATGATAATAGCTATAATTATAGCCATATAAGCTAATTGTATGGGAATCTTCACGGGAGTTTTTTTTGTGAATTCGTTTGAGATTTTATAAAAATTGATCATCTTATCTATTCCAGAAAGAAAGAACATAATCATCATAATATTCACAGGAATCAATTTATTCATCATATTTAATTAATTACAATATAAATATGCCTTACGCCAATCCCAATATTGCTGATGTAACTCACAACACTGATGACACTATGACAGTAAAACTTAAAAATGATACTACTATGAACATTAAATTTAAAACAGACAACTCACCTATTCAGAATGAAGATAATGCATTCGATTGGATTGTTTATCGTTCTTAAATATGTTGTGTCTAAGCTTAAACAAACAAAATGAAGGCATAAATAAATGGCTTTGACATCTCTTGATAAAGATAATGTAAATAGATTAATGGAATCTCTCTCAATTACAAAAATAAATGATGAAAAATACAATGAAATGAAACGTTACAATACTACGACTATATCCAAATTACAAATGATTGCAGAACAAATTGAATATTTACAAAATTCGGCTAGAAATATCATGATGATATCTGAATTGAATAAAACATTACACGAAGCTGAATGTAACTTCTCAAAAGTGATGGGTCAGGTTTATCATTTTTACGAGAGAGAGAATGGTTCTGTTTTTTGTTCGATGATTGGTCCAGATGAATGGACACTTTACCACAAATATTATGGATCATTTTTGTATGATTTTGATTCGGAATTTAAAACAATTTCAATGAAAAAGTAGTGGAATGTGTGTAATGTGTTTAAAAATAAAAAAGACATGGTAAAGTATATAAGAAATGAATTATAATTTCATAAAAATTAAACCTTGGGGTAATTATTTAACAATTATTGATCCAACTAATACTCCAAGGTACATGTGTTTTTCAAACAATGTAGATGCAATGTCATGTATATCATATTTATCGACATTTAGATCTAAACATGGGTTTTTTCCACGTATTGACTTGAGCAAACCCAATGATAAACATAGAATAGAATCTATTGTAAGTAAACCGAGAAAACCATCATATGTAGCTAATTTTTTATCCATAGAATCGGTTGATCAATATGAGTTGGATTATGTATGTTCGAAGAATAGTATTGGTTTTTTTTATGTTCATAGTTTTGGATATATTTTAAAAAATAATGAGTTACAGCTTTTACTTTCTGCACAAGAATTAAATAGTGAACCAAATGCTTATAGATACATAAAGAATCTTGATGACATATATAATAAAAATTAGGATAATATATGATAAATCATAAAAATTGATTTATATATTTATTATTGAACTATAACAATTAATCAATACAATACATTCAAATAAATACTTTTAAACTTAAGAAACAATGGGTGCTTCTTCCTCTATTATGTGCAAGAATGTTTCATGCATGGATTCTATTCCTCAATATTCGATTGAAGATGTGAAAAAAAATTTCCTCATCGTAAATGATGAAAAAACTTTTCGTAGATATATTGACTATGCAATCAAAAATGATCATATGAAACAAATTGAAAAATATCTGGCTAATAATGGATACACCAGAACCGAATGTGATTGTGTTAGTGGTGAAACAAAAACAGTTCTCACTACTGGAGAAAAGCCATTCAATGCATTCGCAAGATATGCAAGTTATGAAATGAAAAATCCAGTTGATCAAATAATCCTCAAAGATCATATGAAAAAATGGATGGTGTGCCATAACAGACCAGAAAATGATATGAAATGGAATGACGTTAATAATAAATCAGCTTCAATGTGTGGTTCTGATGAAAAAGGTCCTGGTCATGTGTTCATTACAACAAAAGAACTCGATTGGAAGAATTTCAATATTCTTACGATTGTTTTATCGAAGAATGTCGAGTTCCTTCTTGAATTGAAAGAAGTTGCGATGCATTATGTTAAGCAACGAGGTTGGAAAAAAGCTGGAATGTATTTCCACTGCTTCCCTCACAACAGTGTGAATAGTCTTCATTTGCATATTGTAAATGAAGAGGAAAAATACATTGGTCATATGCATGGTGAATGCAAATATAAAAATCTTCCATTAGATGTGGCGATTAAAGTGGCTCAGAGCCTGTAATTTCATCTAAAGTATTGAAATCACTTTCAGTGTTAAGTTTATCTTTATCAATACAATTGTAAATTCTAGGTTTTGTGAATACACTACTTTGAGCTAAATCGTCACCAGTGAAACACCCATAAATTTGGAATAGTTTGTTATATACCAAAAGAGAGTTTGTGACTGTAACTGAAATGGTCATGGAATCTAAATATTTAAAGTAAAAAATCAACAGATAACTTAAAGTCATATTACTTACAGTGATAAAAAAACACATGATATTACTGTTTTTTAGTATTGTGTTAAGTTCACCTATTCGTTTTTTTATTTCTGGATAGTATTCTATCTGAGTTGTAAGTGAATTCTCCGAAATTTCATCGTTTTCATCGAAGTGTTCAATCATATATGTTTCTCTTTTGTTTTGCCAGTAGTATAAATTTATGAATGATAAAGCACAAAACATGTTCATAAAATGTATGAAATTCCAATAAAAGAATTTCTCACTTAAACTACACGATGAATCATCGCAGTTTTGAGGAATGAAAAGTAATGGAAATGAACTTATAAGAATTTTTACCATCATCATTGACATTTTCATGTAGACAATGATTAAGCTTTTGACATCATCTGAGTCTCTTGTGCATTTTTTGTATAATTCTAACATCATCGTGTTCGCTTTATTTTGATGTAAGCATATACAATTATTTCAGTTGAAAATACGTAAAAGTATTTAAAAATTAATTGTATAGTATTATTCATATAGTAATAGATCATTATATCAACACATAATATGGGAATTGAAAATCCATTGCGTCCTCGTCGCAATTCCCGGGTTTAAGCTAAAAATGGATTCTTTATTAACCAAAACAAGTCCCATTGGCCAAGTCTGGATAAGGCGCATCTCTTATATTGTTAATAATATACATAATGTGTTGTAAAATACACAATTGAGGTGAAGGTGAAATCGCCGGTTCAAATCCGGCATGGGACAACTAAGAATTTTGGTTAATTATTGGAACACTATAATGCTATACCTCCACGTGGTGTGTTCTGGATAACGCTAAAATAGCATGGTCCATATTTGATTTATTGTTGAAGACACTATGACCGAGCTGGTTAAGGTGCGAGACTTAAGCTCTCGTGGTCGTAAGACCGCGTAGGTTCGAATCCTGCTGGTGTCAATTAATCAAGTATCTTTTTTATCTTTCAAATAGATACAGTCTATTTAAACTCAATAAACTATTAATCAATAATATTTTGCTTTTACAAAATATTTCAAAAATTACATTTATTTTTACCACCACTTATCTTCTTCATCTATAAATCCTTGGAATGTTTTGGATTTTTGCAATTCCAATACTGTTTCCCATTCTAAGTTATCATCTTCAATTTTCTTAATTTGTTCAAGTTGTTTTTCAACCCATGATTCAACATTAAAATTCTCGGGGAGTTTTTCTCTTTTAAGATGTCTATTCTCATCACTTGATAATTTCTGCAAATTCGTATAATGAAAACATGCTTTTTGATGATTTGGATCAGTAAAATCAAAAACATGACAGGGAATTATATGATCGACATCACATTGAACATCATTCATGCTTTTTTTGTTTAAATATAGATGTATATCTTCCCATGAACAACCAATCAAATCTTTACTTGTTTGTTTTTTACAATTTCCGTATAATGCAGCATTCAATCTACACCTTAAAATTCGTCCCGTTTTAAAAGAAGGGTCATTTTTAATTCTTTCCTTCTGTTTATTTCTTAAATGTTCTCTATTCTTTTTTTGCCATTTTCGTTTTATTTCTTTAATTTTTTCTATGTTATTCCTTCTATATTCTTTTTGACATTCTGCACAAACACCACACAATCCATCAATATTTGCATTATCTCTGTAAAATTCAAATCTTGATTTTTCAATTAGACATTTTGAACACGTTTTTTTTTCACATTCAACATAAGTTTTATTTTCAATATTATTTTTAACTTTTGATTTATAGCATGATTTACATTCACTTCTATGATAATTTCCGTTTTTACTAAACTGACTCAAATCCTTTTCAATATTACATTTTGAACATATTTTATGGTTTTTAGATAATAAATCATTACGCTTATCTTTCAAAACACTTGGTTTCTTATTATTTATACATTCTTTACAAGCACTTCTATGACCATCTTTTCTATTATTATCTTTATGAAACTCCCCCAAATCTTTATCAATATTGCATTTACTGCAAATTTTAGAAGTCATATTTAGATCTATTTCTTTTATTATGATCGTGATCGTTATTTATCTTTAAATAGATTTATATTCATCTTAAAATGGATATTCTATTCAATATCATTAATAATATATACTATTTTGTTACAAAATAAGAATATACAGTTCTTTAAAATATTCATGATACCAAATGATATATTGATGTCATGACGAGTCGCACTTGCACCATCAAAGAATCCGCTCATTTCATTTCTATAATATGAAGTCAAAAAAAATTGAAGAAAAGATACAAATTATAGACATATAGAGTAAGAATGGTTACAAACCCAGCTCTGAATATTCCTGGGTCTTTGACTAGAATATATGAAAGAAAACTGTCAAGTATAAATGATGGTAATATATCTGTAAAGTTAGCGAATAAAAAATATTTCCACATTACACCAGGTGGTATGAAACGAAAACACGATATAAAGGACTGTGACCTCGTGGGGGTGAATTTTAATAACGGAATTTATTCAATAGTAGATCCCGATAAGACACCTTCGAGAGAAATAGATTTACACGCATTACTTCTGATGGACAGTGAATTTGATAAAGATTGCTGTGTTGTTCATTGTCACCCCCAAAATATAATCGCATACACTGGATTGACTGATCATGTGCAATTGAAAACCATCAAATATTTTTTTCCAGAAATTCCTTTCAAAATTGGTGAAAATGTTCCTTATTTTCCAGCTGGATCTTTTAAATTAGCTACAGAAACATACAAAAATATGAATGAAAATAATAACGAAATTGTTATGTTAGAAAATCACGGTGTTGTTGTCAAAGGTGATGATTTGGAGCACATGATTGATATGATTGAAATTATTGATTACTATTGTGAAATAGCGCTGAAAGATGAAGTTATCGTGCTCAATCATTTATGAAATGAAGCAAAAATCACTATATGAAAGTCATAAAGTAGGTATAAAAATAAAAGTTTTTACAATAATAGATATCATTTGAGAAGAAATGAAGAATCAGTTGTTTGAACTATTTCCTCAAAATCATAATTTTCAAATTGCCTAGCAGCTTTTTCAATATGCTTCATCGAAATTTCAACACAATCGATCGTGAATATCTTTTTTTCATATTCAATTATAAGAGGTCCATTGTTGTTAATGACATGTCTCATGAAATCGACTATTTTGACATAATTATTTTTCATGTATGTGTTTTCTTTTTCTTTATATATGTTTTATATTTTATCTTTAAATTCAATTCATAGTTGTTGGATATCGAGATTGAAATCACTATCAAATTTACCCAGTGAAATCTTTTTGTCATCAATTAATTTTTTGATTTCAACACCCAAATCAATATTCTGTTGATAGACTTCAGAATTATTTTGTGGAAGGTTGGGCATAAATGCCATAAAAGCTACAACTTTTTGAGACATCGACAATTGTCTGTCATTGAGAATTCTTTTGACATTTTCTGGGATGCTGTTTGGGTCCATGATAATACATATTATGCATAAAACATTTAAATATTTTTTAGTGTAAGTTATATATTAAAAATCAAGACACACTATATGAATAATTCATCTCTCTCTAACGAAAAACTGGTTTTTCTTCATAGTATCAACGATAAAATTCGCAACAAACAAAGAGTTGATAGAGCATATGGAAGAAAAAAAGAAATTCAACGATTGACACAGATCATTCTGAGAAGAACAAAGTCAAATCCAATTCTACTTGGTGAAGCAGGAGTAGGAAAAACAGCCATTGTCGAAGAACTTGCACATATGATCGAGGATAAAACTGCACATCATGAATTACATGATTATGAGATTTTCGAGCTGGATATGAATGCACTTGTAGCTGGAACAAGACAGAGAGGTGATTATGAAGAAAGAGTTAAAGAAGTTATTGATGAACTTCAAGAAGAAGATACTAATAAAATAGTTCTCATTGATGAAATCCATAATATCACAAATGGAGTTAAATCAGGGGACGGTTCGAATGCCACGAACATTTCTGAACTCCTCAAGCCCGCATTGGCTAGAGGAAAATTAAAATGCATAGGTGCCACAACTTATGATGAATACATGAAGTATTTTGTGAAAGATGCAGCACTTGAGAGACGTTTTATGCCTTTGGAGATAGAAGAACCTGGTATGGATGAAACACTTGAAATACTTCACAGTATAAAACATTATTACGAGGAATATCATAAATGTAAATACACAGATGATGCAATTGAAGAATGTGTATCTATTGCAAAAAGATACATTCACTATAGAAATTTCCCAGATAAAGCCATTGATTTACTCGATGAATTAGGTTCCCATAATGCTATGATTAATATGAAAAAAAAGAAGAAAAAGAA
>Ga0209653_1002627_pt1 | contig 12959 bp, 8 predicted proteins | sample SaaInl6LU_22_DNA_FD_184644 | JGI IMG/M metagenome (GOLD analysis project Ga0209653, IMG submission 184644) | Marine microbial communities from expanding oxygen minimum zones in the Saanich Inlet - ESP_116LU_22_DNA (SPAdes) (version 2) | ecosystem: Environmental > Aquatic > Marine > Intertidal... | reverse complement strand
CAAACACAATATTTATAAACAATGCTCATAATTTTGGACTAAGTGATCTTCACCAAATGCGAGGAAGAGTAGGAAGAAGTAATAAAAAAGCATTTTGTTATTTTATTACGTCTCCATTTTCATCCATGACCAAAGAAGCAAGAAAAAGAATTGAAGCAATTGAAAAACACACTGAACTAGGATCAGGATTTCATATCGCTATGAAAGATCTGGAAATTAGAGGTGCAGGAGATCTTTTAGGTGCGGAACAAAGTGGGTTTATTAATGATATTGGATTTGAGACCTATCAAAAAATATTAAAAGAGGCTGTTGAAGAATTAAAAAACAAGGAATTTGAAAACCTATTTAACGATGATGAAAATAAATCATTATCAAAACTGACTAACTTCAAAATTGATACAGATCTTGAAATACTATTCCCAGATAATTATATAAATAATGTCAATATTAGATTAAATCAATATCAAAAACTTTCTGAAATAAAAGACTTAAAGAGCTTGAGTTTGTATGAAAGTGAACTTGAAGATAGGTTTGGAAAATTACCAGTTCAATCACAAGAGTTAATTCAAACCGTGAAACTAAAATTTTTAGCTATTGAAAATGGATTTGAAAAATTGATTTTAAAAAATCAAAAAATGATCTGTCAATTTAATAGTAACAAGAATGATCCATTTTTTCAAAGTGAAAGCTTTCAAAATATCTTAAAAGTAATAAATCAAAATCATGATATTTGCCAACTGAAAGAAAAAAAATCGACCAAAGGGGAAAGATTACTATTAGTTTTTGAAGAGGTCTATAATGTTGAAGATGCTATTAATTATTTAAAGATTTTTTAAATTTTTAATTACTTTAAATGCTTTATCCACTTGATCTTCATTTACAAGAATTGTAAATTCATTTGATGTTGATATTACCTCATAAATATTAATTCCTTCCCATGACAACCTTTGAAAAACAAAATAATATACACCAGGAATTGAAACATTTTCAGACGGTAACTTGATAGAAATAGACGAAAGATTAGTTTGCTTAGATAATAATACCTCATCCTTTAAAACATCTTCAACTAGCGAAATTAAATTTCCACTAACAACGATATTACATTCATTCACTCCTCTGGAAGAAGTATAAAAATCATCATTATTATCTACTTTAGATAAAAGCTTAGCTTGATTACTTAAAAGTGTCTCAGAAACTTTGAAATTGTAATCTACTAAAGAAGATCTAACGGTAATATCTCCAATGTCTTTAATTATTTTTACAATTTTAAAAGTAGTTCTAAACTCTAGTTCAGTAGATAATCTCTTTAAAGCCATAACAATTGCCCCATACCTAACTTCTTTTTTTAAAGAAAGCTCTATTTCAGATTTTATAATTCTTGACAATGAAGTCAAATTGATAATTCCTTGAGAAAGAGCAGAAATTAAAAATGGTTTAGATTTAATATAATCCTCAACTGCAGATGAAATTGTTCTCATAACATGGCAAATATACGTTGAATTTGGATTGTTACAAATAAAACATTTAATTATATATATAACATAAGTTAATTTATTTCAGATCATAATCTGTGAGAATAAATCAGTATTTTTATAAAAAATTTTAGATCATCAAAAAACGATATACAATAACTGCAGCTTTGCCCTACGCAAATGGACCTATCCACATAGGTCATCTAGCAGGATCTTATATTCCAGCTGATATTTACTCTCGATACTTAAGATTATGTGATCAAGATGTAATTTTTATTTGCGGAAGTGACGAACATGGAGCTGCTATTCCAATAAGAGCAAAAAAAGAAGGGGTTTCTCCTCAAACAATAATCGATAAATATCATTCTGTAATTAAAAAATCATTTTTTGATTTTGGAATATCTTTTGACAACTATTCAAGAACTTCTTCAAAAATTCACCATGAAACTGCCTCAGATTTTTTTAGAAATCTTCATGAAAAGGGGGTTTTTGTTGAAAGAGAATCCGAACAACTTTATGATGAAATTGAAAATCAGTTTTTAGCAGATAGATATGTTGAAGGTGAGTGTCCTAAATGTGGATTTGAGGAAGCTTATGGGGATCAGTGCGAAAGTTGTGGTTCAAGTTTAAACGCAACGGATTTAATAAACCCAAAGTCGAAGCTGAGTGGAAATAAGCCTGTACTTAAAAAAACAAAACATTGGTTTCTGCCATTAAATAATTTTGAGCCTTTTTTAAAAAAATGGTTTTTAAAGGATAATAAAGATAATTGGAAAGTAAATGTTTTTGGACAAGTTAAATCATGGATCAATGAAGGATTGAAACCAAGGGCTATTACTAGAGATTTAGATTGGGGGATTCCTGTGCCGTTGGATGAAGCTAAAAATAAAGTTTTATACGTATGGTTTGATGCACCAATTGGATATATTTCTGCAACAAAAGAGTGGGCTATGTCAAATAATAAAGATTGGGAACCATATTGGAAGGATTCTAAAACCCAATTAGTTCATTTTTTAGGAAAAGACAATATAGTTTTCCATTGTATAATTTTCCCTTCAATGCTAAAAGCCACAGATGAATATATCTTGCCTGCCAATGTCCCTGCTAATGAATTTTTAAATTTAGAGGGTAAAAAAATCTCAACATCAAAAAACTGGGCTATATGGCTTCACGAATATTTAAAAGATTTTCCAAATATGCAGGATACTTTGAGATACACTTTAACATCCAATGCCCCTGAAAATAAAGACAATGACTTTACTTGGAAAGATTTTCAAGCAAAAAATAATAATGAATTAGTTGCTATTTTCGGGAATTTTGTAAATAGAGTGGTTGTTTTAACTCATAAATATTACGATGGGATTAACCCTGATATAAACCTTTCAAATGATATTGATAAAGAAACTCTTCAAGAGATATATAAATTTCCAAAAAAAATTGGGGATTTAATCGAGAGATATAAATTTAGAGAAGCAGTGAATACAGTAATTGACCTTGCAAGATTGGGTAACAAATATTTGGCTGAAGAAGAACCTTGGAAACTGATAAAAACTGATCAAAAAGAAAGAGTTAAAACAATTATGAACATCTCAATACAGCTTTGTGCAGTTTTAAGCATTGTTTGTGAACCATTTCTTCCGTCCACTTCTGAAAAATTAAAAAAAATATTAAATTTTGAAAATTTTAGTTGGAATTCAATATCCATAGATAAGCCAGTTAAAATAAATACTATTAATAAAGGAGAATTAATATTTAGAAAAATTGAAGATGAAGAAATAGAACTTCAAGTTAAAAAGCTAAATGAGTCAGCTTAAAATAGCAATAATTGGATGTGGTTGGCTGGGTCTTCCCTTAGCCAAGAAACTTATAAAAGAAAATTTTATTGTTAATGGATCAACAACTTCAAAAGAAAAAATTTCTGTTCTTAAAACTGAGAAAATAGAGCCATTTCTAATTGATTTAAATAAAAATTTAGACAAAGAAATTTTAAATTCATTTTTGGATAATATCAATGTTTTAATAATTAATATTCCTCCAAAAATTAGAAAAGAACAAACAATCAATTATTACAGTAAAATTCAAAAAATTACAAGTGATAATCTTATTAAAAAAATTAATAATATTATTTTTATTAGCAGCACATCTGTATACGGATCTAAGCAAGGTAAAGTTAGTTCTCAAACTATTCCTTTACCAGACACTGTAAATGGAAAAGAAATTTTAAAAACTGAAAAATTAATTGAAAATAAAAACAATACTATTATAAGATTTGGAGGATTAATAAATGAAACTAGAAATCCATTAAATTACTTGAAAAAAAAACCAGAAGTTTTAAATCCTGATGCACCTATTAATTATATTCATTTAGAGGATTGCATCGGAATAATTTTTTCAGTAATTAAAAACAATAAATGGGGTGAAATTTTTCTAGGAGTTGCTCCATTTCATCCTACCAAAAAAAATTATTTTGATAATTTATGTGAGAAAAAAAGAATAAAAAAATTAAAATTTTCTTCATCAAAAACTTTAATAAACAAAGAAATAAACGACGAGAAAATTCATAAGAATTTAAATTATAAGTTTGAATTCCCTAATCTTTAATTTAAGATGGTTTTATCATCTTTTTGTAATACCTCTAAGTTCATTGTATTGACAAATGCGTTATAGGATTTAATAATGTCTTTAAGGTGAGTTTTAAATATTCTAGAATTTTCAATGGATAAATCATCAATATTTATTTTTAGAATATCAGTCTTTAATACTCTAAATCGTCCAATAATTTGTGGATAATTCAAGGCATGTGGAACATTTTTATCATTTATCTTTAAAATATCACTTTTCAAAGCCGACAGGATGTAATTTACTTCCCTTGAATCAGATTTACTAATATTTTTAATATTAGAAATAAGTAATATTTCATGCCACTGACTAAAAACATCTGAGTGTTTTTCATCAAAATCTACTAAAAGGGGTAAGCTATCAGATATAAAGATATTTAATTCGTTGTAATCTATAGTATCCGATATCTGTGATTCTTTTTTTTCATTTATACAGCCTACAAAAAAAACACAAAAAAAAATATAGATAATCTTCATAGCAAAATATCAATAAAACTCTAATTTACTTAATTTAATTATATCATTGTTAGTCAATATTGTGTAACGATATATTTAGTCCTTAAAACTAGAATAAAAGTCTTTTAAAGAAATATATATCAAAGTAATTATTGATAAACCTTTACATAATCTATCTCCATAGAATCACTTGTAAAACCTGAGTCAATTTCTCCTCCCATATCGCCTCCCATAGCAAAATTAAGAATAAGATAAAATTTATGATTAAACGGAAGAGAACATGAGTTACCTACAATGTGATGAGGCTCATCATTAACATAAAAAGTTAGAGCTTCTTTGGTCCAAACTAAGGAATAGATATGAAACTCACTATCAATATCAGTATAGGCATAGGTAACGTTACTGTCTCCTTGTCCAGCGTATCCGTCAGGCTTATGAGCAGTAGATTGAACGTTAAATTGATTGGTTTGAGCATATTCTTGAATATCCATTTCTCCACATGCAGGCCAGTCCACAGTATTGTAATTAGATCCTAGTAACCAAATAGCAGGCCAAACTCCATTTGTTTTTTTAGGCATTTTAGCTCTTACATCTATTCTTCCATATTTATAATCTAATTTATTATGTGTCATAATCCTTGCTGAAGTATAATCACCATTAGATTTTTTAATTGCAGTTAATTTTAAAACTCCATTTTCTACTTTTGAATTTTCAAGTAAATTTGTTGTTGATTGCACTTCATTGTTATACCATTGTTCTCTGACTTCGTGAGTCCATTTTTCAGAATCAATTTCTCCATTATAATCAAAAGTGTCTTCCCAAATCAAGTTCGTGAATTGATCTTTGGAAGGTGTTTCAGAAATTTTTTGAGAACTTAACCACAAATACCAAGCTATGTCGTTATTATCTACTGTTCTTATAAGTATGTTATTATCATCATAACATTCAATGGTATAATTATGAGAACCCACATAAAATCCTATAAAACCGTTATCATTAAATTCAATTTTATCTATACCGTCTTCTTTTTTTGCAGAGAAAGTAGTCTCATAATTATCTAAAGGATAATTTTCAATATCACCATCACTATTTGTGGATGAATTTGTGCCAAAATCAGAATTTAGATATACTCCTTTACCAAAAACAGTATTATTAGTTTTATGAGTATATGTTCCATTTACATTAAAAGTATGCTCATCATCATAGAATCCTGAGTCAGATTTAGAAAATGAGTAAGCTTCCCACCATGTAGGATAATTTTTATCAACTGAACCATTAGAGAAATGTGCATCTTGAGCTGCATTAATTTTCCAAGTTTTCTCAGACGAGCCAGCTAAAAGTTCAAGTAAGGTTTGTTCAGAAGCAGGTTTAACATAAACTGTTATAGCTTTATCTATGCTTATAAAATTATTAGTTGAAGAATATGCAATAACTTTAACGTTATACGTCTTTGTTCCAATATCTGTATATGTGAATTCAACTGGTCCAGTTGCTGTTTTTGAATCTCCTGTACCAAATCTGTAACTGTATGAAACAGCATTAGTCGCTGATGCAGAAAATTTAACAAGCCCTGACCCATCTCCATTTGGATTTTCTGAACTAGATCCTTCAATTGTAATATTAACACTTAAGTTTGTAGGAATTATCTCACTTGGGGGATCTATAGGACCTCCTCCATCGGGTTCTTCACCGCCAGATGAACAGCTAATTATAAGTGTGAAAACAAAAAATAGATTAGTGAATATGTTGTAAAAAAACCGTCTAGTATTCATTAAAAAAAGATAAAAAAAAACCTGAACAAATTGAATTATTCAGGTTTTTTTAAGTTAAACAAAATTAATCGATTGCAATCAACTTATACCACCACTTTCTTCCGTTGGCATCAGTTGTTGTTAATTCCATTGTGTCACTGGTTGGAAAAACTATTGTGTAGTCATGAGTTCCAGTATACAATGAAAAGAATCCAATTCCAGATAACGAAATAGTTTCAACACCTCCAGGAGCTGTTACGTTCCAGGTTCCTGAGTAATCATCAAGAGGAAAGTTTTTAAGTGTATCATCCTTAGGATCATCCGTTCCACCCGGAAGATCTCCTGCGTACTCAGTTTTAACAGCAGTACCACCATTTGTAGTGTGAGTGAACCCTTTTCCATCTAAAGTAAAAGTCCAAGTATCATCGTCTGATCCAGTATCAGCTCTTGAATTTGGATCAGCGGTATACCAAATAGGAGCATCACCACCAGCTGGCCCTACACCAACGTATCCACCAACATCTGTATTTTGTTTCCAAGTTCTTGATGAATTATTAGTTAAATTTGCCAAAAACTCTGGTTGAGGAGAATAGTTAGCAAAAACTTTAACATCAACTGATTTCATTGATGTTGTTCCTCCTGTACCTACAGCGACAACCGTAACAACGTAAGTATGAGTACCTGTTACACTGAAATTAATAGTATGTTTTCCTGAGGGAGCTAAAGTTTCTTCTCCATTAAAAATATACTTATAAGTTAATGCATTAGTAGAAGTTGCATTAAAATGAACTGTTCCACTTCCGTCTCCATTTGGGTTATTTTCATCAACCCCAACTATTTCTGAAGTAATTTCAATATTAGATGGAGCAACAATATTTCCTAACTCATAGTTTTCTTTTTCACATCCTACAAAGAAAATGAGAGAAAACATGAAAATTGATTGATATATGATTTTTATTTTTTTCATAATTAATAAATTTTTATTTTTTATTTTTTAACAAAGTATAAGTTGTCTATATATACTTCTCCATCACCGTCCCATACTAATTGCATAAACTTTGAAACATCACTTGTGTATTCAGAAAGTGGAATTTCAATGGTTCTCCATTCAGCTTTTTCAATCGAAGAAGCAAATACAATTGACTCTTTTTTACCTTCATCATTATTAGCATGAGAAGTATTAACTAATTTAAGACCTAACTTCGTTGAACTGATCGTCCAATAATCAAAACGAACATGAGTCATAGAGCTTATATCAGTTCCAGGGTCATAATTTGTTACAAGACCAGAATAGTTTAAGTTTGAATACTTTAAGAAATTGTCACTACCAACAGTAACCGTTTCCAGTGTTGTTGACTGGCCCCAATCAGGGTTCCATTCTGAAACAACCTCGTTAGTATAACTATCACTATATATAGAAACTACATCAGCAGCAGCAGCGGTTGGAGCTGCAGGAGCACCTGTTGGCTTATTATCATAGAAATATAAGTTATCAATGTAAACTGTACCATCTCCCTCCCAAACTAGTTGCATAAACTTTGAAACATCGCTTGTATATTCAGAAAGTGGAATATCAACACTTACCCATCCTCCTTTGATAATAGATGATGTAAATACAATTGATTCTTTTTTACCTTCGTCATTATTAGCATGAGAAGTATTAACTAATTTAAGACCTAGCTTAGAAGCGTCATTAGTCCAGTAATCAAAATGAACGTAATTTTTTCCATCAAGAGATGTGCCAGGGTCGTAGTTAGTAACAAGACCAGAATAATTTAAATTTGAATATTTTAAAATTTTATCATTACCAATTGTGATGGTTTCTAAGACTGTTGATTGTCCCCAGTCTGGATTCCACTCTGAAACAACCTCATTAGTATATGTATCACTAAAAATAGAAACAACATCATCTGAATCAGCAGTTGGAGCTGCAGGAGCACCTGTTGGAGCAGTTGCCAGTTCATCTGTATAAAAATAAAGATTATCAATCCATATCTTTCCAGCAGCACCGTCCCAAACCAATTGCATAAACTTAGATGTGTCATTAGTATACTCTGATAGTGGAATATCTACACTTACCCACTCTCCTTTTGTAATCGATGACACATTAACTAGTGCTTCTTTTTCTGGTTGACCAGCATGTGAAGTGTTAACGAGCTTAAGTCCTAGTTTAGTAGCATCAAGAGTCCAGTAATCAAAATGAACATATGTTTTTCCAGCAAGTGATGTACCAGGATCGTAATTAGTTACAATACCTGAGTAATTAAGATTGCTGTAAACTAGTGTTTCATTGCCCTCAATTTTGACAGTTTCCATTGTAGTTGATTGTCCCCAGTTTGGATTCCACTCTGAAACATTAACATCAGCATAAGCATTACTAAATACTGAAACAACATTATCAGGGTGAACAGATGGTGTTGGAGCTGCAGTTAATGGCTCCGTAACTTTAGCAGTTTGGGAAAAATCATCGACATAAAACGTCCAATCATCTCCACCTTCACCTACAGTGCCAAGGTCAAAAAACCAAACAATTTTTCTGTACTCTTTAGAGTTATCTATTGAACTCATATCAAAAACCACTTCTTCCCAAGAGCTATTACCAATTACAGGTACAGTTATTTCACCACTATTGATGGCACCATCATCAATATTCTCTAATTTCATCGTTATAGAACTTCCAGGTCTAGGTGACCAAACTTTCATCTTGATTTGATTTTTAACACCTAGGTCAGTGATTGGATTTGTAGTAGTTAGAACATTACCTGCCCAAGTTTCACCAGCTCCCTTCGTTACTTTACCAACAGTTTCTGAATCGTTACCAGTTTTATCAGGGTTTGCAACTACATCATGACTAGTTCCTCCAAAGCTAATAAAGACACTTTTGTCAAAGCTTTCAAAATCAATTGGAAGAACAGTCTCTGTAAACATCGTTACAGTTTCAACTTTTTCAGTAGTGGCTGTACCACCACTAAATGCAATAACCTTAACATCATAATCTCCACCAGTTGCATATGTATAACTAACAGAAGAATCTGCAGCAAGTTCAACAGGATCCTCCCCGTCTATACCAAAATATACGTGAAAATATGCAGCGTAGTCAGCAGTTGCAGAGACTTCAAGTGTTAATGCATTTGCAACTAATTTTAATTCCAAATTCTCTGGGGCTCTAAAAGATACTGTTAAAGGAACTGTACTTGAGGTTTTTAAATTATTTAAACCATTAGCTGTAATTTGAATATCATAAGTACCTTCAGCAAATGTGTGTTGAATACTTGTGCCAGGCTTAATTCCAGTTACACTTTCAGAATCATCACCAAAAGATGTAATATCAAAATGAATAGCACCTTCTGCGCTAGGTGTAATGGTAACTAAACCAGTATTATCTTGAGTTATTACAAAATTTGCAGAGACATTAGAAGGAGCAACTATACCAAAATCTGTTTCTTCAAGAAAGTCCTCCTTACAACTTACAAACGCTGTAAAAACGAATAGTAATGTAAATATTTTATTTATTGTTTTCATAATAGTTTTTTTATTTTTTAGTATCCAGAGTTTTGAGTTAATCCTGAAATGTCAATTTCCGTTTGAGGAATTGGAAACACTTCATGTTTACCAGAAACAAATCCTGAAATTTTAGAAGCAGCTTCACCAGTTCTTACCAAATCGAAGAAGTGATGTCCTTCCATTGCTAGTTCTAACCTTCTCTCATTCCAAATCTCTTGAGTCAATACTGCTCCAGTAGAGGTTGATGCTTGAGAATCGTCTCCAAAAGCTCTTGCTCTAACTTGATTTAAATAATTTTGAGCTTTTATATCATCTGCACTAGTTTTTCTATTATTAGCTTCCGCTGCCATAAGTAGAACATCAGCATATCTAATTGCTCTATAATTCATCTCATAATTTAACTCACCTTGTGCAGCGGTTGCACCAGCCCTTGGAATATACTTGTGGTTGAAGTAACCTGTATGCTCATAACCTTCAGTGTATTCGGCACCAGTTGTTTCAGCCCAGTTTACAATATCAAGAGTTGTTACAGACCTTCTTGAGTCTCCATCAGAATAAGCATCGTATAAATCTTGAGTTGGAAGATTAAAACTCCATCCTTGAGCATAAACTGAACCATTATATCCTCTAATTCCGTGGTGAATTATTCCAAAGTTTCCTTCAGAACCTTGAGGGAATCCCCAATCCCACCAGTTAGAGTTTTTAGAATGTTGTACTTCAAATACAGATCCAGATCCATTTTCACCAGAGCTTAAAAATACACTTTGAAGATCTGAAGCTAAAGTGTAGAGACCAATTAACGGCTCTAATATACTGGCTGCTTCATCAAATTTATCTTGGTATAAGTATACTTTTCCAAGTAAGGCGTGAGCAGTAAACGAAGTAGCTCTTCCATCTGTACTTTTCTCAGCAGGTAAAGCAGCAATTGCTGCTTGCAGGTCTGCCTCAATTTGAGCATATACTTCTGAAGCTGTAGCTCTTGCTAAAGTTCCAGAATCACCAGCAGTTAATCTTGATTCAGTGAATAAAGGAACACCACCAAAAATCTTAACTAGTTCAAAGTAATAATAAGCTCTTAAAAAGTGAACTTCACCGTATAGTTCTGATTTTCTAGTAAAATCAACTTTATCCTTATTTTCAACAAGATAATTAGCCCTGTTGATTCCTTCATACATCCATTTCCAAGTTGATTCTAATTGATCATTTACCGGATTATGAATCATGTCATCAATTTTTTGTAATCCTATAACATCTGTAGCACTTTCTCCTCCACAAAGTGAATTTGGAGTCGCCATGTCACCAATCATCACACTGTAAATATTCCATTGTAATGGATCATAGGTTCCTACTAGAGCAGCTTCATAGTCAGATGCTTTAGTAAAATAGTCACCAGCAACGATTGTATATCCTTCTGATGCCTCATAATCTACATAATCTTCACAAGCTACAAAGCCTACTGAGATTAAGACTAATAAAATGTTTTTATATAATTTATTTTTCATGTGATATATTTTTAAAATTTAAGTTTTACTCCTAATGAAACCACTCTAGGAGAAGGGTATGTTCCTCTGTCAACTCCTGTGTCTAATACAGTGTTTCCACCGTTAGAAATTTCAGGGTCATATCCAGTGTAGTCAGTAAATGTAAATGCATTTTTAGCACTAGCATAAATTCTTACACCTGTGAAAGGGGAATCAGCAGCTAGAGGAACATTATATCCTAACTGAATATTTTTAATTTTTACAAAACTTCCGTCTTCAACATATCTGTCTGACTGTCTACTATTGTCATTTGCATCAACAAAACTGTATCGTGGTTCAGTAGTACTGGTACCAGGACCAGTCCATCTGTTTAAAACAGAAGCAAATTTATTTGTGTAGTTAAGATTTCTTTCATAACCTCTGTATATATCATTTCCTACAGAAGCGTAAGTAAATACTGATAAATCAAAGTTAGAAACATTTAAATTGAAATTCCATCCTAATGTAAAGTCAGGGAATGGATCACCTATTTTCATTCTGTCCTCTGCATCAATTTTTCCATTTCCATCAATATCAACAAATCTTATATCACCAGGCTGAGCATTTGATTGAGTTGCGTGAGCATCAATTTCGGCTTGAGTTTGGAAGATTCCGTTTGTTTTGTATCCCCAGAAAATTCCTGGTGATTCGCCTTGTCTAAATTGTGTAAGTTGTTTAGAAGGAATACCATAGCTTGATCCCCAAATGTATTTATCACCATTGTTAATTTCCTCAACTAAGTTCTCAGCTGTTGTAAAATTAAATGTTGTATTAAAACTTACATTTTTAGCAATTTCATCGCCGTAAGAAAGACTTATTTCATATCCCTTAGTTTCTGTTTTACCAATATTTGCAACTGGATATTGAGGTATACCTAAGTATAATGAAAGAGTTGGGCTAAATAAAAGATCGTCTACTGTTTTAATAAAGTAATCAGCAGTTAAACTTAATTTTGAATCAAACATTCTTAAATCAACACCAACATTTGTTTGAATTTGATTTTCCCAAGAAACGTCATTGTTAGGAATTCCTAATAAGGTAGAACCATTTATTATATTACCATCAAAAGTATATTTTGGAAATGTAGAAATTGTTCCAAACTGAGGACTAGCGTTGTCATTACCAACAGATCCATAACTCGCTCTAACTTTTAAAAAGTCAACAAATGAGGAGTTAAAAAAATCTTCGTTTGATGCAACCCAACCAAGTGATGCAGAAGGGAAAACAGCAAACTTATTATTTTTACCAAAGCTTGTAGAACCATCTCTTCTTACAGTAAGTGAGGCTAAATACTTTTCATTGAAATCGTATTCAACTCTACCCATCAAAGAAACACTTCTACTAACTCCTTGCCAAGAACCTGTAGTTTGATCCTCAATTCCACCTGATGCAGAACTTAAATCTGCATAAGTCCAAGAATTAAAAGGAACATCAACATTACTTCCGCTTAAACCATTGTAAGTACTTTTTCCAATTGTAAACCCTGCAAAAACATTAAAGTTATGTGTGTCATCAATGGAAAAATCATAGTTTCCAAATATTTCATAAGTGTAATTAAACCAATTTTGTTTCGTTTCAGAAACTCTATTATGATCATCTTCTGTTCTTGGAGTTAAGTCAGCATTGGCATTTGTACTA
>Ga0209653_1002625_pt1 | contig 12962 bp, 11 predicted proteins | sample SaaInl6LU_22_DNA_FD_184644 | JGI IMG/M metagenome (GOLD analysis project Ga0209653, IMG submission 184644) | Marine microbial communities from expanding oxygen minimum zones in the Saanich Inlet - ESP_116LU_22_DNA (SPAdes) (version 2) | ecosystem: Environmental > Aquatic > Marine > Intertidal... | reverse complement strand
AGGAGAATTATCAATCCAGTATTCAATATCTACCTGACTTATAGTATCAAAACTAACTTTTTTAGGAGTATTGGTAACATAAAAAAAACCAATACAAAAAGAAATTACTAAAACGGCTGCTATTGCATTCCAATTCCTCATCGTTTTTAGGGTAATTACGCTTTCTTTTTTTCTTAAAATTTCTAAAATGTTCGGGTAAATAGTATTGAAATAGTCTTTAGCAACAATAAATCCACTCTCTTTTGGTAGTTTTGATTCAAAAATTTTAGCCTGTATATTCCCTTCAGTCAATTCAGAAAAATAATTATTAGGTATTGTAAAACCCTGCTTATTTTTCAAAATTGACTTTAAATTAGCATCAATATGTGGTCTTTCTTTTTTCACTATTTGTAGGACTATATTTCTTTAATAAAGTTTAATACTTCTTGTTTTTTATGTAACGTTCAATTTTTTTAACTGCATGAAAATAGGAGGCTTTTAAAGCACCAACCGAAGTTTCTAATATTTCTGACATTTCTTCATACTTGATATTGTCAAAATATTTCATATTAAATACTAATTGTTGCTTTTGAGGTAATGTTGCAATAGCTTTTTGTAAGATCAATTGAATTTCATCACCTGAAAAAAAGTCATCACTAGTTAAAGAGCTTGCCAATTGTTGTTGATAATCTACTAAACTTACATTTTTCTTTTTGGCTTTTTTATTTAAAAAAGTAATCGATTCGTTAGTCGCAATTCGATACATCCAAGAAAACAATTTACTTTGCTGATTAAATTTAGTTATGTTTTTAAAAACTTTAATAAAAGTATTTTGCAAAATGTCATCTGCATCATCATGAATGATAACAATTTTACGAATATGCCAGTACAAACGCTCTTTGTATAATTTTATCAATACATTAAAAGCAGTGTTTTTAGTTTTTGGATCAATAAGTTGCTTTATCAAAAGCGCTTCGTCTTTCAACTTGGTTTTTTTGTTTAGACTTAAAAAATTAAAAAAAGTTTAATTAAAGTTTCTTGAAGAATAACCGAACAGTCGTTTTTGTTTTATTGTTTCTGCAATACCTTCTGGTAACATTTCTTCCCAGCCTTTTTGTCCTTTCATAATCATTTGAAGAACTGTTCGAGAAAAAATATCTAAGTGTTCTTTATTAAACTCATTAATATCAACTACTTTACCATTATGCTTAAAGTATTTAAATAACTCTTTAAATCTAGGATGAACTTTTAAGTTATCTATTGTAATGTATTCGTTTTTTTTCTGATCGTGGTACGGGTATATATAAATTTTTAAATCTCTGTTAAATAACTTTCCAAAAGCCTCTAAAATCCCACCACTAACTTCTCTGTAATATTGCTCTTCGAATATTTGAATTAAATTTTGAGCGCCCATGGTTAAGCCCATACGTTCTTTAGTAAACTCGCTGTAATATTCTACCAACTTAAAATATTGCTGAAAACTTGTAATCATAACATTTTGACCTAAAGAACATAATAATTCTGCACGATCTAAAAAATCTCTTTCATTAATCTTTCCTTCTGTAGCAAGGTTGCTTAAAGTAATCTCAAAGATAACTTGCGTATTTTTAGGAGTTACTTTCTGCTCCTTAAAAAATAATTCTTTAGATTTTTCATACATGTCCATATTTACTTTAGTAACTGGTCTAAAACTTCCTCTTAATGCTAAAATGTTTTTTTTATACAATACCTGAGCTGGTAAAAGGTTGTTTCCATCAGGGCCAAACATTACTGCATTGGTCATACCGTTTTTGAGCAATTGTAAACTCATTAATCTATTATCAACATACATGAAACGAGGGCCAGAGAAATTAATCATATCAATTTCTAATTGGTGGCTGCCTAAATTGTCATAAAAAGATTTGATCAATTCTTTTGGACTATCATTTAAATAAAATGCCCCATAAATAAGGTTAACTCCTAAGACCCCTAAAGTTTCTTGCTGCAGACGAGCTTCTGTTTCTTTAAATCGAAGGTGTAAAATAATTTCATTATAATCTTCTAGAGGGTCAAGCTGAAAACGAATCCCAACCCAACCATGTCCTTTAAATTTTCTTGCGAAATCAATGGTAGTTACAGTGTTAGCATAACTAAAAAAAAGCTTATCAGGGTGTTTTTTTCTACTCAAACGATCTTCCATTAAAGCAATTTCATGCCCTACCATTTTTTTTAAGCGAGACTGTGTTACATATCTTCTATCATTTTCAATTCCATAAATTGCATCTGAAAAATCTTTATCATAAGCACTCATGGCTTTTGCAATTGTTCCAGAAGCAGCACCAGACCTAAAAAAATTTCTTGCTGTCTCTTGTCCTGCACCGATTTCTGCAAAAGTTCCGTAAATGTGTTTGTTTAAATTGATACGAAGTGCTTTACTTTTAGTATTTGGCACACTATTGATTTCTTGATCACCCTTTAAAGATACAGCCATAGTTTGTTTTATTTGGAATCTTTACAAAAATACTAAAATAGAAGACGGACAGTTTATAATTTCAGTATTTTTGTTAGAATGGAAAGCATTAAAGATTTGTTAAGAATAACATTTTTAGGAACTGGAACTTCTCAAGGAATTCCAATGATAGCTAGTAATGACCCTGTTAGTTTTTCTAAAAACACAAAAGACAAGCGGTTGCGCTCTTCAATTTTAATTTCTTGGAACGCTATCAATTGTGTAATAGATTGTGGTCCTGATTTTAGGCAACAAATGTTACGGGAAAATGTAAAATCTCTTCAAGGTGTTTTTTTTACACATGAACATGCAGATCATACAGCGGGCTTAGATGATTTGCGTCCCTTTTGTTACCAAATAGGGGAGATGCCAATTTATTTAAACAAGCGTGTTTTAAAAAATCTAGAAAAACGTTTCGATTATATTTTTAGTAAAGAAAATCGTTACCCTGGCGCACCTAGTGTAACCCCTTATGTAATTGACAACAATTCTTTTAACTTTAAAGGTTTAGAAATTCAGCCTATTAATGTTTTGCATGGAAACTTACCAATTTTAGGTTATCGTTTTAACAATGTAGCTTACTTAACAGATGTAAAATATATTTCAAAAGAAGAAAAAAATAAATTAAAAGAATTAGATGTTTTAATTATTAATGCCTTAAGAATAGAAACTCATTTTACCCACTTAAATTTACAAGAAGCCTTAATGTTGGTGAAAGAATTGAATCCAAAAAAAACTTATTTTACTCATGTAAGTCATAAGCTAGGGTTTCATGATGAAGTTCAAGAAAAATTACCAAAAAATGTTTTTTTAGCGTACGACGGACTTCAATTACTTTTGCCATTTTTAACTTAAAAAAACCAAAACAGAAACTGCAATTTTTAGTCTGTATTTTTGTCGATCCATTTTTTAAAATCAACAAAGTTTTGAGGAGCAATACCATGTCCAACAGGATATTCTGAATATTCGTTTTCTAACACTAAATTATCTAAAAAGGGTTTAGAATTTCTTGCCCATTCTACTGGTAAAACTTGATCTACAGTTCCATGAGAACAATAATATTTTGTTTTAACAATGTTGTTTTCAATTCGTTTAGGAAGTAGCTCTTTATTGATATAACCACTTAAAGCAATCACATAATTTACTTTGTTTGGGTAAAAGAAACTTAAAGAATAACTCAAAATAGCGCCTTGACTAAAACCTAGTAAAAACGTTTTGTCATCATTTGTTTTGTATGTTGTTTTTATTTCATCAATAAAAGTAGCAATTTTATCTATTGAAGTTTTGGCTTGTTCGAGGTCTGAAAATTTACCATTTATTTGATCAAAATTAATCGCATACCAGGCATAACTTTCAAAACCTAAAGTATAGGGAGCTTGAGCACTTATGATTAAAAATTCATCAGGCAATTCACTAGCAAATGAAAATAAGTCCTGCTCATTACTTCCATAACCATGCAGTAAAATTAATAAAGGAGGATTTTCACTAGGAGTTTTAGGCACTCTTTTGATATAATTTAGCGTCATATTATTCTTTTATCACCAATTTATCATTCGCAAAAATTCCAAAAACGATTCCTTTTAATTCTTTACCTAAGAAAGCACTGTTTTTAGACGTAGATAAAATGTGTTCTTTATTAAAAGTATAAGCTTCATCTGGGTTAAAAAAGGTTAAATCGGCATTGTTTCCTTTTGCAATGGTATGATTTTTAATACCAAAAATCCTTTTTGGCTTTGTGGTCAGTTGCTCAATTACATTTTCTAAGTGTAAAACAGAATTTACAGCACCAAAACAACTTTCTAATCCAATAGAGCCATATTCAGCAATACTAAACTCTACTTTCTTTTCTTCAATATCTTTTGGTTGATGGTCAGAGGTTATACAGTCTATAATTCCGTCCTTGACTGCCTTTTGCAAGGCTATTACATCTTCTTCTGTTCGTAGTGGAGGAATTACTTTAAAATTACTGTCAAAACCATGCAATTCTTTATCATTTAAAACTAAATGATGTGCAGTTACACTACAGGTTATCTGCAAGCCTTTTTGTTTTGCCTCAGCAATTAAATCTACAGACTTTTTAGTACTAATTGTTGGAATATGTAATTTTCCTCCTGTATACTCTAGTATAAATAAGTCTCTGGCAATTTGAATGTGTTCTGCTAGACTAGGCATGCCTTTAAGCCCTAAAATTGTACTATTTTTACCTTCATTTGCAACACCATTTCCAGCAATCGTTTTATTATTTGGAAAACTAAGTACTAAAGCATTAAAATTTTGGGCATATAATAATGCAATTTTTAACAAATTATCATTACTGATGGGGTTTTTATAATCTCCAAAAGCAATAGCACCAGCTTTTTGCATATCATATAATTCAGCCATTTCTTTACCCTCCATTTTCTGTGTTAAAGAGGGGATAGTGTATAAGTTCGTGGCAAAACCGTTTGCTTTATTCTTTATAAAACTTACTGCTGTTGTATTGTCGATAACTGGGTATGTGTTGCTATTTACAGCAACGGCAGTAAAACCACTCTTTGCTGCAGTCTGTAAACCATTTGCTATGGTTTCACGATTTTCAAAACCAGGTTCTCCAAAACACACACTACTATCGAACCACCCACAAGAAACATGTAAATTTTCTTTTTTAACAATGGTATATTCTTTTTTTTCTTCAATAGAATCTTGTATGCCTTCTATTATACCATTTGTGATTAGAATGTCTTTTTTTTGTCGATGAAAAGGGCTTTCAATATCAAAAATGATGGCTGATTTTATAAGCGTAGTCATGGTTTAAAAAATTTTAAAGTAAAAACTTCTAAAAGCAAAGATACAATTGCTAAGTATAAAAACCATTTACAAAGCTATTGAACTTTATTTTTATTGTTTATTTTAAATATAACATAAGCAACATTGTTACAGAAGCGATTTCTTTATACATATAGATTCTTTGGATCTAACATCACGAATTAGTCATTTATTTAGGGTGGTTGAATACTTTTTTTAACAATACTAATTGTAATTAAACTTAGTTGATAAAAAACAATGTGTTATTCCTTTAATAAAGGGCTATTTTCTGAGATTATAAAGTGTTGTATTGTGATAAAAACGCAATGATTTTGTAATATGTTTTAATAAGTCAGCGTCAATATCAATAATTAACGTATTATTTTTACAGTTATATACCGTGGAAAAAAAGTTTATGCAAAGAAAATTATCACTGTAATTTATCTATGTTTTTCTTGCAGGTATCTTTATCCTTTGTTGTAAATTTGATTATTTTCCACATTTTTTCAATAAAAAAAAACTTATTTATTTTTTTCAACTCTACGATTATAAATTGCTATAAACAAGGTTTCCTATTAGTTTTTTTAGGGTTTGTAGATATGCATATTTTAGATATGTTTTCGATAGAATTGTTTTTGTTTCTATACTACATGTACTACTATTTTTGAATGTGCTGTAATGAGATTTAATTGATAATCAATTACTGTTTACATTTGTAAATTAACTAATTTAATTTATTATATATAAGTGTATTAAGTAATTTAATGTAAAGTGTTTATTTATATTATTAATAATAATAAGATCGTTATGGAAATAAGTTTTTTAATGTTGAAAACAACTATTATTAGGAGTCATTTTTCACGAAATCGTTAATAGTATTTTCTAATAACACATCTTTTTCACGACTAATAAAGAGATTAAAAAACATAAATTGCAACATTAAGTAACAACATTCCAAATTGCTATTTCTTTAGCATTTTTTTTTGTGAGGTAGAAAAAGGTGTAATAAAATGGCTAAAATTAACATGGCCTTAGAATTGTTCAAAAACTCCTAAACCAAACAACGCAAAATCATATTTTACAGGGTCAGATGCATCCATTTTTCTTAAAGAAGTATCTAATTCCATCAATGCTTTCCAATCGTTTTGTTTTCGTTTCAACAACTTTAACTTCCTGGCAACATTTCCTGAATGAACATCTAATGGACATGAAAGATTTGCTGGTTTGTGGGTATTCCAGATACCAAAATCTACACCTTTGTTGTCGTTTCTAACCATCCAACGTAAAAACATATTAATTCGTTTTGATGCTGAATTTTTAAAAGGGTCAGAAACATGTTTTAAAGTTCTTGCTTCATGAGGTATTTCAAAAAACAACTTTTTAAATTCATGAATGGCAGTTTTATAATTATTCTCATTGTTTTTAACCACTAATACATTTTCTAATCCATTGTATTTTTTGTAAATATTTTGCAATGATTTAATAAAATGAATAAGGTCAATAGCGTTAAATGTTCGATGTACAAAATTGGTAATGCTTTCTAAATCTTTAGTGGAGTGATTTACGATAAAGTCATGAGGAGCGTTATCTAAAAGTTGCATCATTTTAGAAGCATTTTTGATAATCATTTTTCGATTTCCCCAAGAAATAGTAGCTACTAGGAAAGCTGCAATTTCGATATCTTCCTTTTTAGAAAATGCATTAGGTATTTGAATAGGGTCTGATTCAATAAATTTTGGAGTGTTGTACAACGAAACTTTTTCGTCTAAAAATTCTTTAAGTTCTCTTTTGTTCATAGGAAACTAAACAATTTTTCCGTCAATCATTGTTAATTTTCTATCAGCCATAGCAGCAAGTTCCTCATTATGAGTAACTAAAACAAAAGTCTGCCCAAATTTATCTCTAAGCAGAAAAAATAATTCATGTAATTTTTTTGCTGACTCAGAATCTAAGTTTCCACTTGGTTCGTCAGCTAAAATAATAGCAGGGTCGTTAATTAAGGCTCTAGCTACAGCAACGCGTTGTTGTTCTCCTCCAGAAAGTTCATTTGGTTTGTGGTTTTTCCTTTCATATAGTCCTAAAAAGTCTAATAATTCTTCAGCTTTTCTTAAAGCTTCCTTCTTATTCTTTTTATTAATGAATGCAGGAATACAAATATTCTCTAATGCAGTAAACTCTGGTAGTAACTGGTGAAATTGAAACACAAATCCAATGTTTTCGTTTCGAAATTCAGAAATTTGTTTGTCAGATAAATCTTTTGCAGAACTGCCATTTAGTTTGAGCTTATAATTAGTTTTTTTGTTGGGTTTATCTAAAGTTCCCATTATCTGAAGAAGTGTTGTTTTTCCAGCACCTGAAGGACCAACTATTGCTATGATTTCTCCTTTTTTAACTTCTAAATTAACACCTTTTAATACCGCTACATTCTCAAAAGATTTATAAATATCTTTACAAAAAATCATGTTTTTATTCATTTACACGAAAGTAAGAAAAGTTATTTATTCCTTTTTTTAAAAAGCGCAATTATAATTTACAAAACATTTTTTAAAGAAAAGATTTAACAAAGATAGTATAGCTGTTAAATATTCTGATTTTATAAAAAAAAGGTAGCGTTTCTGTAACGAATTCGTATTTTTGTTTTGTTTAAACGAAATTAAAAATGAACTTACACGAATATCAAGGTAAAGAAATATTAAATAGTTTTGGTGTTAGAATTCAAAGAGGAATTGTAGCAACTACTCCAGAAGAAGCTGTATCAGCAGCAAAACAATTAACCGAATCTACAGGTACTGGCTGGCACGTAATAAAAGCGCAAGTTCATGCTGGTGGGCGTGGTAAAGGTGGAGGAGTAAAGTTGGCTAAAAACTTAGATGAAGTAAAAAGTATTGCCGATGATATTTTAGGAATGATGTTAATTACTCCACAAACTTCAGCAGAAGGAAAACTAGTAAGTCAGGTTTTAATTGCAGAAGATGTATACTATCCTGGAGACACTGAACCGGATGAATTTTATATGTCTGTTTTATTAAATAGAGCTACAGGTAAAAATATGATTATGTATTCTACAGAAGGTGGAATGGATATTGAAACAGTTGCTGAAGAAACTCCACACTTGATATTTACAGAAGAAGTAGATCCAACACTAGGTTTAATGCCTTTTCAGGCACGTAAAATTGCTTTCAACTTAGGTTTGTCTGGTATTGCTTTTAAAGAAATGACAAAATTTGTTAATGCATTATATACTGCTTACGTAAAAAGTGATTCTTCATTGTTTGAAATTAACCCTGTGTTAAAAACTTCTGACAATAAAATTATGGCTGTAGATGCCAAAGTAACTTTAGACGATAATGCATTATACAGACATAAAGATTATACAGCGTTAAGAGACACAAGAGAAGAAAATCCGATTGAGGTTGAAGCTAAAGCTGCAGGTTTAAACTATGTTGATTTAGATGGAAATGTAGGATGTATGGTTAACGGAGCTGGTCTAGCAATGGGTACTATGGATTTAATTAAAGAATCAGGAGGAGAACCAGCTAACTTTTTAGATGTTGGAGGTACCGCAGATGCACAACGAGTAGAAACAGCTTTTGGAATCATTTTAAAAGACCCTAATGTAAAAGCTATCTTAGTAAATATTTTTGGAGGTATAGTGCGTTGTGATAGGGTTGCACAAGGTGTTGTAGATGCATACAAAAGCATGGGAGATAAAATAAATGTTCCAATTATTTGTCGTTTACAAGGAACCAATGCGCAAGAAGCAAAAGAATTGATTGATAACTCAGGTATGGAAATCATTTCAGCTACAGAATTTCAAGAAGCTGCAGATAAAGTAAGTGAAGTATTAAGTTAGTTCTTAAAAGATAATAAAAAAAGCCTTGTTTTAACAAGGCTTTTTTTTTGTTTTAACATAATTGCATTTTAGCAAAAACACAAACCAATAAATAAAGAAGCTACCACAGATAACTTTTAGCGCAAAACAAAGACTTGATTACAAGTGAACTCCATTTTTATTGCTCAAATTCAACTTCAACGAATTAAATGCTTCCAATCTTTCTGATGCGGTACAGTAAAACATCATACCGTTTCATAGATTACTAAAAAAAATGCATTAAATTATGTTAGTTTTATGTTGTTTAATTAGATTAAGATATTATATTTGCAGCGCTTTAAATTTGAAGCAAAAATAAAAGAAAGGTCGCGTAGCTCAGCTGGATAGAGCATCTGCCTTCTAAGCAGACGGTCACAGGTTCGAATCCTGTCGCGATCACATAAAGCCTTACAAATTTTGTAAGGCTTTTTTGTGTTTAGGAGTTTCTTTTTATTGTAAAAATTAGTGATTTTATAAAAAAAGAAAATTGATAGATCTACTTCATAATAATTATACTTATTTGTTTCAAAAAAAATTGTTAAATGAAATAAAAGAAGTTGGGATATATAAAGATATTAAGGAAAATACTACTGTTAATATAGATAGCTACATAACACCAATGCCATTAATCTTAAATGGGCTCTTAAAATTTTAAAAGAAGACAAAGGGGAGATCAATTGGTATTGTATTACTTAAGAATTTGTGACACTGGTGTCATGACGCTATCATGTTGTTGAGGTAAACCAAAAGTAAAATCAAAACAGTTGAAGAAACTGATGAAGAACTTCTTATGATTCAAAAAAAAATGGCAGATTGCTTGAGTAGCTATTCTAGCTTGCAAGAGTTTTTAAAAACTATAGATACTATCGCTATTTAAAAAATGGACCAACGTATTTTAAAATACTTAAAAGATAAAGCCATTGTAAATCGTAATACTATTATTCAAGATACTCACCAATAAATTACAAATGATTTACACATTTCTAGAGAGTTATATCTCGTCTATAAAAAAGATAGAAAACGAAAGAAAAATACATTTATTTAGAAATCATATAAAAGTCTTAGAATTGTAACTATCTAAATTTATTTTTTATTGGATTATTTAATTTGATTGTAACAAATGTTACAACATAAAATTTGGGGATTATTTACTTTTGAAAAGTAATTTAAAACTATTTTTTTAAATGTTATCAATTTTAAAATTCATCTTCAAATTTAACTTACGAAAAGACAGTAATATAAAGATCTTAGAAGCACAAGATTTCAAGAAAGCCATTTCCAATAAAAAAGTACAATTAATTGATGTACGAACTTTGGATGAATTCAACTCGAGTCATATAAAAAAAGCAAAAAATATTGATGTTTTTTCCAGTAAGTTTAATTCAGAAGTTCATAAATTTGATAAAGAAAAACCCATTTTTTTATATTGTAGAAGTGGTAACAGAAGTAAAAGGGCTTCTAAAAAATTAGTTGCGTTGGGTTTTAAAAAAATTTACGATTTAAAAGGTGGTTTTCTTGAATATAACTAAGCTATGCAAAGTTTATTTTTATGTAAAACTTAGTATATGGTCGAAGTGTTAATACGATAGTAAATCAATTTAGTACATTTAAAATAAGTTTAGATTACAGTTTAATATGAATCGAGGTTGCTGGTTTCTTTCAATTGCATATATGAAGAAACTAAAATCAAACTAAACATACTTTCAGTTAAAAAAATATCCAAATAACAAAATAGTTGAATACAATATAAATCGAGTACGAGGTATTTGGAATATTTCATTTAGTAAATACTAATTTTTGATATGAATAAATTTTCAGACATAATTAACCAAGAGAAACCTGTTTTAGTAGATTTTTTTGCAGAATGGTGCGGTCCTTGTAAAATAATGAGTCCTATTTTAAAAGAGGTAAAAGATATATTACAAGACAAAGTTTCAATTGTAAAGATAGATGTTGACAAAAATCAAGCAATTGCCGCAAAATATCAGATTATGGGAGTGCCAACTCTACTAATTTATAAAAAAGGGAAGCAGGTTTGGAGACAATCTGGAGTAATACAAAAAAATGATTTAGTACGCATTATAAAAAGTTTTAGTTAGTTTTATACTATAAATAAAAGGTATTTGCCGAGTCAGGTATGTTTTTAAACAAGCAAAATAAATAAAATGAAATTATCAGCAGATTTTTGGAATACTAAATACAAGACAAATAAAGCGGGATGGGATTTGGGTGAAATTTCGCCACCATTAAAAAATTACATTGATCAGTTAGAAAATAAAGAATTAAAAATTTTAATTCCAGGTGGTGGTAACTCTTATGAAGCTGAGTATCTATATCACAGAGGTTTTAAAAATGTTTTTGTGGTCGATTTATCTGAAATAGCTTTGCAAAACATTAAGGAAAGAACACCTGGTTTTCCTAAATTACAATTATTACAAAAAAATTTTTTCGATGTTCAGCAAAATTTTGATTTGATTTTAGAACAAACTTTTTTTTGTGCAATAGACCCTAAATTAAGATCGAATTATGCTGAAAAAATGAACCAGATTTTAAAACCAAACGGAAAATTAGTAGGCGTGTTTTTTGATGCGTTATTAAACGAAGACCATCCCCCTTTTGGTGGTAACAAAGAAGAATATCTAACGTATTTTAAGCCTTATTTTAAAACTATAGAAATGGAGGCTTGTTACAATTCTTTTCATTCAAGAGATGGTATGGAGCTATTTGTTAAAATCGAAAAATTGTAACTTTCGTTGCAGTAAAAACAACCGATACCTCTTTTTCTACATTCCTAATATAAAAATATGGTATATCTTTTATAAAGACAGGTGATCAAACATTATAATTTACATAAATTAACAATTTAATTTTTCTTCTAAATACTTACTCGTGTGAGATGTTGTAGTTTTTGCTAAGGCCTCCGGTTTACCTTGAAAGATTAAATTACCTCCGTTTTTTCCACCTTCTAGACCTAAATCAATGATGTAATCTGCACACTTTATGAGATCAATATTATGCTCTATAACAATGATTGAATGACCTTTTTCAATCAAAGCGTTAAAACTAGTTAATAGTTTTTTGATATCATGAAAATGCAATCCTGTTGTTGGCTCATCAAAAATAAATAAGGTTTTATCTTTTGTGGTTCCTTTTACTAGAAAGGATGCTAATTTGATACGTTGTGCTTCACCGCCAGAAAGGGTAGAAGAGGATTGGCCTAAAGTTACATAACCTAAACCTACATCTTGTAAAGGTTTTAGTTTTTGAGCAACTTTCGGAACCATATTTTCAGTAAAAAATGTAATGGCATCGTCAATAGTAAGACTTAAAATATCATGAATTGATTTCCTTTCAAAAGTAATTTCTATCGTTTCTTTTTTAAATCGTTTCCCATCACAAGCATCGCATTTTAAATGCACGTCTGCCATAAATTGCATTTCGATAGTCACTTCTCCTTCACCTTTACAAACCTCACAACGTCCACCTTCTACATTAAAAGAAAAATGTTTTGGTTTATAATTTCTGATTTTTGATAGTTTCTGATTGGCAAAAAGTGTTCTAATGTCATCATAGGCTTTTATATAAGTTATCGGATTAGAACGTGAAGAACGACCAATAGGATTTTGATCGATAAATTCCACATTCTTTAACGTTAAAAAATCTCCCTTAAAATTGGTATGCTGACCAATTTTATCTCCATAACCTATCAACTTTTTTTGTAGTAATGGATATAAAATATTTTTTACTAATGTGCTTTTTCCAGAACCAGAAACCCCTGTTACTACAGTTAAACACTGCAAAGGAAAAGTAACATCTATATTCTTTAAATTATGGGCTCTA
>Ga0209653_1002616_pt1 | contig 12983 bp, 9 predicted proteins | sample SaaInl6LU_22_DNA_FD_184644 | JGI IMG/M metagenome (GOLD analysis project Ga0209653, IMG submission 184644) | Marine microbial communities from expanding oxygen minimum zones in the Saanich Inlet - ESP_116LU_22_DNA (SPAdes) (version 2) | ecosystem: Environmental > Aquatic > Marine > Intertidal... | reverse complement strand
TAAAAACGTTGAAAAATATAAAGAATTGCGCGTCGTTAATGATTCTTTATCCAACAAAATAAAAGAATTATATGACAATAACTCGTGGAATTTAAAAAATCAATTTAATGAATTACAAGACAATTTAAATGAAATGGGAAATAAAGGTAAGATATCTTGGCAAAATAAAATACAATATCTTGAATTTAAAACTAAAAATAGTTACAAAAAATCATTTGAACCTCTTTCGCTTGAAGCATTTGCCAGAGGAGATTTTAAAAACAAATATATCGACAAAAAAGACAATAAAGATACTACTGAAAAAATGTATGCTGGTCGCATTACTTATTTTATAGACCAATTCTTTCCAGAATATAAGAAAAACGATAGTCTAGAATGGATTATTCCCAATCAAAGAAAACTCATTTATCATTTATTAAAATACCACAGTGAAAAAAATAATGCGATACCTACTATCAACAAGGATTTCAAAGTTCTTGTAAGAGTTATTAAACTTATGTTAGGCGAAGAACATGAATTGCGATACAAATTTTCAGCATTGCAAATTGCTTTCACTGATTTGGAAAATATGGCAGATGATTTAAATAAAGTAAAATCAAAACAAGAGCTCAAAAGCTTTGTGCCATATGAACAACTATTGGATATATGCGATGATTTAGAAAGACAATATAATGAAGGGCTTGACAAATTATTACCAGCAAATAGAGAAAATGGTCGCAAACATTCTAACGATTTGTTTAATATTCATCAATTGCTTCTAGCATTTGCTATTAATGTATGGGATTATCCAAGTAGGCGCGAAAAATATACAATGTCTTTTATCAAAAACGAAAAAGATGCACTGCCAAATAAAAATTACATTGTTGTCCCCGATAATAATAATTGTAAAGTAATTCTAAACGAAGTTGTCAAAGAACATAAGCCTATTACATATGCATTAAATAGTCCTGCTATTCTACAATTGAATAAAAGATTATGCGAACTATTAAAAATGTCTTTTAAAACTTATCCGAGGTCATCACTATTCATTGCTGCAAATGGGTGGCAAAATCAAAAACTTAATCCCGTTTCGGCTCCTACTGTCAGTATTTGGTTAAGAAAATATATTACATCAAAAAATATTGGTATAGACACATTTCGCTCATCATTTGTATCTTATTATTTTCCTAAATTTAATAATCGCCAACGTTATGTATTGAAAACTCGTATGCGTACATCTATGGATATTATGATGAGGTCTTATCTAAAATTCTACAATTCACCTGATGAGCTTGCTAAAGTAAAAATAGAACCTTCAGATGAATTACTTAATGTAGTAGAACAAGGTGCTGATGAATATGATGCGATTGGTGTTCCAGATGATAATGAAAATGATAATGATGATAACGATAATCAGAATGGCGATGATAATAATGGTAATAATGACAATGGAAATATGAATGATGAAAATAATAATAATGCAGATGAGAATAATGCAAATAATTATTTGCCACAATTACCAAATGAACCTGTCGAAGAAGTAGATATACAAGAAAAACGAAGAGATTACTTTAAAAAATGGTATCAAAATGAGGAAAACAAGGAGAAAAAGAAACAAAAATTAAGAGACCCTGCTACATATGCTGCTCGTTACATCAACGAGCTTAATAGTGGTAAATTGCAATATGATAAATTACATCCAAACACAATCAAGAAATATAACATCAAAGTCAAAGATGGCGTATATTATATTTAATTTGATTTGAGACACTTTAAAATTAAAAGAAAAAACAAAAAAAATATTTATTTTTGTACATGATTTGATTTGTAAATGAAACCACGTGACTGGACGAATGCGAATCCACAACCTCTGTTTGTAGAATGTCTCAAGATTCTCAAAATCTTGCAGGGTTTGACGAGAACATTATTTTATCCCATGATAGTCATACTGACAGTCACACTGGATTGTCTGATAAGATTGAAGAGATGCACTTTGACGCAGATGACACTGTTTCCGTCAAATCAGAGAAGTCCGCGAAGTCTGTCAAATCAGAGAAGTCCGCGAAGTCTGTCAAATCAGAGAAGTCCGCGAAGTCTGTAAGGTCTGTCAAGTCTGAGAAGTCTGACTCAGAAAGTTCTGATGATTCTGTCGTCTGTGTAAATGGTCGCAAACCAAGAGCAGCAGCAATTTCTGCGAAACAAAAGATGGAAGAGAAAATGGGAGGAAAGATGGGAGGGAAGAGGAAGTTCTCATCTTCGTCTGAGTCATCATCTTCGTCTTACAAACCTTCCAATCTTCAAGTCAAACACACCCCCGGAAGTGCAACAAAGAAAAAGAAAAACGATGTTTCTTCTTCTGCATCGGCTGCGTCTGGTTCAGTCGCGCGTATCACTCATGTCGTACAGACTTCAAAGAATGGTCGTGTTATCATCGAAGGCCTCTGTGTCACAAAGAAGACTGGACAAGTGTTTTATCCTCAAGACAGTATCTACATCTTCAAGGAAAATGACGAGAATATTGATGATATCAAAAAACTCATAGATGATAACAAAAAGAAGTGGATTGAAAATGGACATTCGGCTGTGTGTTTTTCTCAGACATTTAATGGTTCTCTTCCCACCGTCATTGGTGGTTTCACGCGCGGATTTGCCAAGTCTATTTTCAAGTGAATTATGTCAAAAACCGAAAATATAAAAAATGAATAATCAATATTAGGTTGATATAATATTGATATTTCAAACAATGTTGAAGTATATTTTCCATATCTCTGACATTCATATCAGAAATGGTGATGAAAAATATTGTCGTTATAGAGAATATAATGATGTCTTCAACAATTTACATGATTCATTAAAAACAAAAACATCAGGATTGACACAAGACGACTTCGTTATTGTCGTATCTGGTGACATTTTTCATAATAAAAATAATATTGGAAATTACGGTCTTTTACTTTATAAAATACTGCTAGAAAAACTTACAAGTATTGGTAAAACAATCATATTTCATGGAAATCATGACAAAAATCAAAATGATATAGGACAACCTTCTTTGCTAGCTTCTACATTTGAAATTCCAAATTTGACTATTCTTGATAAAAGTACATCATTTGCCATTGATGATGTCGGATTCTCTTATGTAAGTATTGATGATACTTTAGATACATATAAAACATGTGGAAGAATAGAAGCTCTTCCTCCTTTCCCAAATATTGAAAAAAAAGTAAAATATAAAGTCGCACTTTTTCATGGAACATTTGCTAACGTTCGTTTGTATAACGGTACAAGTGTTCTAGAAGAACATAGACCATATCCACTTGAATGGGTCAAAGATTACGATTTAGCTATTTTAGGCGATATCCATTTGAGACAATACGGTTTCTATGATAAAAAAACATTATGGGGTTATTCTGGTTCTCTTATTCAACAAAATTATGGAGAAGATATTATTGACCACGGATATATGATATGGGACATTCGTAAAAAAGAAATTGAAGAAGTAAATATATATAACAATATTGGTCTCATAAATGTCAAACAAGAACAAGAACTATCCATCCGCATAAGAGGTAAATATGAAAGTCTCAAAAATTATATACAAAATAACATTATTATGTTTCCGAGACATGTTGATATCAAAATTCATTCTCAAATTAATAATATTGAATTGATTAAATTATTGACTGATTATAACATTTCATATAATATTATTGGCATTGATACCCGTATGGAATTATTGCAAAATATTTCAGAAGAAACACTAGAAAATAATCAAAATAATCAAACTCATTATGAAGATGAAATACTTATAGATAAACATACTATGATGAAACATTTTCACAAACATTTGTCAGAAGAACAACACGCAATATTTAGCGAAATACTGCAAAATAATGAATATCTGCTGTTTGACATCAATAAATATCCAGAAGAACTTCATAACGAATGTTGCAAAAAAAACAAAGAATTATCTGCTTTGATAAATAATTGCACCAAAAGCGATGATAAAAAAACATTTAGACCTTCTTTCAAAATTCAATATCTGGAATGGTCAAATCTTTATTGCTACGAAAACAAAAATTATATCAATTTTGAATCCACATATCGCAATACTTTCCTCATTAGTGGAAATAATGGTACTGGTAAATCCGCTATTTATGATATCCTTGTCTTAGCAATTTGGGGAGAAATTACTACAAATAAACAAAATCCTATTTCGGCAGGAATTATCAACCATAAACACGATAATGCATATACAATTATTGAAATTATGTGTGATAATCACGTATATCGTATTAAAAGAAACTTTTCATCATTGTCTAACAAGCATACTCTTAATAAACAACGCATTCTTTTCTACAAAGATAATATGTTATTTAAAAAAGATAATGCTTGTAATGAAGAAATATTGAAAATATCTGGAACTATTGATGAGTTCTTGGCATCATCAATGATAACACAAAATGTTGATTACGATATCCTTAAAATGAATTACAAAGATTGTTTATCAATGATAGACAACGCGACAAATATAGATTATATTTATAACCTTTATGCTCTCTTTAAAGGTTGCATAAACAAATATAGAGATTTGTACAAGGTCGTGGAAAGTAAGAAACAAGTATATGAAAAACTTATGCACGGTAGTACTAATAATATTGAAAAATTGGATTTATGTGTTATTAAATCTAAATTAGAAAAACTTGTTTGTATCCAAAAAGAACTAATTCGCGAAAACAATAATATCGCTGTCAATCTTAATGACCCACTAAATGAAATAATATTAGCAACTGATTATGATACTCATAACACAAATATTGATATTGATATTGATATTGATATTGATATTGATATTGACCAATATCAAAAACTCAAACATCAATATAATGAAATAGCCATTATATTCAAAGATTATCATGAAAAAGATATTATGAATTTATGCAATATGTATCATGATAATGGATATGATAATGATGATATATATGAAAAACATGATATTCTAGCAAAGCCTTGCGAATTATCCTTCATTGAAGAACAAGAATCACTTCTTCAACAATATCAAGGATATATCCCAATACTGAATAATTCATATTCACAATATCAGAAAAATATCAATAAATTGACATCAATCTATGATGAGCTACAACAAGACCAGCAAAAACTCATTACACATATACAAGAAATAAATGATATGAAACCAATAACTACAACAAAACCTTCTACTGATGAAAAAATTGTCTATCAAATAATAAACGATAACTATTCATCAGTTGAAAAACTAAAAGAATATTGCGAAAATAATCCAAATATATTTACAAACAATGAAGATTTGTCATCTTTGACAAATGTGACATCGTTTGGAAAAATACAATACAATTTAGAATCATACAACAAAACAGTCAAGAATATGACAATTTATGATAAAAAAATAACCAAAGCAAAAGCAAATATATCAAAATTGGAGAAAGATATTCGTGAAATTATAAATAATAAGAACGAGTTGGCACCATTTCCGAAACCATCCGAAGACATACAAATATATAATATTGATAAAATCAAAAATATATTGGATGAAATTGGTGATATTTCAGAAATAAAGGAACAAATTGCAGAAAATGAAGAAATAATAGATAAATACATAGACAGATTGGATGACATATTTAGTCTTGAAAAAAAGAAAGAAGAGTTTGTAGCAGAATTGCATCATTTACAAACAACTGACGAATATCAATATGACCCTTCATGCAAATATTGTTGCACTCGTTCTTGGGTATATCGTATATCAGAATTAGAAGGACTAATTCATAATCATAATGTATTGATTGATGATTTCTATTTCAACAACAACATAGAGCATTTGACATTAATCAATAATAACGAAGAAATGTTGGCAGTTATAAAAAAACACGAACTTTACAGCAAATGGTTGACATACCTTGAATATGCAAATAAATATGATTCAATCACATCTCTTTATGACAACAAAACAAATGAAATGAATACTCTTATTTCAGATATTGTCGAAATAGAACAAAAAATGAAAAACACTCAAAAGATTCAATCTATTTTCAACAAACAATCTCACAATTTATATAAAATATATAATCATCATATTGCTTATAATAAATACAAAAATTGGAAAGATTCATACGATGATGCCACGCATAAAAAGAACAAAAACGAAACAAATATAGAAAATATCAAAGAATATATAACGTTTGAAACTGAAATTCGTCCTCGGTTGCAAAACCTAGCTGAATTGAAGGAAAAATACAAAATTTGGAAAAAATATGATGACCATGTTAAAGTAAAAAATGCAAAAGAATATTTTCGTATTAAAAACATCATAGAAATATTTGAAAAAAGACAAGAATTTGAAAGAAACAAAGAACTGAAAAGTCAATTAATTGAAAAAATGGCCATTGTGGAAAGATTGACTCAATTAGAAATTGATATTCAGGAACACCGTGATGTCATTACAACACACGAAGCAAATGCAATTTATAATGAAAAAAACGAAGAATCGTACAAACGACTTTGTGAATCAGTTGTTCATATTGACAAAGTTCTGGATGTGATGGATGTTATTATTGCAAAATTCAAGCATTATCGTAAAGACATTTATGATAATTATGTTATGAAAAATTTGATTAAAAAGGCAAACAAATATATACAAACATTGTGTCATTCTAATACAAAAACTTTCACATTGGATTATATCATTACTGAAGTCAAAGACATTCTTCATATTAATTGGCTTGTTAAAACTGAAACTATTGAAACAAAACAACTTATATCAGTTCATCAAGCATCTGGATTCCAACGATTTGTGATATCTCTTGCATTGCGAATGAGTCTCTTTTCAAATAAAACATGCAAACAGTTATTCTTTGACGAAGGATTCACTGCTTGTGATAAACAAAATCTATCCATTGTTCCTACATTCTTGAAAGGACTACTCAATATATTTGATAGTGTTATTATAGTATCTCATATTGATATTATCCAAGATAACACTGATATGATGACACAAATCAAATATGACAATAATACCAAAACATCTTCCATAAAATATGGGAGATATAATGATAATTAGGATTCTAAAATGAAAGAAACTTATATGTTCATGTTTTTTTGTATATGTTTTGTTTTTTGTTATCAAAGTGGAGGAAGCTCAATATTGTTATCAATACATATGTTATATATGTCTAAATAACTATGATAATTATCGTTTTCAATCAGAGATACGACGAGGGATTTGATATGGTCTTCAATTTGTTGAGAAATGATATACGAAATTAATTGTTGTTGTGGATTATCATTTGATTCTTGAATATATTCATCATCAATATAAACATAATTCAAAGAATTAGATATATTCTCAATATCGTCGGAACTCATTGATATTTATTATATTAGTTTATTATTATAATATTACAAAAATAATAATCATTTTTTTGAAGACGTATAATAGAATGAAATATAATTTATATTTTGTAACTATACTTGATATCATATATACAAATTCATTATACATTATATTGTCCATCATAACGGGAATAGCAATTGATAGATTTTATGGAGCTTTTGATGAAGTCCGTTATAAGAAAATGCATATATATTACTTAGTTTTTGACATATTAGTTCATATAATACTTATGTCTCTCGTTTTATTCATATGCAGAAATATTGTTATAAATACCTTTTCTCCTATGTCAAAGATAAAAGGATATGACCGTTCCAACTTATATCAATTAAATAATGCAACTATTTTTACAGCAATGTTATTTGTGTTTCAGAATAATCTCATGAAGAAAATATCACACCTTCATGATAGAATCCAAAAAATCAGAATCATGAATCAAAAATAAAAAATCAATCACGCGCACATCACTTTACATACACAGTCATTGACTCTTTATATTTTTTTATGTTTTTATGTTTTTATTTTATTTTCTTATTTTTTTGTGATTTTTTTCTTTTTTATGAAGACAAGACGACAACCGCGATAACACTATTAGTGACATTGTTTTATTATTCTTCATTGTCGCTCTTGGCATCTTCATCGCTTTTGGCATCTTCATCGCTTTTGGCATCGTCATCATTACTAGTCTTATTGTCATCATTTGTTACCGCTGCTGCTGCATCATCCATATCCTTCTTCATATTGATATAAACTGCCTTATCATCGTCGGACAATTCCTTCCATGCAGCTGCGGCAAGAGACATACGCTCCTTAGCAGGGACATCAGGCTGTTCCTTACGAATTTCAACAATCTTTTCCTTTACAAACAGATTATAGGGGGATGGTGCCTTCTTGGCAACAACATTACCGTACTTATCCTTCTTGACCGGCTTAGCAGGACGACCACGCTTCTTGGGCTTATCGTCATCGGAACTGTCATCTACAACAATGGTAGCTGTGTTCTTCTTAACGATTGTCTTCTTACCCTTCTTTTCTTTGTTCTCCTTGTTGATATTCTTCTCAATATTCTTGAAAATAGAAGCAAGAACGTCCTTCATATCCTTGACAGAATACTCAATGTCATCATCAATAAGCTCAGCGAACTCATTCTTGAGAAGGGCGGTCTTAGTAAGCTTGGTAGCAGACATAGTTGATGGTTGTTTTACCTTAATTGGTGATATTTGTTATATATGACAAAAATCATTTTTTCCCAAAAGATTGATTTTTTAAGACAAATTTATTTCAAAATATTTTGATTATTAAAAATTTCACTTATAATTATTATACAATTCAATACATTGAACCAAATCTGGATATGTAATATTTTCATAAAGATAGTGAAGTTTATGAATAGGAATTTCATCATTAAATTTGTGGGTCAATAAAATTGCTTTTTTAAGGTCATTCTCTTTATATTGATTTTTCATTTGGTTTTGGTCTTGCATCAATATAGTCATAGCCATTGATTTCATAAATTGTTCTTCTACATAGTTGTGTTTCATATAATTATGAACTACTGTGATAAACCATCTTGTTTTTTTTTCAGCACTCGGTAAAAAATTGACTCCTATTATAAGATGATTATTCTTGTTAAATGTAACTCGAGACCACGTAAAACTTGGAAATTTAAACATATGAAAATTTTGTGTGCTAGGAGTATTCCTATTTATTTTTCTCAAAACGCCACTTGATTGATATTCAAAAGAAAGTCCAATGATATTCTTATCATATTTATAAACATGGTCTTTTATTTTTTGTGGAGGATTTTTGTTTCCAAATCCAAGAACTCCTGAATGAACATATGTCGGATGTAAAAGATCCATTGTATTATATGCGCTATCCATCAAACTACAATCCATATCAATCTCAATTATTGATTTTTTATAAGCTTTGTTTGAATAAAATGGAGTTCTGTCAGGTTTCTTTGTTTTTGGAAGATATGACCAAAAAATCTTACCTTCGTGTTCTATTGTTTTTCCAATACTATCTTTTTCTGTATAAGTCAAACCATGATATGGACAAGTCAAACAACCATCATTCACACTACCTTCATTAAATGTAGAACCCATATGCTTACAAATATTGATGGATGTATGCAATTTATCATCACTATCTTTCCAAGTTACAAGAGGTAGTTCTCCAATATTACTTATATACGGTTTTGTAAAATCAATATTATTTTTGGTACCTATACAATTCCAATTATTGAATAGAGGATGAACATAACAATTTGTCTCAGTAACTAAAACACCTAAAGTGATGATAGTGCAATATAAAAAACGGATAACGCCGTTATACCCAGGAAACATATTAGTATTATTTTAATATATGTAATAAATTCTTAAATATTTATTGTTGGGGTAATGCTGCTATATCTAAAACGGTCGTACATTTGAGAACAATTACAATAATGATGATATTGTAAATACTGTCTCCAACAAATATCTGGAGAAAGATATTTGAAATATATACAATGCATGAACATACTCGCTATATGAAATATATCATATATTGCTTATACACCCTTCAAGGGTGTAAAATGGAATCTTTTTCAAATAGACACTAATCATTATCATAGAATAGTTCAATTATTTCTATTGTTTTTGTTGTTTTGTTATCTATCCAATATTGAACCTGTATTTTCAGAGCTTCAATTCTTTCTTCCCATTCTTTTTTTTTGGTTGTCATTATTTGCATAATACCTTGCTTATTCTCTTTCCAACAAGATCGAATATTTATACCTTCTTGATTTACATAACCATCTGGATTAAATCTTATCCAAACTATTGGTCTATGCTGCAAATCCTGGGATATTTGCATTAATCTTTTATTCTCACAAATACAATCATAACTTGAATGCTTGTTTTCATCTACTTCCAGAATAAGTATATGTTCACCCATGTCTAATAGTATATCTGGTCGTCTTTTAGAGCAACCATCTTCAACTACTTTATCATTTACCCAAGTGAAATTTGGAAAATGTTCTCTTATTCTATCAAATACGTGTAATTCTTTTGTTTTGTAATTCCTCGAAACTTTGATTTCAGGACACGTGTGAATACAACATCTCAAGCAATATCCGTTATATTTTTCAATTTTTCTTTTTTCACACTTTTCTGTTTTGCACAATGAACTTCCACCACATTCTTTACATTGTGATTTTCTTTTCCCATGTTCGCAAATGGAACTGCCACCACATTCTATACATATTGATTTTTGTTTTTTATGTTCGCAAATGGAACCGCCGTCGCATTCTTTACATTGTGATTTTCTTTTTTTATGTTCGCAAATAGAACTGCCACCACATTCTATACATTCTGATTTTACTTTTTTATGCTCGCAAATGGAACCGCCACCGCATTCTATACATCGTGATTTTCTTTTCCCATGTTCGCATTTACTATTTTTTAATTTTATATTGATCATATCATTTTCTTTATGAGAAGAACACCTTATACGTTTATTATCGGATTCATATCCAAATGATGCATGTTTAGTGCAACCTTCATATTTGCACAATGAACTGCCACCACATTCTATACATTTTGATTTTTCTTTTTTATGTTCGCATTTACTATTTTTTGATTTTATATCGATCATATCAGGTTCTTTATGAGAAGAACACCTTATACGTTTATTATCGGATTCATATCCAAATGATGCATATTTAGTGCAACCTTCAAATTTACATTTAGACATTTTGTGTATCTTTTCAAAGATACTTATAAAATTAATCAATTTTTCATATTTTTTGAAAAATTACAATTAAAATATTCCAACGGAATTAAGAGTGTATATGATGTTGATAATGTCTCCAAAAGTGACAAAAAGTAATTTGCCTTATCTTGCTTATATATCATAATTCATTTATTTCAGCATTATCATAGTTCCAAACAAAGAAATCAATATGTTTGATTGAGTATAGAGACTTCTTTCTTCACTGAATTGTTGAAAATCCTTTTTATAAGGAACGCAGGATTTTTCCATAAACTTATTATAATCATTTTTATCTTGGTAATACCGTATGCACCTGTACTTTTTTTGTATAAGTTTCTCATGTCCGAAGTTGTCTGGGGAGTAATAAGAAGATAATATATAATTATTTGCTATCAGCAAAATAGTAACAATAACACGAGGAAAGAGAATCGGCATATTTATTAAAACTTATTATTCTTTACTTATATCATTTTTCCAATAAATATGTGATTTTTCAATGAAATGTATTCAAATTTAAAAAAGTACATTTCAGTGATTTTCATAAAAAAATAAAAAGTTGTCATGAAATTTTATAGAAACTATTGAAATGTACTTTTTTCCTTAAATCCCTCTGAGATGGTTAAAAGTCTGTTATACAATTATTACGAAGGTCTTACCAAGGTCTGGAGGGATTTAAGGAAACCTACTTAAGGAATTCAAAAAAGTACATTTCAGTGATTTTCATGAAAAAATAAAAAATTGTCATGAGAATTTTAAAAAATCATTGAAATGTACTTTTTTTTGTTCGTTTCAATTGATGGAAAATTGTTAATCATTATAGTTAGATATAATGGATACTTTATCAAAATTGTTCATGGGTTCGTCATCTATGAATAAGGTTAAAAAAGTTCAAAGTCTTAAAAGGGGTGGTCTTGCTTCCACTAGACCTATGATTAAAATGTTACCAAATACACGTAATAAAATGTACAAATTATTTCGCGATACATCATATGCTATTCCTGTTACCCCTAATGTTAAAAGAATACAATCTTATCCACTTCCACAAAATATGGTACAAAACAAACCATTAAAGCAACGAAAATCTCCTTCACCTCAAAAATTAAATAGCATTGATGATTTAATCAATTCAATTGATGTATTAAATATCAATAAATCTAAAACTAAATCTCCTTCTCCAAACGCTATTAATGCAGATGATATTAATGACCTTGTCAATATGTTTGGAAAAGTAAAATTAAAACAAAAAACTAACAGACCTGTTCAGAAAAAAACAAATACAAAATCAAAAACAAGCACACAATCAAAGTCAAGACGTACTATGAAAAACAATGATGATGACTTATTGTCAAGCCTTTTTGAAAAGAAAATGAAGATTGGTAACAAAAAACAAATGAAACAACCTCAACAACCTCTTAGACGTTCGTCAAGAACGATTAAACAACCCGAAAGATATACTGATAAACCAAATGAAAAAAGATCACAAAGAAACGACCCAAAACAACAAAAGAAAAGAATTCCTATGCAACTTTCACCTATTCAAGAAGAAAAAACCAAACAGAAAAAACAACGCAGAAATGAATAAATTCAACATATAAAGATTTCATAATATATATTAACTGTTATTGTATTCACATCAATTGGGTCAATATGGTCAATATGATGGTGTTACAAAGTCTGTTTAATCAGATAATTAAATATTGTCACGATTGTAACGATTGTAACGATACTATACACGTTGTTCCAATTATTGCTATAATAGCTTATTTGAACTATCCAAAGAATTTACGAATTAACAAATATATTCTATATTATTTTGCTATAA
>Ga0209653_1002612_pt1 | contig 13001 bp, 13 predicted proteins | sample SaaInl6LU_22_DNA_FD_184644 | JGI IMG/M metagenome (GOLD analysis project Ga0209653, IMG submission 184644) | Marine microbial communities from expanding oxygen minimum zones in the Saanich Inlet - ESP_116LU_22_DNA (SPAdes) (version 2) | ecosystem: Environmental > Aquatic > Marine > Intertidal... | reverse complement strand
AATGAAAAAACACTTAAGGATCAAGATTTGGATTTATTAAATAAATCTATAATTGAATTAGTAGAAAAAAAAACAGGCGCTAAAATTAGATCATAGAAACAATGGACACTATTGATCATATTAGAAATTTTGCAATCATTGCTCATATCGATCATGGAAAATCAACTATCGCCGATAGAATAATTCATAAGTGTGGTGGTTTAACGGAAAGAGAGATGAAGAATCAAGTTCTAGACTCTATGGATATTGAGCGTGAACGAGGCATTACAATTAAGGCCCAAACTGTAAAGTTAAATTATAAATCAAGAGAGGGTAAAAATTATATATTAAATATTATTGATACCCCCGGACATGTTGATTTTAGCTATGAGGTTTCTCGATCCTTATATGCATGTGAAGGATCAATTTTAATTGTAGATAGTACTCAGGGAGTTGAAGCTCAAACGTTAGCTAATGTTTATCAAGCTTTAGATATAAATCATGAAATAATACCCGTTTTAAATAAAACTGATTTACCGGCCTCAGATATTGAAAAAACAAAGAAGCAAATAGAAGATGTAATAGGAATTGATACAGAAAATGCCGTACCTTGTTCAGGAAAAACAGGTGAAGGAATTGAAGATATTTTAGAAAAAATTGTAACTTTATTACCAGCTCCTAAAGGCAAACCTTCGGAAGATTTAAAGTGCTTGTTGGTTGATAGTTGGTACGACACTTATTTAGGAGTTGTAATTTTAGTGAGAGTTATAAATGGAAAATTAACTAAAAATATGAAAATAAAAATGCTTTCAACAAATCAAGACTATATTGTTGAAAAAGTAGGGGTCTTTACTCCAAAACCCAAGGACATGAATGAATTAAATTCAGGTGAAATTGGTTTTATTACTACTGGTATAAAAGTTTTATCTGAAACTAAAGTTGGTGATACCATTTGTGATGCAACTAAACCTAAAGTAGAGGCTTTACCAGGTTTTAAGCCTAGTAAACCAGTTGTATTTTGTGGCTTATTTCCTGTTGATAGTTCTGAATATCAAAAACTAAAAGATGGTTTAGCTAAATTACAATTAAATGATGCAAGTTTTTCTTTTGAAGCAGAATCTTCATCAGCATTAGGATTAGGTTTTAGATGCGGTTTTTTAGGATTATTGCATCTTGAAATTATCACTGAAAGATTAGAAAGGGAATTTGATGTTAATCTATTAACCACAACCCCAGGAGTTGTTTACAAAGTTAATTTAAATAATGGTGAAACATTAGATCTTCAAAATCCATCTAGTTTACCAGATCCAACTTTAATAAAAACTATTGAAGAGCCATGGATTAAAGCAACCGTTATTACTCCAGATCAATACCTAGGATCAATAATTAAACTTTGCCAAGATAAAAGAGGTATACAAACTAATTTAACTTATTCAGGTAATAGAGCTGTATTAAGCTACGAGTTACCATTAAATGAAGTTGTATTTGATTTTAATGACAAGATTAAATCCATGACTAGTGGGTATGCAAGTTTTGACTACGAAATTGCTGAATATAGGGAAGGTGACCTTGTTAAGTTAGGTATCCTAGTCAATGGAGAACCAGTTGATGCTTTGGCAATGATGATACATAAAGATTTTGCTCAAAGAACAGGTAGAGAAGTCTGTGAAAAGTTAAAAGATTTAATTCCAAGGCATAACTTTATGATACCTGTTCAAGCAGCAATAGGTGGAAAAATTATTGCAAGAGAGACTATTAAGGGATTTAAAAAAGATGTTCTGACTAAAATACATGGTGGTGGTGCAACAGATAGAAAAAGAAAACTCCTTGAAAAACAAAAAAAAGGAAAAGCCAGATCAAAACAATTTGGTAGAGTAGAAATACCACAAGAGGCGTTCATAGGAGTATTAAAAATTAGCAAAGAATGATTTAATGGATAAAGTAAATTGGGGCATTATTGGTTTGGGAGAAATTGTTAAAGCACATAATACCAGTTTTTTAAAGGCTAAAAATTGTAATTTGAAAGCCATTGCCAGTAGGACTGATTATAAATTAAAAGATTTTAATAAAATTTTTAATTTAGAAAAAAAATTTTGTTTTAACAATTATGATGATTTAATTAAAAATCCAGAGATTGATATTGTCTATATTTCTCTACCAAATGTATTTCACTATGAATGGATTGAAAAATGTATTGAAAATGAAAAAAATATTTTAGTTGAAAAACCCATAACAACAAATGCTGATCAAATAAAAAATGTTAAAAAAAAAGTGCTCCATAAACATCCTAAAATTTCAATATTGGAGGGTTTTAAGTATAAATATCATCCTCAAATATCAAAAATTATAGAATTGATAAGTAACGATGAAGTTGGAGAAATTAATCACATAGAGTCAAGCTTTGGTGTAAATCTTTTATCAAAAAAAAAATTTTTATTTTTTGAAAAAAAAAAAAAATTAAACAAAAATGGAAGATTGTTTAATAAAAATTTGGGAGGTGGCTGTATTTTAGATTTAGGATGTTATCCAATTTCAATCGTAACTATGATATCAGATCTTGTGGACAATACCAAGGCAAGCTTTGAAATTATAAATAAAAAAATTGAAATTGGTGAAACAGGTGTTGATATTGATGCCAATATCGAATTTGTTTTGAGAAATAAAATTAGTGCAAAACTATTTAGTTCTTTTAAAAAAAATATAGGCACAACTACAAATATTTATGGAACAAAAGGTAAAATAGAAATAACCAGTACTTGGGCAGGATTATCAAATATAATTGTAAAAACCAAAAATAAGAACAGGATTATAAATTTCGATAAAGTTGAAGACACCTATATTTTTCAATTAGAAAAAATTTCAGATGATTTAATTAATAACAATGTAAATCAAAACTTTGATAACATGATCTTAAACATGGAAATAATTGACAAATGGCTAAATTAAAAAAAAATAAAATTTTAGATTGTGTTACTTTTTTTGATAATAATTTTATGTTTGAATTAAGGTATAATATTCTAAGAGATTATGTAGATTTTTTTGTTGTTTGTGAGTCATTATTTGATCACAAGGGAAGGCCAAAAAATAAAAATTTTCTTTGGAGCCACAATTATGATCATAAAAAAATTAAATATTTTGTTCTAGAAGAACCATTCCCCCCAAATAAAAACCCCTGGAAAAACCAAGCCATACAAAGAGAATTTCTATTAAGCTGTACAAATTTTGCAGACCCAGATGATTATATTTTTTTTTCAGATCCAGACGAAATTCCTAATCCAGATATATTAAAAGATTTTCATTTAAAAAAAAAATATGGGATATTCTTACAAAAATTCTACAATTATAAATTTAATTTGTTTAATCCTTATGAAACTCCATGGGATGGAACTAGGGTAGCAAAAAAGAAAAATTTAAAATCAATAGATTATATGAGAGAAAAAATAAGATCAAAAAATTTAGATTATCAATTCTGGCGAATTGATAAAAATAAGAATTTAGAAGTATTTAATAATGGAGGATGGCATTTTAATAATATTTTAAGCTCTAAGGAAATTGCATTAAAATTAAAAACTTTTGCTCATACCGAGTATTCATTTGAAGAATTTACAAATACTAATTTTATAGAAAAAAAAATCCATGAAAAAAAAGATTTATTTGGAAGAGGATATAAATATAAAAAAGTAGAACTTGATCATACTTTCCCAAATTATCTTAAAATGAATAAAGATAAATATAAGAAGTGGATAATTTAGATATCTATACTAATTGACACATCGCAAGGAACACAAAGTAAGTTTTCATTAATTTTAATATATTTATAATTTTTATCTTTAAGTAAATTTTTAAAAATTTTAATAGATGATAATTGAACATGCACATACTCAAAAATAATAATTGGTCTAAAATTTGAATTCTTAAGTAGATCGATCACTATTTCTGCATCATATCCCTCTGCGTCAACAAATAAAAGATTAATATCAAAATCATATTTCTCAAAAAGACTTTTTATTGAGATATTTTTGATTATTTCTTTGGTAATATGTTTTTTCTTTACACCATGTTTAATTAGGTGATTAAAATCATATGAACTTATAGCTTTAATATGTTCTCCATATTTTTCCAAATCTTCAGTTCTAACTTTGTATAGATAATTTATTTGATTATTTACTGAAATTGCTAAATTTTCAAAAAAAACATTTTCATAATCTTTATAGTTTTTTTTTAACTGATCAAAATATTCTTTTATAGGTTCTACAAGAACAGATTTAGTTTTATAGTGTTTTATATATTTATTTATATTATCAAATCTTAACCCGTCATTAGCTCCAATTTGAATTAGACCTGTTATATTATTTTTTTTGAATATGCTTGATAAAACTTTGTCTAGTGATAAGTGGTCACTATTATCTAATTCTTTTTCTACTTTAACTAAATTTTTACTTACAATTTTAAATCCAAATATACCAACAATTTTTTTTAAAAATTTTAGATACATTATTTTAAAAATTTTAATTTAGTTTTTTCTCATAACTCTTATAATTATAATCAATATAATACTATGAAAAAAAATATTATAATAACTGGTGGGTCAGGAAGATTTGGTGAACATCTTAAAAAAATTAAAATTTATCATGAATTATTTTTTCCAAATAAAAAAGAATTAGATATCCTAAAACCAAAAAGTATTGAGTCTTATTTAAATGCTAAAAAAGCAAATATTGTTATACACTTGGCTGGTCTTTCTAGACCAATGAATATTCATAATAATGAAATTGAGAAAAGTATTAATCTTAATATTATTGGAACAGCAAACGTTACTAAAATTTGTTCAAAAAAAAATATTAAATTAATTTATTTCTCAACAAATTATGTATATCCAGGCACAAAAGGAAATTACTCAGAATTAGATCCTTTATTACCAATTAATAATTATGCATGGAGCAAATTAGGCGGAGAAGCCTCTGTTCAATTATACAAAAACTCTTTAATCTTGAGAATTTGTATGACCGAAAAACCATTCGTTCACAAAAAAGCTTTTGCTAATGTTAAAAGTAGTTTTCTTTATCATGATGACGTATCTAAAATTTTATTTAAATTATTAAATAAAAAAGGAATTATTAACATCGGTGGAAAAACAAAATATATTTATGATTTTGCTAAAACAAATAATCCAGATGTAAAAAAAATTTTTTTAAAAAAAAATATGAATTTAGGTATACCATTTGATGCTTCTTTAAATATAAAAAAGTTAAAAAGAATTATTAATTCAAAGTGAAATTAAAAACGTTTTATAAAATTCATTATGAATATAGATTTAGGAAAAAATTAATAATTTTGAAATTATATACATTTGTCTTATTACCCATTAATTATTTGGTAAATAAAATTTTGCAACCATCTAAACTAAACTTAGATACCAATGCTAAAAAAATTAAGATTTATACAATAAAAATTTTGAATATTTTGTTGAAAATTTTAATAGAGAAAAAAGTGAGAAATATTTAATGTTAGAACAAGTGAGATTTCTTTCATTAAAACAAAATGAAATCTGAAAATTTAGAATTATATTGTGTTACAAACCATGAGGAAACTTATTTAGAAAATACGAATTTATATTTAGGTGGAGTTGGTAAAAAATCTTTTTCTAACAAATATTTATTGTGCGATAATGGAGATAATATTTTTTACAAAGAAGAGTATTATTCAGAACTAACTTTTCATTATTGGTATTGGAAAAATAAGCTTGATATAAAAAATAAAAATTGGATTGGTTTTTGTCAAAGAAGAAGACATTGGATTTTAAGGGACTCCAGAAATAAAAATATAACTAAAAATAATCTAAGCGAGCACTTAATTCAGTTTCCCGAGTCAGATTGGGGTAATTTTGAGTCAATAATATGCGAACCTATTAGCGTAAGTCCGGTAAAGAAAATTAAAATTTTAAAAAGGGGATGGAGATCGTTAATTAAAGATCCAAGAATTTTATTTTTTAAAAAAAAACAAAATTTGCTGCTTCATTTTGACATGCATCATGGGTACGGTAATTTAAAAAAAACAATTAAATATTTGAAAAAAAAGGATCAAGAAGATTTTTTAAATTTTATGTCAACTAGCACAAAATTTAATCCACATATAATGTATATAGCAAAGTCCAATACACTAAATAATTGGTTTATCGATTTGTTTTCATGGTTAAATAAATGTGAAAACTTATTTGGTAAAAATAATTTAAAAAATTATGATACCAAAAGAATATTTGCATTTTTAGCAGAAAGATATGCATCTTTTTGGTTTAAAAAATATACAAATTTCAAGGAGCATCCTTGGGTATTTATTGATCCCAATATTTAACCCATATTTAAGGAGAGATGGCCGAGTGGTTGAAGGCGCACGCTTGGAAAGCGTGTAAAGGAGAAATCCTTTCATGGGTTCGAATCCCATTCTCTCCGCCATCAAATAAGCTTTTGTTTATTGGCTAAACTTAATTATTTTTATAGTTTCTGGCAAATATAAATCGGCATTTTTTTTTAAACATGATAAAATTAATTTTTCAAACATTAAAAAAATGAGTAATAAAGATACATATAAGGCAGGCTCCATTAATTTCCCTGTTAAATTTGAAGCTGTAAGAAAAAGACAAGGTATTTACATCAATAACACTAACGTTGATAATGTGTTTTTGTTGATAATAAGAGATAAATTTTAAATAAGATAAAATATTATAGATAAATAATGAATAAAGGAACATTAAGTAATAGATGGTTGATATTTAGAAAAGGAATTGAAAAATTCTTAATAAAGAATTTTACATTATTTGTTCCATCTTCTGCAGGGGATACTAAAACATTAGGTTATCATACTTTTATCAATATAAATAAAATTTTTCCATTAATATCTAAAATTGTTTTTTTGACAGAGAAGAATTTTTTATCCACAAGTAATTCATTTAATAAAAAATTTAAAAATATAAAAAATCAAAAAATATTAATGAAGCTTCTTAACAAATATGGAAGTGATAAATCTAAGTTACATAATTATCATTTGATTTATTCGTCTCTTTTTAAAAATAGAGGAAGTGTAAAAAAAATCTTAGAAATTGGGCTTGGAACAAATAATCAAAGATTAATATCAAACATGGGAATTTATGGTCAACCAGGTGCTTCAATCAGAGCTTTTAGAGATTTTTATTATAATGCTAAAATTTTTGGTGCAGATATTGATAAAGAAATTCTTTTTAAAGAAGATAGGATAAAAACATATCATTTAGATCAAACAAATTTTAAGCAATTTAGTAATCTTTTTAAAAAAATTGGTAAAGGTTTTGATATTATCATAGATGATGGATTACATGTGAGTTATGCAAATTTATCTGTAATTATTGCAAGTTTAAGATTTTTAAAAAAAAATGGATATCTAATAATTGAGGATATCCCTTTTGAATGTCGTCCTATTTGGGAAACTGTAGGCTCAATACTCAATAAAAATTATGATATATATTTAATTAAAACTAAATTAACTTATGTATTTGTAATTAAAAATTCAAAAAAAGATTTTCTACTTAATAAAATTTTTAAAGAAACTTAAAGTATTATTTTATATAAAACATATTGTTTAGAAAATAATAATGAAAATTTTAATTACAGGATGCTCAGGATATATTGGAAGTAGCTTAAGTAATTATTTAAATAAAACAAAAAAATTATTTTTTCTCGATAAAGATTTTCCTAAAAAGTTTACTAAAATTAAAAAAAATTTTTTTAAATGTAATTTAAATAATTTTAAAAAAACTAAAGCAATAATTGAAAAAATAAAACCTGATGTGATAGTTCATTTAGCCGCAAAATCTACAGTTAACGAAAAAATTAAAAAAAGTGATTATTTTTCTAACAATATTATTGCTACAAAAAATTTAATCAAAGTTATGAATAATTTAAATATAAGAAATATTATTTTTTCTAGTACAGCAGCAGTTTATGATAAAAGTGGAAAATTATTAAAAGAAAATCATAGATTAAAGCCGATAAGTAACTACGGCAAATCTAAACTTTTAGCAGAGAAAGAGATCATCGGTAATAAAAAGATTAACTTTATTATTTTAAGATTTTTTAATGTTGCTGGAAGTATTAATAAAAATTTAATTGGTGAGTTTCACGATCCAGAAACTCATTTAATACCAGTCTCAGTATTTAGAGCATTAAATAATGATTCAATAAATATATTTGGCTCTAACTATAAAACTACTGATGGAACATGTATTAGAGATTATGTGCACGTAAAAGATATATGTTCTGCTATTAAAAAATCGATTTATTATATAAAAAAAAATAGATCATTAATCCTAAATATAGGAAGCGGAAGTGGTACGTCAAATAAAAAAGTTATATCAAGTTTAAGCAAAATTATTAGAAAGAAAATAGAAACAATTTTTTTAAATAAAAGAAAAGGAGATCAACCTATATTGGTTTGCAATATTGATAAGGCAAAAAAATCATTAAATTGGAAACCTAAATTTTCTAAAATTGATAACATTCTAAAAGATGAAATAAAATGGTCAAAGTTTTTAACAAAAAATAAATTGGAAAGAAAATATTTGAGTGTACAAAAATAGAAAAATTTTACTTTTTGCTTTTGCTACTCTTGATTTAAAAAGAAGTGCAAATAGGTTAAAAAAACAATCACAGGAGTCAAACTATTATGATGAAATTCAAATATTGAGTCCATTTGATTTTGATAAAAAAATGAAAAACAAATTAAAAGATATAGTTTATAAAAGAAATAATAGAGGCTATGGCTATTGGTTTTGGAAACCTTTTTTTTTAAAAAGAATAATGCAGCAAGCAAATACAGGCGATATAATTCATTATGTTGATATAGGATGCCATATTCAAAATAAAAACTCTAAGTTTTATAATTACCTAGATTTATTGATTGATAACGATAGATGGATTTTACCTTTCCAATACTATTCTAAAAAGAATGAACTAATGTGTAAAATTTCATTTCCAAAAAGAGAGGAATTTAAATACACAAAAAGTGATTTATTTGATTATTTTGGATTTCTAAATAATAAAGATATTACTAACTCTCCTCAATTTTGGGCAGGTAGTTTTTTTCTAGTTAAAGAAATTCAGGCTATGAATTTTTTGGATGAATGGATAGATATTTTTGAAAAAAGAATGGATTTAATAGATGACTCGAAATCGAATATAGAAAATTTAAAAGGGTTTATTGAAAATAGACATGATCAAAGTGTATTCTCATTATTGTGTAAGAAGTATAATATCAATTCTTTATCTGCTTATGAAGAGTGTGAGTGGGGAGAAAAAGAAAATAAAAGAACATGGCAGCACAATAAGAATAATCCAATATTAGCTTTGAGAGATTTAAAGTATAATATTTTTAAGAGATTTTTGAATAGACAAAAAAAAAATTTTAAAAGATTATCAAGAAAAATATCTCAATAACTTTGGAGAAATGGCTGAATAGTTGAAGGTGCATGCTTGGAAAGCGTTTATAGATGTAACTCCATCATAGGTTCGAATCCTTTTCTATCTGCCATCAAATAACCATTGATTTATATGGTAAATTCAAGTTTTTATAATAATTTTATTAAATATAAATCAGCATTTTTTTTTAAAAATGATATAATCAAATTTTTCCAAATATTTAAAAAATGACAAACGAAAATACATATCAAGCAGATTCCATAAAAGTACTTAAAGGCTTAGAGGCAGTTAGAAAAAGACCAGGTATGTACATTGGTGACACTGATGATGGTACAGGTTTGCATCATATGGTTTATGAGGTTGTTGATAACTCTATTGATGAGGCTTTAGCTGGGCATTGTAAAAATATAAACGTTAAGATTAATTCGGATGGAACTGTTACAGTTAGTGATGATGGTCGAGGAATCCCTGTTGATATGCATAAGGGTGAAAAAAAATCTGCTGCTGAAGTGATTATGACACAACTTCATGCAGGAGGAAAATTTGATCACGACTCCTATAAGGTTTCAGGTGGATTGCACGGTGTCGGAGTTTCAGTTGTTAATGCATTATCTGAGAAACTAGAATTAGAAATAAATAGAGATGGCAAAAAATATTTCATTGAATTTAAAGATGGTGATGCAGTAAAACCTCTTAAAGAAATAGGAAAATCTAAAGAAACTGGTACAAAAATTACCTTTCTTCCATCTACAGAAATTTTTTCATCAATAAAATTTAATGCAAATATTCTAATAAAAAGAATGAGAGAATTGGCTTTTTTAAACAAAGGAATTAAGATTATTTTTACAGATGCAAGTTTAAAGAAAGAAAAAGTTACAGAGTTTAAATTCGAGGGTGGAGTTTTAGAGTTTGTAGAATTTTTGGATGATAAAAGAGAAAAATTACAAAACAAGAATGGTAACGATTTATTTAAAAACCCAATTTATATAGAAGGTAAAAAAGATAATATTGAAGTAGAGTGTTCTTTGAAATGGAATGGTGGATATTCTGAAGATTTACTTCCTTATACCAATAACATTTTTCAAAAAGATGGCGGTACACATGTTTTAGGATTTAGAAGTGCGCTCACTAGAATTATCAATAAATATGCAAATGAGCACAATTTATTAAAAAAAAATAAACTAGCGATTTCTGGTGACGATATAAAAGAAGGACTAACATGTGTTTTATCCGCAAAGATTCCTGATCCAAAATTTTCATCACAAACTAAAGACAAGTTAGTTTCCTCAGAAGTTAGAATGATTGTTGAAACAATTGTTAATGAAAAATTATCAATCTGGTTTGATCAAAACCCTTCTATTGCAAAAATTATTCTTGCAAAAATTATTCAAGCTGCAATGGCAAGAGATGTGGCAAGAAAAGCTAGAGAAAATGTAAGAAGAAAAGGTGCTTTAGAATTAAGCGGTTTGCCTGGAAAATTAGCAGATTGTCAAATTGGCAAACAAGAAGGTACAGAATTGTTTATAGTTGAGGGAGACTCAGCAGGGGGTTCTGCAAAACAAGGAAGAAATAGATCTAATCAGGCAGTTTTACCTTTGAGAGGAAAAATATTAAATACCTATGTTGAGGATATTCAATTAAAAAAGAATGGCAATAAAGATGGCTCAGAGCAAAGAACTAAAGCTCTATCCAAAATGATTTCATCAAATGAAATTGTTACTTTAATAAATGCACTTGGCTTAGATCCAAAAGCTGAAGAGATAGACCTTAAAGATTTAAGATATGGTAAGATTATAATAATGACAGATGCTGATGTTGACGGTTCCCACATTAGAGCTTTATTGCTAACTTTTTTCAACAACAAACCATTTAATAAACTAATTGAGCATGGTCACGTGTATTTGGCCCAACCTCCTTTGTTTAAGATTAATAAGGGCTCTAAAGGAATATACATCAAAGACGAGAAAGAATTAGAGGAATATATAGTTAATAATAACAAAGATTTAAAAAAATTAAAAAGAGGATCTAAAGAATTTATTGCTAGAGTCGATGAGGAAAAATCCAAGATGAACATTCAAAGATTTAAAGGATTGGGAGAAATGAACCCAGAGGAGTTGTGGAGTACTACACTTGACCCTGAGACTAGAAATTTACTTCAAGTTCAATATTCTAAAGATCTTAAAAAAGATCAAAGTTTAATACACACGCTTATGGGTAACGATGTAGCCTTGAGAAAAGATTTTATTATTTCTAACTCTATAAATGTTCAAAATCTAGATATTTAAAATGAAGTTTTTTGAAACTTCAAAATATTTTTCACTAAAAAAATCAACTTACATCACTCTAAGATGGATCGGTTTTTTTGGTCAACTTTTAGCAATTTACACTGTTCATAGATTATTAGAGTTTGAGTTTAATTTTTTATTAGCAAATTTGGCTATTCTGGTAGGAATACTAAGTAATTTATTTTTAATATATATTTATAAAAAAACCCAGCTTTCAGAAAGGTCAGCATTTATATTTTTAATCATAGATATATTGCAGTTAACATTTCTTTTATATCTAACAGGTGGGGTTTCTAATCCATTTATAATTTTTTTAATTATCCCAAGTATTTTTTCATCATTTAATTTAGGTTTTAGAATTAATGTGTTTATTGTGGTAATTACCTCTATATCAATTTTATCATTAACTTTTTTTTATCAGCCACTTCCTAGCCCTTTAAATTTAACCAATTCAATTAATGAATATGTCTATTATTCAATTCCGTTGGCACTTATTTCTGCATTAATTTTTATGAACTATTTTGCTTTATCATTTGAAGATCAAACTCGATTAAGGAAAGAGGCATTGAGTAGAATGGATGAAGTAATGGCGAAAGAGCATGAACTTTTATCTCTAGGTGGACAAGCCGCAGCCGCAGCCCATTCACTTGGCACCCCTTTATCAACAATAAAATTAGTTGCGCAGGAATTGAAAAAACAATTTAAAGATCAAAAAGATGTAGAGAAAGACATAGAGCTATTAACCAGTCAAGTTGATCGATGTAATGAGATATTAAAACGATTAAGCTTAAATGCAAACGAGGAAGATGATTTTATTGATGAAGATTTATCAGTAAAAGATTATTTAGATGAAATTATAACCTCATTTGAAAATATAAGTGATAAAAATTTTGTATTTAATTTTGACCAAAACTCTAATCATCAAAAAATTATTAAGTCTATTGAGATTATATATGGTTTAAGAAATTTTATAGGAAATGCCAATAAATTTGCAAAAAAAAATATTTTCATAACTTTAAAAAGTGATAGTGAATATACTGAAATTACAATTGAAGATGACGGACCAGGCTATCCTAGCGATATATTGCCAAAAATTGGTGAACCTTATTTAAAAACTTTTAATAGTGATCAAAAATCAAGAGCTGGACTTGGATTAGGTATCTTCATTGGAAAAACACTTTTAGAAAAAAATTTTGCAAATGTTAATTGTAGAAATTCAAAAACCAGAAGTGGGGCCGAGGTTGTAATTAAATGGAAAAATAAAGATTTATTTAATATTTAGTGAAGCTTT
>Ga0209653_1002611_pt1 | contig 13005 bp, 11 predicted proteins | sample SaaInl6LU_22_DNA_FD_184644 | JGI IMG/M metagenome (GOLD analysis project Ga0209653, IMG submission 184644) | Marine microbial communities from expanding oxygen minimum zones in the Saanich Inlet - ESP_116LU_22_DNA (SPAdes) (version 2) | ecosystem: Environmental > Aquatic > Marine > Intertidal... | reverse complement strand
ATTAATATAGTACCGTAAATTATTGAGGGTATGGGTAAAGGCAGAATCTGGATTGTCAAATTTGAGGTATAACAATATCAAACCCATCATCAAAGCAGTTCCTAAACTAAACAAAATCGCTTTCCGTCCTGCGCTAATTTTTTGTTGATCGGTAGCGGTTTTATTAAGGTAAGCCGCATAAATATCGGTTGACCACAGCGTGGCTAAAGAATTAAATGTAGAATCCACTGTACTCATTAAAGAGGCAAACAAACCACATAAAATGATCCCTTTTACGCCCACTGGTAAATAGGTTTTTACCAAATAAGGAAAGGCTAAATCTGGCTCCCCTAGACTATCGCCTAGAATGCCATAAAGTGCTATCCCCGGGACAATGATAATCACCGCCATAAAGTACTTGATCAACCCACCCACCATTAAACCGGTCTGGGCATGGGTAACACTTTTTGCTGCAAGGGCACGTTGCATCACAGTTTGATTAGCACACCAATAATTGATGTTTAAAAAGAAAAGCCCAAATAAGTGTGTCCAGGGTAAAGTGGGGTGATCAGCGGGTAAATGCAGCTGCATTTTTTCGGGGGTTTTAATATACAATTGTTCCCAACCGCCTAGATGGTAAAGCGCAGTAAGGCACACCACTATACCTCCGATAAGCAAAACACTAAACTGAATAATATCGGTTTTAACCACGGCACTTAGCCCCCCAAAATAGGTATAAACCGCAGAGAAAATCCCTAGTATAACAATCAAGATCACAATGCGAATAATTCTATCCTCATGTATAAAAGATAGCTGTTCGCCAAAGACCATATCAGCCGCATAAGCGCCCCAAAAGAGGGCTGCTCCCAGGGTGACCGTTGCAAACAAGGCAATATTGGCTATAGAGTAAAACAGAGCAATGCGCTGTCCCAGTTTTTGAGCAATAAACTGAGTAATGGTGGTGATTTTTTCCTTCAGAAAAAGCGGAACAAAAACAAAGGTTCCTATTAGAATTCCTTGAACAGCATTGATTTCGAGATTCGCTTGAGCTAAGCCATAGAGATAGGCAGACCCCATCATCCCTAAAAATTGATAGCCTTGAATATTCGTCGCAATGGTGGAAAGCGCTATAGAATACCAAGACAAATTTCTAGAGCTAAGAAAGTATTCATCGGCAGAACTATCTGCGCTTATTTTTCCGCGCAGCGCAACAAATAAAACGATGGCAAAATAAGACAAGACTATAATAAAGTCAATCATATTTTATGTTCTAGGCCCGTTGGCCAAAGGGCTATTTGGCGTTGTTTTGGGCATTCGCCCAAAGGCTTCTGGGAGAGAGACCGTTTTAATTCTAGGCAAGACATGTTTTGCAAACAATTCACACTCTTGCTGGTGTGGATAACCCGAAAGGATAAAGGAGCGTATCCCCATTTCCATATAGCGTTCAAGTTTAGCGACGACTTGGTCGGGATTTCCCACAATGGCAGCTCCACAACCTGAACGTGCTAGACCAATCCCTGTCCATAAGTTGGGTTCCACATAGTATTTTTCGTCGGCTTCTTCGCGCAATTGTGACTGTCTTGCGACCCCTAACGAAGCGGCGTCTTGCGCCCTATTGCGAATGTCTGTCCCTAGATCGAGATCTAATTTTGAGAGTAAGCCATCGGCATAAGCCCGGGCTTCTTCTTCGGTTTCTCGAACGATGACATGCACCCTTAAACCAAACTGTACTGTGCGGTTATAGACTGCTGCTTTTTGCGTCATATTATCCATGAGGCCTTGCAGTTTTTCTTGAGTTTCTGGCCACATTAAATACACATCACAGTGTTCAGCACAAAGATCCACGCCATCTGGTGAATAGCCGCCAAAATAAAGCAATGGTCCCCCATTTTGTTGGTAAGGTTTTACCGGTCCAGTGGGTAAGTCAAGTTGGTAGTATTTCCCGTTAAAGTCAATGCGGTCTTGGGTCCAGGCTTGTTTAAGAATTTCAATCACTTCTCTAGAGCGCGCATAGCGTTCTGGTGAAGGCAATTGTGTTCCCGGTAAATCAGAAGAGATGATATTGATGGTTAATCGCCCTTTTAACATATGATCTAAAGTGGCAATACTGCGGGCTAACATGGGTGGGTGTACTTCTCCACATCGAATAGCTGCTAGGAGATTAGTCTGCTCGGTTAATGGCGCCATCCCCGCGACAAAAGACAAGGTGTCTTGTCCCACTTGATAAGAAGAGGGACATAGCACATTGCGAAATCCTAAGCGATCAGCTGTTTTGACAATCGCCGAAGTATTTTTCCAGTTACTTTTATAATTGGGATTGCGGTGCCCTAAAAAATCATCGTCCCCATCGCACAAGGGAGCAAACCAAGAAATCTCTGCACCGTCTATAGGTTGGGGGGGAAGGTTTTTCATCAACACAAGGTTAGGGAAAAAATAGGGTTTCACAAAATGCCTTTAGCAAAGAATACCCTATTAATCCAGTCCTCTAAAAGCGCTACTATTCTCCCTAAGCTAAGACTAGAATTAATGCCCTAATCATCTCCTTAGCTGTTTAACAACGGAACCCCATTTTAATGAAAGGACTTCGTTAAAGTCAAATTAGCCTAATCAATAACGACCATAGACTAAAGGGAATAATAGTTTGTGCTTTTCTGATTTTATGTATTTTTAGGGAAAGAATATTTATGAAAACCCAATTGGCTATCCAGCTTCACAACCGAAAAATCTTTCATCATTATCTCAAGCAATATAGCTTAGAACAATTAAATAAAATCCCAGCGGGTTTTAACAATAACATTATGTGGAATATCGCCCATACGATGGTGACTCACCAATTGTTGATGTACAAGATTTCTGGAAACCAAATGCATATTCGAGTAGAATGGGTAAAGCTTTTTGCCAAAGGCACTAAACCAGAACGTTCCTACACAGCAGAAGAAGTGAAAGAAATTGATGCAGCCTTATTTTCAACCTATGAGCAGTTTGAAAAAGATTTGGCCAGCGGTCTTTTTACAAACTATACTCCATATACTACTTCGACAAATATGGTGCTGGATAGCGTTGAATCAACGCAAAGTTTTCTGTTATTCCACGATGGTATCCATCTGGGGTCTGTCCTGGCGCTAACGAAATTAGTTTAAGCCTTTTGGATTGCGTCCATAATCATGGGGGCGTGAATTCTTGAGTTTTCGATAAACCATTTGTTGGTTTTTAGACCGCCACAAACGACCCCAGCAAGGTAAACTCCTTTTTGACTGGATTCCATGCTAATTTCATTGTAGATGGGTGTCTGATATTCGTCTGAATGAAAGTCAACTCCTAAGGATTCTAAAAGAGAAAAATCAGGTTGATATCCAGTCATGGCTAGGACAAAATCATTGTTGATCTCTAAGTTTTTATGGGGGGTTTTTATCTGCACACTTTTTGGAGTGATGGCGGTAATTTCACTTTCGTAATATGCTTGAATACTCCCTTCTTTGATTCGATTCACAATATCTGGTCTTGCCCAGTATTTTACGTTTTGTCCCACTTCTTTTTCTCTAATGACTAAAGTGACACTTTTGGCCCCTTTACGGTAGGTTTCTAGGGCTACATCTACGGCTGAGTTTGCCGCACCAACCACCACAATATCCATTCCAAAGTAAGGGTGGGGTTCTTTGTAATAGTGCGTCACCTTTGGTAAGTTTTCTCCTGGGACATTGAGTAGAAAGGGTAAATCATAAAAGCCCGTCGCCATAACAATATTTTTTGCCGGGTAGTTGCCTTTGGGGGTGTGAACTGTAAAGCCATCATTGGTTTTCTCGAAACGATCTACGCCTTCATATAAGTTTACCTTTAATTCCCATGCTGCAGTTACTCTTCTATAATATTCTAAGGCTTCGGCTCTAGTGGGCTTTGGGTTATGAGAAATAAAAGGAATTTCTCCTATTTCAAGTCGGTCAGAAGTAGAGAAAAACGACATATTTTGAGGATAGTGATAGAGCGAGTTAACTAGTACACCTTTATCTAAAATTAAATAGTCAAGGCTTGACTTTTCTGCAGCTATACCACATGCTAAACCAATGGGTCCCGCCCCAATAATGATCACATCTTTCATGGTTTAAAGATACAATGTTTTTTTTAGATCAAGAGAGCGAAAAAGATATGTAATAATTAAAATTTATGTTTAAATAAAAACAATAGTTAAAAACTATTAATAATATAATCAAGGCATCTATTGAGGCTGTTTTGTTGTTTCAAATAAGTACAGTATCATTAAAATTGATTATAAACTTCGTGTTATAAAGTATTGTCTGACAAATACGCTAAATAGGGAAAGTAAAAAAAAGCTTACTCCCCAATAAAAATTGACTAAAGCAGTAACTACACTGACGCCCACAGCCTCCCATAAAAGAAAAAACATAAGACCTCCAAAGTATTTTACAGAAGCGTGAAAAACATGGTCCTCAAATCGACCGATGATGTGTTTTAACGCTAAATGAACCGGTAAATTTGGCAGGCTGAACAAAATGGTCGCTCCTTTATAAATGAGCAGATTTTTTGAAGCGGCTTTTAAGGCTGGAGAAGATTTCTCTAATTCAGCTTTTAATGCTTGAAACGCCTGAATTGTATTCTTTCTATTGATAAACTGCTTCTTTGCCGTATAGTTTTCGTCATTTTTGGGATACCAAAGACAAGCTTCCATTTCAAGTTGCAAAGCATCTCGCAAGGCATTGAGACCTTTAGCCGGATGATCTTGATAAGAGCTAAGATAATCTTGAACATTAATGGGTTTTCCATAAACAACCGTACAGTCGTGCCTTGCATGAAGATGATTTCCATAGTTGATTCCTACGGGCTGCAAATAAATAGGATGTCGAGGGGAACGCAATTGTGCTTCGATTGCAAGCCTGGAGCTCCCTTTTGATAAGCGCAATAGATAGTATTGATCATGGTGCTTTCCTTCAGAAAACATCATCAGGTGTTTTTTTTGTGCTAAAAGCGCATAACAATGTTCAAAAACCTTTTGGTTGTTTTTGAGCTTATCATACCCATCTCGAATGCGATAAACCGGAATGGTTTGCATGGCATCGAGGAACCACTGCAAAGGCCCTCCAAAGACATCACTTCTAGTGAGGGAATGAACAGATCTTCCTGCTGTTGTCCCTACCAACAAGGGGTCAAGCAATGCATTTTGATGGTTGGGAGAAAATAAAACAGCCCCGTTTTTTGGAATATTTTCCTTTCCAATCACCTTAAAATTTCTAAAATAAAAGAAATTGTATTTAGAGAAGATAAAACGAATAGATGCGTAAAATATTTTCTTCATTTTGGTTTACTTGGCATAAAGATAAAGTTCCCCGAAAATTCATGGGCACAATACACAAAAATAATAGTTTTAAGGTGGCTAATATTTAGGGAAAGGTTATATTTGCACTCAAATTATTACTATACCAAAAAAAGATTCCACATGGCATCAAATACAGGAAAAATTTCACAAATCATCGGGCCTGTTGTAGACGTTGTTTTTGAAGGAAAAGAAAACAGCCTTCCAAACATCTATGACTCGCTAGAGGTGAAAACTACATCAGGAAAACTTGTTTTAGAAGTTCAATCTCACATTGGAGAAGACACCGTTAGAACCATTTCGATGGACTCTACAGATGGTCTTAGTCGAGGAACAGAAGTAGCGGCAACCGGAAACCCTATTCAAATGCCAATAGGTGACGAAGTTTATGGTCGTCTTTTTAACGTTATTGGAGATGCCATTGACGGTTTAGGAGATTTACCAAAAACAGGCGATGCTGGTTTACCTATCCACAGAGAAGCGCCCGCTTTTGATGAATTATCTACCTCAACTGAAGTTCTTTTCACAGGAATTAAGGTAATCGATTTGATCGAGCCTTATGCTAAAGGAGGGAAAATTGGTCTCTTTGGTGGAGCCGGAGTAGGAAAAACAGTATTGATTCAAGAATTGATTAACAACATTGCAAAAGGGCACGGTGGACTTTCTGTATTTGCAGGAGTTGGAGAACGTACCCGTGAAGGGAATGACCTGTTACGCGAGATGTTAGAGTCTGGCATTATAAAATACGGAGACGACTTTTTACATTCTATGGAAGAAGGTGGATGGGATTTGTCTAAGGTAGACAAAGCTGCCATGAAAGATTCTAAAGCAACTTTCGTTTTCGGACAAATGAACGAGCCACCTGGAGCGCGTGCTCGTGTAGCTCTTTCAGGATTAACCATTGCAGAATACTTCCGTGATGGAGCTGGAGATGGCCAAGGAAAAGATGTTCTTTTCTTTGTCGATAACATCTTCCGTTTTACACAAGCAGGATCAGAGGTGTCAGCACTTTTAGGACGTATGCCTTCTGCGGTAGGTTACCAACCTACACTCGCTACAGAAATGGGAGCGATGCAAGAGCGTATTACCTCAACAAAAAAGGGATCGATTACATCAGTTCAAGCAGTATATGTACCGGCAGATGATTTAACAGATCCAGCACCGGCAACTACCTTTGCCCACCTAGATGCTACAACAGTATTGTCTCGTAAAATTGCCGAGCTAGGGATTTACCCAGCCGTAGATCCATTAGATTCTACGTCAAGAATTTTAACGGCAGATATCCTTGGGGATGAACACTATGACTGTGCACAACGCGTAAAAGAGTTGTTACAACGTTATAAAGAATTACAAGATATTATCGCAATTCTAGGAATGGAAGAATTGTCTGAAGAAGATAAGCAAGCCGTATCGCGTGCACGTCGTGTACAGCGTTTCTTATCACAACCTTTCCACGTAGCAGAACAGTTTACTGGAATCCCAGGGGTGTTAGTAGATATTAAAGAGACGATCAAAGGATTCAATATGATTATGGGCGGAGAATTAGATCACCTTCCAGAAGCAGCCTTTAACTTAAAAGGTTCGATCGAAGAAGCCATTGAAGCAGGAGAAAAAATGTTATCTGAAGAATAAGCATGTATTTGGAAATCATTTCACCTGAAGCCACACTATTTACCGGGGAAGTTGAGTCACTCACCCTCCCCGGAACAAATGGTAGTTTTCAATTATTAGAAAACCACGCCCCTATTGTGTCTACTTTACAAGCGGGAGCGGTAAAAATAAAAGGTAATATTACTATTGCCGAAAGTGTTCAAAATCAATTTGAAAGTGTTTCAAAAGAGGAGACGCTTTTTACCATTTCGTCAGGAACGATCGAAATGCGTGACAATAAAATCATATTGTTGAGCGACTAAGGCTTCACAACATTCTACCCTCCCAAATCCAAATTTAAAATTATGAAAAAGTATCTCTCACTACTTTTGCTATGTTTATGTTTCAATGCACTAGCACAGCAAGAGCAAGATTCTATTGCTACTAAGCAACTAAAAGAAGTGATTGTAAGTTCTACAAGAATTGATTTCCCCTTGTCAGAAAATGCTCGTTCAATCCAAGTTATTACAAGAGAAAACATTCGTCAAGCGGGTGTAACCACCATTGCAGATTTATTACAGCAAGTCGCTGGGGTTGATATTCGCCGTCGAGGGATAGCGGGGATGCAAGCAGACCTTTACATTCGTGGAGGAAGTTTTGACCAAACCTTATTATTGATCGATGGGATTAAGCTAGACGACGCACAAACAGGACATCACACCCTTAATCTAGCGCTTCCACTAGAAGTGATTGAGCGAATTGAAATTATCAAAGGGCCTGCGGCTAGAATCTTTGGTCAAAATGCTTTTACAGGAGCCATTAACATTGTGACTAAGTCGAGTCTCGACACCACTGGAGTAGTTAATTTACAAGCGGGCTCATATAATCAAGTTAATGTAGAATCGACCGTAGGAACTTCGAAGGAAAATTTTAGTCTCTTAGCCCATTATTCTCACAAAAAGGCAGACGGTTATCGCTATAATACAGACTTTGAAAATCAAAATGTCTTTTTAAAAGGACAGTTTAACAAACAAAATTCTCCTATTGATTTTATCGCTTCATTTTCAGAACGTAAGTTTGGGGCAAATGGGTTTTATGCCCTGCCTTCTTATACAGATCAATATGAAGAAACCCAAGGGAGTTTAATCGCCTTTTCTTCTCGAATAAATAAAGGAAACTGGTTGTTGAAACCCAGACTTTACTGGAGAAGAGGACAGGATGAGTACATTTTTGTACGAAGTAATCCAGCCATTTATCGCAATCTTCATATTACCCACAAGGTCGGGTTTGCTTTTGATGCCTCTAATACCAATAAATTAGGACAAACAGGACTAGGAATAGATTTCGCTAACGTAAGCATAGTCAGTAATAATCTGGGAGACCGCTCTCGTTTTATGACCACTGTTTTTGCAGAGCATCGCTTTCTTTTAAGCAACGATCAATTAGATATTACACCAGGAGTAGCCGTGACAAATTATACCGATTTTGGGACGCAACTTTTCCCAGGAATTGATATAAGCTATGCATTATATGAGGCTTTACGCCTTTATGGAAATGTGGGTTATACCTATCGCATCCCCACTTTTACAGATTTATATTACAGTGATTCCACCACCTTAGGGAACGAGGATTTAAAGCCAGAAGAAGCCTTGACCGAAGAGCTAGGTTTACGTTTGATTATAAACAACTTTCAGTTCTCTGCAGCCGCTTTTTTACGTCAAGCAGAAAGCCTTATTGACTACATTCGCCCAACAGAAGAAGGTCGCTTTGAAGCGACCAATGTGCGAGAAGTAAATACCCACGGAATTGAGTTAGAAGCTAAAACTCAATTTAAAATTGGCAATCAGCCACAACAATTACAAGCAGGCTATGTTTATTTGAATGACGATGTCAAGTCGATAGAAGTAAATACGTCTCGTTATACGATTAACAGTTTAAGGCATCATTTTACGTTTAATTATCGCACAAATATTACGAAAGATCTTTCGGGTAGTATTGCCTTTAAACACGCACAGCGTCCAATGCAAGACAGCTATCAAGTGTTAGATTTGTTTGTTCAGTGGCAGCTAAATAATTTGCGCTTGAGCTTTTCTGCTAATAATATTTTAAATGAAGTTTACAGCGAAAGCAACCTTGTTCCTATGCCTTTAGGGAACGGTTTAGTGGGGGTTCAAGTTGTTTTCTAGGGTAGTGACCATTTCATAAATCAAATGGCTTTCCCAGCCTCTATATCGCAAAGCGTCGATCACCTTTTTTTTGCGTAGCAAAAGACTTCGATGTGCATTCGATTGCCAAAATTTCTCAGCTACAGCTGCAAGGGTTGTGAGATAATCCTCTTCAGGAATTTGTTTTAATGCAATTTTAATGTTGTAAGGAGAAATATGACGCCTTTTAAGTTCGCGTACAATGCGCTCTTTCCCCCATTTCTTAATACGGAATTTCCCCCGGACAAAGCTTTGACAAAAACGGGTTTCGTTGAGATAATTGTCTTGGATTAATTTCCCTATGATTAGCTCAATTGCTTGAGGAATCATTTTCATCTGCCGTAGTTTTTGTTCCACCTCTTGATGACAGCGCTCTTGATAGGCACAGTAATGCTCTATTTTTTTTTTGGCTTCCTCCAGAGAATAAGCAGTTTGTTTTTGCATGGAACGAAGATACTGATTCATCTAAAGATGACAACTTTGTCGTTCACGTCATTTATTTCTCCATTCACGACATTTTTTTGGAAAATACTTGTGGACTCCCCTAGTTTTGAATCAACCAAATCTTTATTGTGATGAAAGCAAGAATAATAGTTGTCCTCCTTTTTGTCCATGGCTTTGTTTTTGGACAGGAAGAGGAATTCAAGCTGCTAGAGAACAATTTTTCTTACTCATATAGAGGAGAAACGCAGGAATTTAATATTTGTTTAAACACCCCTACCTCTACCATATGTAATAAATATAAACTAGTCGACACAAACTATCTATTGGTCGAATTACTTGAAAAAAAACAACGTTTACTATAGTATTTCAAATAATGTTTTTCAGGAAGAGATAGACAATTTAGCAAAGCAATTTAGTTTTACTTCAACTGATTCACTCAAAAAAATAATAGGTGCGCCGTCTAATAAATGTAGCCAAACATCAAAATATTGTAATGTATTAGACGAACTCAAATCTTATATAGAACAAAGTGAAATTAGTTCAAAGACACAACTGGATTCAATATATATAAAGTACATACAAGAGGAAACAGCAAAGCGGTTAAAATATTTTTATACCCATAAAATCAAGCAAGAAGAAACCTATGATTTACTGGCTAATTTAGCACTTCAAACTGTATCAACCAACGTAGAATCTAGTACGGCTTCGACTACTATAACGACAAATACCCAATTGTATTTAGCCTTTTTCTTGCTTAAAAAAGGATCAATATGGTTAAAGCAATTTTGTACGGAAGATTTTTCGCTCTTATCTTTTATTATTAGATGGGACAGAGATTCCTATTTCGCGTTCTTTTCAAAAACAATGGACATAAAAAAAGCGGCACTCAAAGGAGTACCGCTTTTATTTTAAGCACGTAACGCTTTATTGTTTTGATCACTAAAGCGATAGTGTAAATACTGGTAAGCATCTCTAGGAACAATTTTGATCCATTTTTTGTGCTCCCACCACCATTTTGTCCGAATGGAAAAGACGCCTTGGTTAAGGTAGGCTGCAATAAAAGGATGTACATGTAACTGCACTTTCTTTTTTCGATGCTTAGCATGCTTAACAATTTTGTTAAGGTCTGCGTTGATTTTATCAAGTAAAACAATTGGAGCTTCGACTTCTCCATTAATATTAGGGTTGGGTTCTTTTGTTTTGATATTCATCTCTGGACGAACCCGTTGACGAGTAATTTGTATCAGACCAAACTTTGAAGGGGGTAAAATCTTGTGTTTAGTTCTGTCACTACTCATCTCTTCTTTGAGATGTTCAAAAAGCTTTCGTCTGTTTTCACTAGAGGCGAGATCGATAAAATCGACCACAATAATACCTCCCATATCGCGTAGACGCAATTGTCTTGCAATTTCTGTGGCAGAGATCATATTGACCTCCATAGCGGTGTCTTCTTGACTTTTTGCTTTATTGGATCGGTTTCCACTATTGACGTCTATCACGTGCAATGCTTCTGTGTGTTCTATCACCAAATAAGCTCCTTTTTGCATGGAAACTGTTTTTCCAAAAGCGGTTTTAATTTGCCTTTCAATGCCGTATTTCTCAAATATTGGGAGAGAATTTGCATAGTGTTTGACAATCCCTTTCTTTTTAGGAGCGATGGTTTCAAGATAATCTTGGACTTCTTCCAACAGGCCTTTATCGTCTACATGAATTCCCGTAAAGGAATCATCAAAAATATCCCTTAAAATAGAGGAAGATCGATTGATTTCGCTCAATACTTTAGTAGGGTACTTGTTGATTTTAGACAGACTAGCGCACATTTTCTTCCAGCGGGTTAGTAACTGCTGAAGGTCGGCGTCTAGTTCGGCCACTTTTTTGTCTTGTGCTACAGTGCGTATAATAACCCCAAAATTTTTGGGACGAATACTTTGCACTAAGCGTTTTAATCTGTTTTTTTCTTCACGATCCTCAATTTTTTGAGAAATCGAAATGCGGTCAGAAAAGGGAACAAGCACCATATAGCGTCCTGCAAGTGATAGTTCTGAACTAATGCGAGGACCCTTTGTCGAAATGGGCTCTTTGACGACTTGAACAAGAATGTGTTGATTCGAGTTTAGGATGTCACTAACTTTCCCTGTTTTTTCTATTTCTGCTTCGAACTTAAAGTTCTTGAGTAAATAGTCTTTTGTTTTACCTGTACTTATTTGTTTAATAAATTTCAATAAAGAAGGCAGTTTTGGGCCTAGGTCATGATAGTGTAAAAAACCATCTTTTTCGTGACCTACATTGACAAATGCTGCGTTGAGACCTGACAAAGATTTTCGGACTTTGGCATAAAATATGTCGCCTACCGAAAACTTGTTGTCTTCAACTTCTTTATTGAGCTCAATTAGTTTTCCATCCTTGAGTAAAGCAAAATCAACCGCAGAGGAATTTGATCGGATAATCAGTTCTTTATTCACTCTGAGTTATTTTGTGGCAGGGGAGAATCTCCCTAGCCGATTAAACAATAATTTTTCAGGATTTTAACCTGTAGAGTAAACCTTGTGTTGTTTACTCTATGTCAAAGAACATTGAATTTTTTAAAGTGAATTCAGATCACTATTTCTTTTTGTGGCGATTCGCTCTACGTCTTTTTTTACGTTTGTGCGTTGCTACCTTGTGTCTTTTACGTTTTTTACCACTTGGCATAATAACTAGTTAATAGGGTTAATAATTACTTGACGGCGACTTTTGATTTTACGCCATTCATAAAAATTTTTGCAGGTTTGAATGCAGGAATATTGTGGGCTGGGATAATCACTGCGGTGTTTTTAGAAATATTTCTTCCTGTTTTCTTTGCTCTAGTTTTAATCACAAAACTCCCAAAACCTCTAAGATAAACGTTCTCTCCATTTTCTAAAGAACTTTTAACTTCTTCCATGAATTTTTCAACAGTTGCTTGCACATCGCCTTTATCAATACCTAATTGATCTGATATGTTCGAAACAATCTCTGCTTTTGTCATTGTATTAGAATTTAAATATTAAACAAAACCTCTTCAAATTTGAGGTTCGCAAATATATAAATTAAATATTACAATTATCCCCCCCTAAATCATTAATATTTATCAATTTAATCCTTGATATGCAGTAATTTTATCCATAATGGAGTGGACTAAAACGCTGTTGGATTGGTATGAGGAAAATCGTCGCGATTTTCCATGGCGCAAATCTAAGGACCCTTATCGCATATGGTTGTCAGAAATTATCTTACAACAAACCCGTGTTCAACAGGGTCTACCTTATTATGAAACATTTCTTTTAAACTTTCCTACAGTTTTTGATTTAGCCGCAGCCACAGAAGAAAAAGTATTGAAGTTATGGCAAGGCTTAGGGTATTATTCAAGGGCGAGAAATCTTCATGCTTCTGCGCGCTGGGTGGTAAACGATCGCCAGGGAATATTTCCCAACACCTTTAAAG
>Ga0209653_1002606_pt1 | contig 13025 bp, 16 predicted proteins | sample SaaInl6LU_22_DNA_FD_184644 | JGI IMG/M metagenome (GOLD analysis project Ga0209653, IMG submission 184644) | Marine microbial communities from expanding oxygen minimum zones in the Saanich Inlet - ESP_116LU_22_DNA (SPAdes) (version 2) | ecosystem: Environmental > Aquatic > Marine > Intertidal... | reverse complement strand
AATTGCGAGCTTCATTTTTTTCACCTGAGATTACGCTATACAAGGTTTCTATAATAGTATCTATAGAATCTACATTTTCAGAATATTCTTTTTCTTGCGAATAGATTGAAGCTGATAGCAATAAAAGTAAAATACTAGAGAAGGTTTTCATCTGAAAAAAGTTTAAGCACTAAATTTAGTTTAAAATTATTTATGTGCTAAAATCATTCGATCATTTCCGAACAAATCTTTTCTGAGTTCAATATTTTTATATCCTTTTGCTTCTAATAATTCAACCGTTTCTTTCGCTAAATATTGATTAATTTCGAAAAACAGCAGTCCGTTTTCTAATAAAAACTCTTTAGCTAAATCTGCAATTTTATCATAAAATAATAAAGGGTTGTGATCTTCAACAAACAAAGCTAAATGAGGCTCATTCTCTAAAACGTTATTTTTTATTTCATCTTTCTCTAATTCTCTTACATAAGGAGGATTAGAAACAATAAGGTCAAATTTTTTGTGAAGTTCACTAGTGTTTAAAATATCTTGATATATAAAGTTGATTTCGACATTGTTTAATTCAGCGTTTTTTTTTGCAACTTTAATGGCGTTTTCTGAAACATCAATACTAGAAATGGTAGCATGTGGTAAATGCTTTTTTAGTGTAATAGGAATACATCCACTTCCGGTACCAATGTCTAAAATATTATTTTGGTCACTGAGCGAAGTCGAAGTGACCTTTTTAATAACCCATTCTATTAACTCTTCTGTTTCTGGTCTTGGGATGAGTACGTGTTCATTTACAAAAAAAGGCAAGCCGTAGAATTCTGTTTTGCCTAGTATATATTGTATTGGTTCCTCTTTTTGTAATTTATTTGTAGCAGATTCTAGCAGGTTGAATTGTTCTTGTGAAATTTCAAAAGCTGATTTTAACACAGTATCAATTCTTTCAAAACCTAAATACTCTTCTATTAATAAAAAGAAAAAAGAGTCGATTTCTGTTTGAGGATAAAGCTCAGATAATTTGTCTGTAAATAAGGTTTTGAATTCTTTTAATATCATAATTTACGGATCATCCAAACATCACAAGAATAATGGCAAGTGTTTCCCATTGGCCCATCAATTTGTGAGAAGCCGTTTTTTTTATATAATTTTTGAGCAGCAGTCATATACGGAAGTGTCTCTAAATAACATTGTTCAAAACCAAATTCTTTCGCTTTTTTCATGCATTTTTCTATCATTTTTGCTCCCAAACCTTTGCCTCTTGCTTCAGGTAAAAAATACATTTTTTGTAACTCGCAGGTGTTTCCTTCAAAATTATCTAAAGCTGCAATTCCACCTCCTCCTAAAACAACTCCGTTATACTCAACAATAAAATAAATGGCTTTATCTTTTTGATAAACAGTATATAAATCTTCCAAGGCTTTGTCTTCATAAGCTGTACCAACTTTAGGAGCACCCATTTCAACAATTACACTCTGAACAATTTTTTTCATTTGAGCATTATCACGAGGTTCTATTTCTCTAATGATATAATCTGAATTTGTCATTTAATCCTGTATTTTTGCGTTACAAAGTTACTTTTTTTTGAATCACGAACAATATATAAAACGATGTCTTGAAATTGCCAAATTAGGAATTGGAACCGCGCGTCCAAATCCTTCTGTGGGAGCAGTTTTAGTTGTAGATACTAAAATTATTGGTGAAGGTTTTACTAGTCCATATGGTGGTAATCACGCAGAGGTAAATGCCATTGAATCGGTTAAAGATAAGGAGCTTTTAAAGCAAGCTACCATCTATGTAACTCTAGAACCTTGCTCTCATGTTGGTAAAACACCACCATGTGCAGATTTAATTATTAAAAGTGGTATTAAAAAAGTAGTAATTGGTTGTGTAGATTCTAATAGTTTGGTTTCTGGAAAAGGAATTGATCGATTAAAAAACTCAGGATGTGAAGTTGTTGTTGGGGTTTTAGAAAATGAATGTAAAGAACATCATCTTAGGTTTTTTACATTTCATGAAAAAAAGCGTCCCTATATTATTTTAAAATGGGCAGAAACCAACGATGGATTTATAGCTCCCAAAATTAGAAATACAAAAGCTCCAGTTTGGATTACTAATGAGATTTCTCGTCAATTAGTACATAAATGGAGGAGTGAGGAACAAGCCATTTTAGTTGGTACTACGACTGTTTTAGATGATAATCCAAGATTAAATATAAGAGATTGGAAAGGAGAAAACCCAGTAAGGGTTGTAATTGATAAAGAATTAAAAATTCCTGTGCATCTAAATGTTTATGATACTTCTGTAAAGACCATCTTTATCACAGAAAAACAATTAAACAATAAGGAGAATCTATTTTTTGAAAAAATAAATTTCTCCAACCCGATAGCTTTGCAAATTTGTCAAGTACTTTTTAAACATAAAATTCAATCTGTGATTATTGAAGGTGGTGCAAAAACAGTACAAACTTTTATTGATGAAAACTTATGGGATGAAGCAAGAGTTTTTGAAAGTGAAGTGAGTTTTACCAATGGTGTGAAAGCTCCAGTTTTAAATGAACCTAAAGTTTTATGTGAAAAGAATATTAAAGGAGATATTTTAAAAATAGTAAGAAATGATTAAAAATATTGTGTTTGATTTTGGTGACGTATTTATCAATTTAGACAAGCAAGCTACCTTAAGTGAATTATATACTATAGGTGTTCATGAAATTTCTGAAGAAATGTTTGAAGTTACCCAGTTGTATGAAGTTGGCGGATTATCTACCCCAGAATTTATAACTAAATTTATGGATATGTTTCCTGCGATAAAAGAAGATGATTTTATAAATGCTTGGAATGCTATTTTAAAAGATTTTCCACTTCATCGTTTAGAATTCTTGAAATCATTAGCAAAATCAAAAAAATACAGACTTTTCTTATTAAGTAATACAAACGACCTACATATTTCTTGGGTTCAAGAAAATTGGGGGCAAGAGTTGTTTGCTGAATTTAAAAATTACTTTGAGCAGTTTTACCTATCTCATGAATTACATTTAAGAAAACCCAATGCAGATATTTATGAGTTTGTATTGAACAAAAACAATTTGAAACCTGAAGAAACTTTTTTTATAGATGATACTGAAGAAAATACAAGGACTGCTAAAAAGTTAGGAATTAATGTTTGGAATATTAATCCTAGCACAGAAGATGTTATTGACTTGCTTTCACGAAAAGAATTTAATTCATGATTTATCTATTTATCAGCATTTGTATTTCAAGCTTCTTGTTTGTTATTTTTAAACTCTTTGATGTTTTAAAAATTAACACACTACAAGCAATTGTGTTTAATTATTTTGTTGCAGCAATCTTAGGTTTTTTCTTGTCAGATATTTCTGTTCCTTTTCAAGAAATACCAAGTCAGCCTTGGTTTTTAGGGGCCTTTTTATTAGGTTTTTTATTTATTGCAGTATTTAACGTGATGGCATTAACATCCCAAAAAAATGGATTGTCAGTTGCTTCGGTTTCTAGTAAAATGTCGGTTGTAATTGCAATTATTTTTGGAGTTTGTTATTATAATGAGAGTCTCGGTTATATTAAAGTAATAGGTATTTTGTTAGCCTTAGTTGCGGTCTATTTAACATCTGTCAAAGAGAAAAAAGAAATAGTTCAAAAACGTATTAGCTTATTATTACCATTATTATTGTTTTTTGGATCTGGTGCAATTGATACTAGTTTAAAGTATGTAGAAACTGCCTATGTTCAAGAAGGCGGAGTTCCTTTATTTTCTGCAACTATTTTTGCCTGTGCTTTTATTTTGGGAATCATAACCTTAATAATTCAAAAAGTAAAAGGGAAGTTTATTTTTAAATTTAAAAATATTCTAGGAGGAATTTTATTAGGAGTTCCTAATTACTTTTCTATCGTTTATTTATTAAAAGCTCTAAGTACTGAAGGAATGGAAAGTTCTTCAGCGTTTACATTAAATAATGTAGGAGTCGTTATTTTATCAACCCTATTTGGATTATTAATATTTAAAGAAAAATTGATTCTTAAAAATTGGATAGGAATTGTAATCGCAATTGCTAGTATCTTAATGGTGATGTCGGCTAATGGATGATATTTATAAAACGATAGAAGAACCCTCAGAAGAAACTTTGTTTAAAGATAGAAACAGTAAGTTTTTTGGCTATGCTTTTCCTATAAAATCGGAAGATGATATAAAAGCTTCTTTAGAGATTTTAAAAAAGAAACATCACTCTGCTAGACATTTTTGTTATGCTTGGCAGCTTGGGACTGAAACTATTCGATTTAGAGCAAATGATGATGGAGAACCAAGTAACTCTGCAGGAATGCCTATGTATGGGCAAATTCAATCGTTTGAACTAACTAATATTTTAACAGTATCAGTTCGTTATTTTGGAGGAACAAAATTAGGTGTGGGAGGTTTAATTAACGCCTACAGATCTTCCGCTAAATTAGCAATAGAATCTTCAGTAATTGTTAAAAAAACAATTGATATATTATACCAACTTAATTTTGAATATGATTTAATGAGTAAGGTGATGAAGATTATCAAAGAAAACTCGATTGTAATTCAAAGCCAAAAACTCGAATTAGATTGTGAAATCATTATTTCTGTGAGAAAATCAGAAGCTATAAAAATGAATCAAATTTTCGAAAACATTTATAAAGTTGAAATACGCTCTTTAGAAGTCTAATTTTTCTAGAATATAATCAGGGCACTTTGTGGGTTTGTTAGTTTCCATATTTATAAAAGCTAAAACAGAATTCCCTGTTGATATCTTTTCTTTATTTTGGTTAACAATTTCATAATCAAATTCTATTTTAACTAAAGGAGATTTTTTTAGCTCAATAGTAATTGTTAGAATATCATCGTATTTTGCAGACTTAATAAAATTAAAAGATAGCGAAATAACGGGTAGCATAATACCACTATCCTCCATGTATTTATAGGTAACTCCCAGACTTCTAAGCCATTCTGTCCTCGCTACTTCGAAATAAGTTGCATAATTACCATGGTAAACAACTCCCATTTGATCTGTTTCACCGTATCTTACTCGTATACTTGTAGAAAATTTTTTCAATTTTTGTAGAAATTAGAATTTTCATTATACGTAAAAAAAAGTTTATAATAAATAGCAATTTGATTTTTTTATACTGAATTTTATTCACACATTTGTAAAGCTTTTGAGAAAGAAGCATACCCTAAGTAAAAAGAACAACAAAACAATTAATTCTCTATTATAGTTTATGATTAAAACTGCTGTTTCGGTATGGGATGAATGTCTATCTTTTATAAAGGACAATATTAAGCCACAAGCCTACAAAACATGGTTTGAACCTATCAAGCCAGTTAAGTTATCTGGAGAAGCTTTAACGATTCAAGTACCTAGTAAGTTTTTTTACGAATGGTTAGAAGAACACTATATCAAATTATTAAGAGTTGCTCTTGTTAGAGAATTAGGAAAAGATGCTAAATTGATTTACGATGTGCGTATGGAAAATACGTATAGCAGCAACCGACCACAAATTGTTAAAATACCAAGTTCTAATAGAGATCCATTAAAACCACAAAAAGTTTCGGTACCTGTTGAAGTTAGTAAAAGAGAATTAAGAAATCCTTTTGTAATCCCTGGATTGCAAAAAGTAAAAATTGAATCTCAATTAAATCCTAACTACAACTTTGAGAATTTTGTTGAAGGTGATTCTAACAGGTTAGCACGTTCTGCGGGTATGGCAGTTGCAAATAAACCAGGAGGAACCTCTTTTAATCCATTATTAATTTACGGTGGAGTAGGTTTAGGAAAAACTCATTTAGCGCACGCTATTGGGGTTGATATCAAAGATAAATACCCAGACAAGACTGTATTATATATATCATCAGAGAAATTTACGCAACAATTTATTGATTCAGTAAAATCTAATACAAGAAATGATTTTATTCATTTCTACCAAATGGTCGATGTTTTATTAATTGATGATGTTCAATTTTTATCAGGAAAAACAGGTACACAAGATGTATTCTTTCACATATTTAATCATTTGCATCAAAACGGAAAGCAAGTTATTTTAACTTCTGATAAAGCTCCTGTTGATATGCAAGATATTGAACAACGTTTGTTATCTCGATTTAAATGGGGATTATCAGCAGAGTTGCAATTGCCAGATTACGAAACTAGAATTTCTATCCTTCAGAATAAACTATACAGAGATGGAGTAGAAATGGCAGAAGAGATTGTTGAATACATTGCCAAAAATATTAAATCTAATGTTAGAGAATTAGAAGGAGTTATCATTTCAATGATTGCCCAGGCATCTTTCAATAGAAGAGAATTCTCTTTAGAGTTAGCGAAACAAATTGTAGATAAGTTTGTAAAAAACACCAAGAAAGAAGTTTCTATAGATTACATTCAAAAAGTAGTTTCAAAATATTTTGATATGGATGTAGTTACTTTACAATCTAAAACTAGAAAAAGACATATTGTTCAGGCACGTCAATTAGCGATGTTCTTTGCAAAAAGAATGACCAAAACTTCACTAGCAAGTATAGGCGCTCAGATTGGACAACGTGATCATGCAACTGTATTACATGCTTGTAAAACTGTTGATAATTTGACAGAAACCGATAAGCAATTTAGAAAATACGTAGAAGACTTAACTAAGAAGTTGACGTTCTAAAGTTTAAAAGAGGTGTTACATCACTCTTAATTTCATCACATGAAAAAAATATTGATGGTTTGCTTAGGGAATATTTGCCGTTCTCCTTTAGCAGAAGGAATCTTGCAATCAAAAGTTATTGATGATAAGGTTTTTGTAGATTCTGCAGGAACTGCTGCCTATCATGTTGGTGAATTACCCGATAAAAGATCTATTGAAGTTGCCAGGAAATACGGCATCGATTTAACCAACCAAAGAGCACGTAAATTTACTTCAAAAGATTTTACTGAGTTTGATTCTATCTATGCAATGGATAAAGAAAATTATCATAACATACTTTCTTTAGCAACGGATACTTCTGAAACTGAAAAAGTAAAAATGATTTTAAATGAAACCAATCCACAACAAAATTTAAGTGTTCCTGACCCTTATTATGGAGGAGATGAAGGATTTGAAAATGTGTATCAAATGTTGGATGAAGCTTGTGAAATAATTGCAAAAAAATTATAAATGAAGGGAACGCTGTACTTAATACCAACAACCCTAGGTGAAAATGAACCTTTAGAAGTGATGCCGTATTCTGTAAAGAAAATGGTAGAATTGATCGATCATTATATTGTAGAAAATGAAAAATCTGCTAGAAGGTTCATAAAAAAAATCACACCAAAAAAATCACAGCCTTCATTAACCATTATGAAGCTAGATAAATATGCAGAAGAGTTAGAAACGCGTACTTTTTTAGACGCCTGTGATCGTGGAATTTCTGTTGGTTTATTATCTGAAGCAGGTGTTCCAGCTGTTGCAGATCCTGGCGCTACGATAGTAAAATTAGCACATGAAAAAGGAATTAAGGTGGTTCCATTAGTTGGACCATCATCTATATTAATGGCTTTAATGGCTTCAGGAATGAATGGGCAAAACTTTGCTTTTAATGGATATTTGCCCATCGATAATTCTGAAAGAAAAAAAGCGATTAAGGATTTAGAAAAACTGTCCAAAGAGAAAAATCAATCTCAAATTTTTATTGAAACTCCGTACAGAAATGAAAAAATGTTTACTGATTTAAAATCTACTCTTACTCCAGGAACTTTACTTTGCATTGCTGTAGATATTTCATTGCCAGATGAGTATATAAAAACCTATTCAATAGCAGAATGGAAAAGTCAATCCCCTGATTTGCACAAAAGACCGGCTATATTTATTATTCAAAAGTAATTAAACTCCTGCTTTTCTATCAGCTTCTAGATTAGAGACATCATAGCCAGCAAATTTTTTCATATAAGATTTAATTGAAGAACCGTAAGTGTCTGAAAGGTTTCTATTACCATCGCTTCTCAAGTATTTTTTTTACATTACCAGCACCACTTAGATGAGCAGCTGCTAAAATTCCTGATTCGATGATTTTCACACCATTTATAACTTTACCGACTCTTCTTTTAATATCCTTTCTAAGAATCCATTTATTTACCTTACAATAAGCTAAGAAAGCTTGTTCTAGTAATTCTGGATTTTGTAAAAAACGATTGGTATTATATATCTTGAATCTCTTTAGAGCAGAAGCACCAAATTGATATTTTCCTAAATATCCAAAATTTATAACAGTATACTTCCCTCGAGGTTCTTTAAAAGACAAGGCTTCTTTAAATCCAACAAAGTCTTTTTGTAAATAGGGGTGTCTAATGACGATTTTGAAAAATTAGCTACAAGTTCTGGAGTAGCTTTTTCATTTAGAATTTCTGACCTTTCAATTGTATTGGATAGACCAAAAAATAATACGAATAAAAATAAAAAATTTCTAATAACTTAGATTTTTTTTTGCGAGCGAAAAGATACAACTACAATTATAATTAGCTGATAGTCAGTTAGTTTAAATTTATTTAGAAATACAAATAATGGAATTTTACACCACCTTTACTGCGAAATTCTAAAGTAGTGGGAGGTATTTTTATAAAATTGATAACAGAAAAGACCGATTGTAAGAATTTCGATTTTGTCTTTATTTTTACTAAATCGATATCGAAACTCAAATAAAACTGTCGATATGGATTTTGAGTGAAATTATTGCTTGGTAAATTCTCACCATACATCATTCCTTCTGAACCATAACCAAATGCAACATTTAACCATTTCGGAAAATTACTGTCTTTAGCAAAAGACCAAATGTTTGCAGACAGCCAATAGGTTTGTCCGTTGCAATCTTTAATAGATTGTTCTGAGAAATTTTCTCCAAGTGTTTTAGGATGTATGTTTGCAAACTCGGTTTGATCAAATGAATATTTTAGTTTAATTCGTTGTTCTCCCCAAAGTAACTCTTGACCGACCAGTAAGCTTGTTCCAGCAGCATTGGCAGCAAAATCAACCCAAGAGCCCCCCCATTCTTCAGAAAATCCGTCCATTATTTCAACAGCAGTAAGAAAGGTGAAACCAGCGGTGGCTCCATAGACTAATTGATTTTTTTTACTGACACCAGATCAATCCAGCAAATCCATTCCAATTTTTCCAATATAATATGGCTGACTTTATCCATTTGCTTCCATTGATTATTATCATTAACCAACTGAAAATTTGATCTTGGATAATCTGAGTACCACAATTGATCCAACGCTAATAAAGTTGTAACAGCTAAAGCTGTTTCAGAAATAATTAAAGCATTTCTTCTCGATTTATTTAAGGTATCAGATTTAATCCAAAAGGAAGATTTTTGTTGGCTATATCCAATAGAAAAGTATAAAAACATTAATATGAAAAGAGTCCTTTTTTTTACCTGTTAATTCCTTGTTTATTTAACCAACGTTGATATTTTGCGGCGTTTCTATTGTGTTGTTTTAAAGAACTAGCAAAAGCATGATAACCAAATTTATCAATATTAACACACATGTAAAGATAATCGTGTCGCTCATAATTAAGTACAGCATCAATGGAAGTAATATCTGGCATGGCTATTAAACTTGGAGGAACACCATAATGTAAATAAGTATTGTAAGGAGATTCGATTTTAAGATCTTTATATAAGACTCTTTTTACTTCAAAATCCTGTCCAAATTGTTGTTTTAAAATATAAATAATTGTTGGATCTGCTTGTAAAGGGATTCCTTTTTTAATACGATTCAAGTACAAACCGGCTACTCTAGGTTGTTCAACAGCTTTAGGAGTTTCTTTATATACAATAGAAGCAAGTGCCATTACTTCATTTGGAGTCATTTTTAAAACTTTAGCTTTTTCTAGTCGATTATTATTCCAAAACCGATTGTATTCTTTTAACATTCTGCTTCTAAATTTCTCTGCAGATGTGTTCCAGTAAATTTCATATGTATTTGGAATACAGATTCCTAGAACTGAGGCTTCGGTAAATTTATTTTCTGTAAGAAACAAACTGTCTTTAAAAGTATTTAAAATGGTTGTGGAATCTGCTTCTATTTGTTCAGCAATTCTTCCAGAGAATTTTTCTAAAGTATCTTGATTATTAAACGAGAGTTTAATCGGAGTTTGATTTCCGCTTCTTAATAGGTTTATCACATCATTTAAAGACATTCCTTTGGTAAGCATGTATTTTCCTGCCTTTGGTTTGCCATACTTCTTTTTCTCAGCCAACCAAAAGAAATTGTTTTTATCTCCAATGAATTCAATTAATTCCTTTTTAACATCACCAATATTATCGTTAGAGCGAATATAGATTGCTCCATTTTTTTCAACTATTTCACCAAAAATATTTTGGTAATATCTATAACCAATAAATCCACCTATTATAAGTAAGACAGAGATTATTGAAAGTATTAATTTTCTATTCATGGATTAATTGAAAGGTAAGTTCGTTTTTATAATTTCCGTTTACAAATAGCCAATCTTTTTTATCACCGGTTTTAAGAAAGTCATAACGTGTAAATAATGCAATACTTTTTTTATTGTCTGGAGTAATATTTGCAAATAATTGGTGTAAGTTCAGTTTTTGAAAACAATATGAGATTAATATTTCTAAAGCTTCTGAAGCAAATCCTTCTTGTTGAAACTTATGATTAATGACAATTCCAATTCCTGCTCTTTTATGCTGAGGATTAAAATCAAATAAATCAATCATCCCTACTGAGTTGTTATTGATTGTTTCTTCAATGATAAATCGAAGCTGTTTAGCTTCATAAATGTCTAAATGAGAATTTTCTATGTAATGTTTTAATACAAATTTCGAAAAAGGAGTTTGTGTATGACTTACTTCCCAGAATTCAGTATCATTTTCTAAAGTATATAGAAATTCCAAATCTTCTGGTTCTAAGGCGCGTAATCTTACTTTTTTTCCTTCTAAAAACATGCTTAGATATTTATGGTTCCTTCAAAAACAAATTGAGCAGGTCCAGTGAGAATTACATTTTTATAAACATTATTAATAACATCAAAACTAACTTGTAATTTTCCACCAACAGCATTGAGGTTAACAACAGTTTCTGTAGTCTTACCAATTTTATGTGCAGCAATTGCAGCAGCTGTAACTCCTGTTCCACAAGCTAAAGTTTCATCTTCAACACCACGTTCATAAGTTCTTATATTAAAGGTGTTTTTATTAACTTGTTGAATAAAGTTGATATTACTACCCTCTTTTCCATACACTTCATTTCTTAGTTTTCTACCCAATTCAACAACAGGATAATTCTCTAAATCATCAACCAATTCAACGTGATGTAAAGTTCCGGTATTGGTAAAAACATGATCCTTATAAACCTCCACGTTGTCAACATTAATCATCTCTAAAGAAACAGTCGTGTCTTTATTAACTTTTGCATTATGTGGTCCGTCATAGGCTGCAAAATTTGTTGAAGTATCTATAATATTCAATTTCTTCGCAAATGCCACAGCGCATCTTGCCCCGTTCCCACACATAGTTTGACTGCTATCTGGATTAAAATAAATCATCTTAAAATCAGAATTGTCATCATTCTCAATCAGAATTAGCCCATCAGCACCAATACCAAAATTACGATTACAAAGATGTGCAATAAGCTCTTTCTTTTCTTTTGGAAAAATCTCGTATCTGTTGTCAACAAAAATGAAATCATTTCCAGCTCCTTGATATTTGTAAAAGGGAATATTCATAGCTTCCAAAGATACAAAAAAAGCAGGCCAATGTAAGATTGTTAAAACAGGGTTAAAATGCGTTAACATCTGTTAACTCTATTGATTAAACTATAAATATTATTAAATTTGATTGGATTATAAATTTATACAAAATGAAAAAGTTTTTTAGTTTTTTAAGTATTGCCATTCTTGGCGGTATTATCACTTTGGGAGGTTATAAAGCTTTTATTGAAGAACCTGTGGTAATAGAAAAAAGTAACGAACAGCCCTTGCAAACCTTTCAAACCAATTTTAAATCTCCTGAGTTTGAAGCGAATTTGTCAACTTACGCACCAACAAGTTTTACGGAAGCTGCCGAGAAAACAGTTCATGCTGTTGTTCATGTTAAAAACACAGCAATTAAATCCTCAATTAATTCTTGGAACGATTTTTTTAATGGCCCTAGAAAATATGAACAAGTTGGTACAGGAAGTGGAGTTATCATTTCTGCAGATGGTTACATCGTAACCAATAATCATGTAATTGATGGAGCAACCAATTTAGAAATCACATTAAATAATAAAAAAAAATATGAGGCCACATTGATTGGAACTGATTCTAAAAACGATATTGCTTTATTAAAAATAGAAGCAGATGATTCTCTACCCTACATTCCTTTTTCAGATTCAGATAATGTTCGTTTAGGAGAATGGGTCTTGGCTGTTGGTAATCCGTATAATTTAACATCGACTGTTACTGCTGGAATCGTTAGTGCCAAAGGAAGAGATTTAGAAGGGAATGGAGATATCACAGATTCATTTATTCAGACCGATGCAGCCGTAAATCCAGGGAATAGTGGTGGAGCATTAGTGAATACAAGAGGAGAATTGGTAGGAATTAATACGGCCATTACATCAAAAACAGGTTCTTTTGTTGGATATTCTTTTGCTATTCCTTCAAACATTACTAAAAAAATTATTGACGATATTCTAGAGTTTGGTTCTGTGCAAGAAGCAATTCTTGGTTTTGTTCCAGATTTAAGTATGGACTTAGATGGAGTTAAAATTGGAAATTTACCTGATGATAGTGGTGCTAAAATAGCAGGTTTAAGATCTGGAGATATTATCAAAAGAGTTAATAATATAAAAATCTCTAAGTTTTCAGAATTAAGCGGTCAGTTAAAAGCTAAAAGACCAGGAGAATATGTTGATATTACGGTAGAGAGAAATGGAAAGCAAGTGACCAAAAAAGTAAAATTAAGTAAGCGAGATACATTTGTTTCAAGGAATTTTGGAGTGATTTTAAAAGATTTAAATAAGAAAGAATTAAAATCTTTATCTA
>Ga0209653_1002604_pt1 | contig 13040 bp, 10 predicted proteins | sample SaaInl6LU_22_DNA_FD_184644 | JGI IMG/M metagenome (GOLD analysis project Ga0209653, IMG submission 184644) | Marine microbial communities from expanding oxygen minimum zones in the Saanich Inlet - ESP_116LU_22_DNA (SPAdes) (version 2) | ecosystem: Environmental > Aquatic > Marine > Intertidal... | reverse complement strand
CCACTGAGTTGTGTCAATTTTTAAAAGTTCTATAATCTCCTCTGCTGATTTAGGTTCAGTAGTTGATGAAATTGAAAGTGTTTTTTCACCTTTATCTAAATCCACTGATTCTGTAAACTTACTAGTTGGATCTTTAATAAGTTTATGTATTTTATTTGCTCTACGTCTTTCCTTAAGAATTTCTTTTTTAATTTTAATATACTCTGATTCAAGTATACCTAACCTGGCAGCACAGTATGTTGGATTTTTTTTCCATCTAATTGTTTCTGCAACTTGTTTTTTTAATGAACTCATATAAAAAATATTTATAAATTAACCAAATGTATGAAAATTATTTTAATAAAAAAAGAGAGCCCCCGTAGGGACTCTCTCCAACGTCAGTAGTAGAAAACCAACAAACCACCACTTCTTGTTGTTATGCTAATGTAGTAACTAATATTTCTACAGAATCACATGTAGATCCTCCAAAATTAGAAACTATTTTAATTTTATATTCTGTTGCGGGTGTTAAAGCTGTTATCTGAAAATCAGACACTGCTGTTGCAATAGGTAAAGTATTAGCTAGAACCCATCCTATAGGGCTTGTTACCGTATCAAAGTACACATTAAATGAAGTGCTTAAACTTGATATACCTCCCCAAACAACAGATAAAGTTGTATCAGTAATATCTTCTGCATATACATTGTAAGGTGCATGGTGTACATTATCTGCCGTACAAACACCTAAACCATTAGCTATCATCAAACTAAACTTTTGTATAATCTGATCAAGCCTCTCACCACTATTTACTTTTAAAATACCAGTAGGTGTTTCAACTTGAAATGTAGATCCGCAATATGAAACACATTCAGTACATTGTACATCATCACATCTTTCATTGCCCGGACTACAATCTGTATATCCGCATGGTGTTTCATGCTTTATATCACAACATCCGCATGGTAACTTTGAACAATTGCAATTACAATCATTACAATTACCACAACTCTTAGATTTATTATTACAAGCCATTTATTTATTTATTTATTTTTATTCAATTTAGTTATTCACTTATACATCCCCAGCACAACAAGTATCATAATTAAATGTTAATGTAAAACTTTGACCGGATCCTCCACTGTATTCTAAATCAGCAATAACACAAGGATTTGCTAAAGTTTGTTGACCTGTAACAGGATCCGTTACTATATTGTAGTTTCTTATACCTACTGTACCAAAATTACCACTACCATTATTTTGAGTATTTGTCATTGTTATTGTATTCGCTGGCAATAATAAACTAGGAGCAAAATTAAATTGAACCATGTTAGCTATAGGACAGGCAAAATCTGATCCCGAAATTGTTAGAGTTGGATCAGCATCTGCAATAAATACAGATCCAACTTGAGCATTTTGATTTAAATCAACAGAACCTATAAATGTACCATTTAAAAGAATATCAAAATTATCATCTGTTACTGAGTTCTCATTACATATTTGGAATACAACTCTTCTGTTAGGACAATCAGGTATAGCAATGTCTTCTTCAGTAGTAAAACTAATACCTGGACATTCTATAGATGTAGATTGGCCATTTAAAGTACCAACTATAGTTATTTGATAATTTGTATTATCATTTAAACCAGTCAATGGTACGCTTGGACTTGAAGTTAAATTACTTACAGTAATAACGTCACTACTTGAACCATCTGTTATTGTAATATTATAAACAGCTGTTGTACCTAATACATTTGTAAAAGATACAATAGCACTATTTTCAGTTATATCAGATACAGCTATATTTTCTATACAAGGAATTGATGTTGTTATACTTTTACTAACTGTGTCTGTACAAGTATCTCTCCCATCTGTTACACAGAAATCTATTGATGCGTTTAATGTTCCAAACGTGCTTAAAGTTGTACTGCTTATATCAAATATAAAAGGAGTACTTGTTCCTGCAAAATTACTAAATGTAAATATACTATTTGCAAGAACTCCATTTTGATCAGTAACAGAAATTGTTGTAGAACCACCACAATCAATAAAACCTGAAGGAATACTTGATGAAGCAAAACTAAATGAAAGACCTGTTGGGCTACCTGTTTCATCTGAAAGTACATCAAAATCATAATCAAATATAATAGAATCACAAGCTCCAGGGCAGCAATTTAATTGAATATCTTTTATGGCTTGATGCATATCACATATTACCAACCAAGCATTACCCATTGCTTCTGCTAAAGTATTTGGTGTAGCAGACCAACCAGATAATGAACCATATGTACCACTACCGCTTAATAAAAGCTCAGAACTTGTTATACACCCAGCTTGATTAACAGCGTTAGTTATTAATGGTGGTGAGCCAACTGCAGTTTCTAAATTACAATAGGCTTGTTCTAAAGCAACTAACAATACGGAAGCTGCAATTGTTTGACCCTCTAAAATACAAGATGAATAAACTTCAGGATCTCCTGTTGATGTGTTACAATTACCATCTTCATCTAAAATACAACCTTCTAAAATACTAATTCTAGTTTCATGATTTTGTATAAGAAGTTCTATAACTTCTATTGATGATAATATACTGCATATTTTTTCTGCAATAAAAACTGAAAACTGATCTATTAATAATTCAGTTACTTCATTCCCAGTCTCATCTTCATAACTTAAACAACCTAAAGGAACAATAATGTCTATTCGTGAAACTCCTTTTTCACGGCATACTTCATTTATAATTAATTGAATTATTTCCTCTAATGTATCCGGTCTAATTTCACCTTCAGGTAATGTACACAATAAGTCTATAGCATCAATATTAACTTCAGGAATTGATATATCACAAAGCTTTTGAGCAAGCTCTGCAATCACATCACTAACTGTATCTCCTGTACATAATTCTATACACGGAATGTCTGGACCTTGCCAGACAACACAGTTTGAAGATATATTATTACATGGTACAGAACCACTATTAGTTATTGGCAACATAAAATCCTATTTTACAACTTAGAAAACTTACTTGTATACATATATAATATACAAAAGTTTTTGTAATCAAGCAAGAACTTAATTACTTAAGTTATAAAATAGGATTTATATAAATCTAAAAAGATTTGTTTTATTCTGAAACTACTTCCATTGAAGGAGCTTCTTCAGCTGGTGCTTCTGAAATAGTACCATCAGCAAGAGAAATATTTACTTGCCCATAGTTTTCTTGAAGTTTAACAGAAACCTCTTGCATTTTTGCTTTCATTGCAGCATGATCTTGTAATAACTCATACTTTGCAATTTCAATGTTTGCAAGATTGTTTACAGCATTTCCAATTGCTTGTTGTAATCCTTGTAATGCTTGTAGTTCTTCAGCAGTGATCTTTTTATCTGCTACTTCTTTTGTTGATTTTTTTGCCATGGTTATTTTTAATTAAAAAATTATTATTATTACAAATATACAAATTATTATTTAATTACCTAATTATTTATAGGATCATCTGCTACTGTTAATGTAACCGATACAGGTGTAATTAAATTATCAATCTGACTTTCAATACTTGATTCAATATTAGCTACAGCTTCTTCTCCCATAGCTTCTTTAACCCATCCTACAACATCACTGTGCACTACAGTATCAAAAGCTGTAAAGTTAGATAAGTCTTCAGTGTTTAATGACTGTGTTCCTATTATAGTTACTGAGTAAGGGTCTCCATCTGAATCCACTTGATCAGATGTTCCTGTTACTCTCCAATGCACATTGTACACTACGTCAGACTCTCCTGCGTGTGTTGGGTATGTGTCAACCGTTTTGCAATCCCATGCGTAATTAATCATAATTTTGTTTTTTTTGTTTTTTTATTTTTTAGGTCTTGTATGGATATTGGTCCACTAGTTTGTAAAGCCATTTAATATTGATTTAAGGTTATCAATTTGCTTTTGCTGTTCTTTTATAGCTTCAATAAGTACTGCTGTAATATTACCATATGCTACAGATAATATTCCGTCTTCACTTCCATGTACAACTTCTGGTGCAATCTTTTGAATTTCTTGTGCTATAACCCCCATAGAAGACCTTTTTTCACCTATCTTGTTATAAGTGACACCTCTCATAGATGTTACCTTTTCAAGAGCATTAGGAATTGTTTCTACATTTTCTTTTACTCTTGCATCAGAGTTGGCAATAACCTCTCCAGAGGCTTTAATGTTACCGTTTACTTCAAGCCTTTCCCTAGGATCAGTTGTTCCAATACCAACCTCACCGGTTAAGTATTTAATAAACATCCTAGTACTGCCGTTTTGTATAAAACTATAACTTGCCCATTCACCACTAAACGAAACACCGCCGTCAGAGTAAGTACCAAAATATTCCTCATTAGACCTTAATGTAAGATGACTTGGTCCGTTACCATAAATAACCTCTAATTGTCCGTGTACAGTTAGATTCCGTCCCCATGGTGCGTTTGCCCCTATTCCTACGTTACCATCGCTGTAGTCTATATCATTGCCGGTAACAGTCCATGGTGATGAACCTCCACCTCCACCTGCAGGGGTAAACAATGCCCCGTTTTGATATAAATCTCCTGTAAAATTAATATCACCATTTACATCAAGTTTGTAAGAAGAAGGAGTAGTAGTTCCAATACCTACATTACCAGTGGTGCGGGCAATATGCATACGGGTATTTCCGTTTTGTATAAAACTATAACTTGCAGAATTACCATTAAATTTTACCCAAGCAGAGTGGTAATGAGTAGAAACACCTTCAATCCATGGATATGTCATCCAAAGACCTTTATCATCGGTGTAGCCTGTAAGTTGAATCTCTATTTCATTATCAACAGTTAGTGTACGTTGAGGGTCAGCAACTCCAACACCAATCTTTACCAGTTCTTCTGTTATACTTGGTTCAGGGTTAAACACCACAACATTTCGTGTAAAACTATCTACAATGTCTGCTCTAGCTGTAGTGAAGTTTTTTTCTGTAAGTCCGTTATCACCAATACCTAAGTTACCTGTATCCCAGATAGTTTTTACTTCACCCCATTCAGAATCACTTGTTGCAGTTCTTCTCTTAAGGTTATCACCTGTAAAAATTAACTGTTCTTGTCTGTGACTGTTATCATAACTACTCCACTTACTAACTGTTAGTAAAGCATGCCAAGAATCTCCACCTGCACCCGTGTCTGAAGTATTTTGAAAATCCCATTGAGCGTATCTATCATTATAATAGTTGGGCAATCTATAACCACCTCTACTATCTGTAATAAAATTTCTGTCGTTTGAGCTTGTAAGGTATCCCGCACCGTTTGTTAACTGATTGTTATTTGTTATGTAGTTTGCATTAGTAGCACCGGTATAACCTAAATTTGCTAAGGTCAATACTCTTGTTCCCATGCTTGTAATTACACCATCAGTAACGTAGATGTTATCTACAATAGTAGCTCCAGAAGTATTTATATCTGAGTCTGTACCAATAATAGTATTGTATGTACCTGCAGCTTGATAACTTGCAGGATTAAAATTACCTGTATGCCAAATCTCCTTGTCACTACCATCAAGTTTAACATACATTTTGTTGGTTGAGTCATTATAAACAAAACCATCATTATTAGCCATATTAATAACAGTATCACCATCTGTAAAGTAATTACCTGCTGCTTGCTTTCCAGCCAATGCTGTAGTAATACTAGCTGCATAACTTGCATTATCACCAATTGCAGCAGCCAACTCATTTAATGTATTAAGAGCAGCAGGTGCACCATCTACAATCTTATTAATTTCTGCAACAACTTGTGCATTTGTTTGATATCCTGCACCATTAGAAAGCTGGTTGTTATTTGTAGGTATTGTAGGTTTACCACTTACATTACCCCAAGCTACAGCATTAGCTGAACCAGCTGAATCAGCATAACCTACTCTAACTTCACCATGGTAAGTATCAGCATTGTATCCCCTAAGATGCCAATGAGATCCTGTCCAAACATGCTGTATATTATAAGCATCTGTACGATCTCTCCCATATAATCTTGTTACACCTCTAGTATTTCTATCATCAGATACTTTAGTAATATAACCAGCCCCATTTGTTAATTGATTGTTATTGGTTGGGATTGCAGGAAAAACTTCATCATCAATTCTTAGATTAAGTTGTTCAGCTACAGTATTAGCTGAACCAGCCGCATCAAATGCAGAAGTATTTTGATATGCAGCAGAACCAAATATTTCACTAAAACGTTTTCTACGTTCTGCTCCATTGTCTAATAATATTATCTCATCAACAGTAGGAGATACCGCAGCAGTCATATCAGCAAGCTCAGATAAATCCAAAGTAATAGTACCAGAACCAGAACTCCAAGTTCCATCCAAACCAGTACCTGTAGATATACCTGTTAAAGTACCTACATTACTTGTATATCCAGCAGAAGCATGGTTACCCCAAGTAACTGCTTGATTCCATTGACCACTATTTCCACCGTTGGCATATATAGTACCAGATACATTTAAATTTGCCTTACCATTGGTTGCAGGCTTCAATGTCATTGCATCATAAACAGTACTACCTGAAGGTGTAAACCTCCATCTCCACCAATCATTATTATTGTCATCAGTTAAGTTAAAATCAAAAAATGTTGATGTACCACTAATAGTTGTTGAAATTGAAGCAGCATCTGATGATTGTGCAGCAAAGCGTATGGAAGTAACTCCTGTTAAAGAAGTGTGGTTATGTGAACTATAAGCATAACGCCCATCTAAGTCAACGGTTACTGCACCCAATCCACTTCTATTAAGTGTAAGTACTCCATTGCCGGTATTAAAAGAAGCAGAACTTAAATAATTATTTGTATCAGTATTTGTATCAGTTGATGATATTACACCAGATGAACTTATAGAAACATTTGAACCAGCACTAAATTTACTTCTAACCTGCGCATCTGTAAGCTGTGTATTAGTATCTGTAAATACCGCATTAGAAGGAACTGCTTTTTTAACATTATCAAAAGCCCAGTTAGAACTAATTGAAGTTGTAGTAGCACCATCAACTGGTGTATCATGAATTGCTCTCCATGTATTTGAATCAGAAGTTGTTACATTAAATGTTGTATTATCTGCTCTTGTAAATGTAATAGTATCATTAGACACTGTAGCAGCTTTAATTGGATTTACACTACTATCTAATTTTTCATCAAAAAGAGGTAATACTTCTTCATTAATTCTTGTGTTTACTTCATCGGCAGAACCAATTGCATCATATAATGAATTGTGGTTATGACTTGGTAATGAGGTTAAATATCTACCATCTAAATCTACAGTTAAATTAGCTAAAGATCCGTTTCTTCCTAAAGTAAGAACACCATTGCTAGTACTAAAAGAAAGTGCATCAGCATAGTTATTAGCGTCTGCAAGAAATGCACTAAAATCTACAGTAAATGTAGAGCTATCACTTCGCGTAAAAGTTGCAACACCTGTACTACCATTAAGAGTACCACTAGTTAATCTAGCAAGATTACTATCATCTAAATATAATGATAAGTCTATATCCTTTTTAACCCCTGCTTCATCTTGGTATGTAAGAACATTACCACTTATAGATAATTTTGTTAAAGTCTCATTTGTTAAATAAGAACCAGCTGGTTGCAAACCATCTAATTGTTCTTGCAAACCTGCTACTTCTGAGATAGGATGTTCATGAGAAGCTCTTGCATATCTGGAATCTAAAGATTGACCATTCCATGAATAACCATAAGGAGAATTAACACCCAAATCATCCAAGATCTGAAAATGTATTTTATTATCTTGTTCTGGTTCTATAAAATCAAGACCTTCTGGAGTAGCTACAATTGACATATCTATGCCAGCATCACTTGATCCATTAAAATCTAATCTAGGATTAGTTGTTCCACCAAGAGTTAAGTTTCTAAACGTAGGTGAATCAGTAATTCTTAAATGTTGATTTAAAGCATCTGCATAACCATTATCTGTATATCTACCATCTAAGTCAATACTTATATCACTTAAACCAAGTCTACTTATTGCTAATAAACCTGTAGCTGTATCAAAAGAAACACCCGTAGCATAATTGTTTGTATCCGTATTTGTGTCTGTGGAAGAAATTGTTACTTTTCCTCCAGCACTGTAGCTGAGAGCTACATTAGATCCTGCAACAAGATCTAATGTGCCCCCAGACTGTACAGTAGTTCTTTGAACACTATTTGTTTTAAGTGTCCAAGAACCATAATTGTCATAATTATGAACATGACTGCTTAAAGCATATCTACCATCTAAGTCAACAGTTTGATTAGTTGCACCATTAACGGTCAAAGTTAATACCCCTGAACCTGTGTTAAAAGATACTCCGTTCAAATAAAAGTTTGAGGATGCTGTAACTGATTGAAAAGTTACATTTCCATTACCATCTGTTGTTAACACTTGACCAGCACTACCATCAACCGCAGTTAACTGGTAGTTTCCGTGATCTATTGCAGATAAAAATTTAATTGCCATATTCTTTTTTTTTAGATTTTACAAATCTAATTAATTATTTAATTATTACCCAACGTATTGTAATGCTATAATTATTTCGTTAGCATGTGGTGCTGCCAATCTAACTTCAAGGTGATTTGAATCTACTTGAACCAATTCAGCTATAACTTGCTCACCTGTTGCTGTATCAAAAAGAGTAGCAACTATAGGAAGAACAGCATTAGGATCCCATCCGTATGCATTACCAAAACCATGCGCAGCTGCATAAACTGGTTGCCCTGCTGGCATCACATCAGCAAACTTATATGAATCTATTCTGGTTTGAACTAATGCATTAGCTCCTGCTGGTGTTACAGCACGTGAACTATCAGTTCCTGTTACTGTTTCAGCAGATGTTGCTAATTCAACAATACCTTTATTAGCAGCAGTTGCATCTTCAGCAGAAATTGTTACGTCTACACCTTCACCAGCTGCAGTAACATCAATACCTTCACCAGCAACAATAGTTTTCACATAGTTACCAGTAGTATCAGTTCCAAGAGCAACAGAGTTAGCTTTAACGCTAGATGCTTCAACACCTGAAACAGTAAGAGTTACGTTGGCAGTACCATCAATTGATACAGAACCAGCAGCATCTCCACCTAAAGTAATTGTTCTTCCAATTGCCCAAGCAGATGCTGTGTCAGCATTACCTTCTAAATCTCCAGTGAATCCATTAGCACGTACGTCATTAGAAGCACCAAAGTCCCATCTATCAGCTGCTTCATCCCAAACTAAGCTTACATTTGCAGAAGTACCTCTTTCTACTTCAAAACCTGCGTTCTGAGAAGGAGCACCTGCTTCATCAGCATTAAGTTTAATAATTGCATCACCAATATTAACTTCATTAGAATTAATACTTGTAGTTGTACCACTAACAGTTAAGTTACCAGGAATTACAACAGTAGATGTTGCACCACCAAGAGTTAAATCATTAGCACCAACAGAAGCACCAATTGATCTATCACCTGCTACAAAATCTAATCCTGTTAAACCTTCAATAGCTGTTTCAGTAGCACCCAATTTAATCTTGGTAGAACCTACTGTAATAATATCACTTACTAATTTAGCTCCACTGATTGATCCATCACTTAAACCAAATGTAATTGTACCTGAGCTTGTAATAGGAGATCCTGATACTGTAATACCATCATTACCTGCAGCTGCAACAGAAGTTACAGTACCTGTAGTACTAGAAGTACCCGCACCAATTAATGATCTAATTTCAGCACCAGTTACACCTGAAGCTAAAGTAGGAGTACCACCACCAGAGAAAATACCTGGTTCAGCAAAACTTGTATAACCTTCAGGGTTTGTAGCGTTATAAGGTGTAAACCCTAAACCTGTAGTAATTTGACTAGAAGTCAATACTAAAGAACCACCAAGAGTTAAGCTACCTGAGCTAGTTACAGTTCCAGAAAGAGTAAGACCACTTACAGTCCCTGTACCACCAACGCTAGTTACAGTACCTTGATTGTTAGAGAATGGTAAAGCTAATACATCATAGTAATTTACATTATCAGAAGCATCTGATACTGCAATATGCATTGCTGTAGTAATGTCACCAGTACCTGCACCAGCAGCTAAAATAACGTTATCAGAACCGGCATAATCTACAGCTACGCTATCAGCAGCAACCGAGATACCAGCACCAGCACCAACGTTTAAAGTAATAGCACCTGAAGCACCACCACCTGATAAACCACTTCCAGCAGTTACACCTGTAATGTCACCAGAAGCTGAAACCCAACCAGAACCATTATAAATTTCTAATGATCCAATTGTTGAATTGTAAATAATTTGACCGTCTGTTGGACTAGCCGGACGGGTTGCAGTGGTAAGAGTATGTATTACAGCATTCTGTAACTCATACCCTTGCATGTCAATGTTTAACGTCTCTAAATGAGACAAATACTTAAGAGCCATAATTGTTTTTTATATTTTTAATTGTTATTGTTTTGTTGCTGATTAGTTTAAATAAGCATTCCCAGCAACAGGAATTGCAAATTGTATTTTTAATGTATTATTATCTATATAATCTATTTCACCCATTATATCACCACCTGTTGTATCTTCTATTCTAACAGAAGGTTTTTTATTAAGGTTATGATTTATAGTCCAAACCATTGAAGAATTATCTTGATTATGAACATAATTTAAATCTTTTTCATCTTCTAAAGTTGTTGATTCTAAAATGTCCAATCTTTTTGTTAAAGCCTCTAGGTCAACAGCTGTCCAAATAACAGCATCTTTTTCTGAAGATGTTGTACATTGCTGAATATTTCTTTTTCTTAAACCCATTTTATTTTTAAATTTTAAATCTTGCCAATCACATAAATTTTTATCAATAACAGCAGCCTCCATATCAAAAACACAACATGGTTCCATTCCATATCTTAATGACATAAAATTTTTATATACTGCATTTGCAAATTTTTGCTCAGTATGTATTTTCTTTTCTAAGGCTGAATCCATTTTATTTTTGCTTTTTTAAAGCTTCCTCATATTGTGATAGACAAGTTTTATGAACAATTGCTCCATCAGAAGCTTTTGTTTTTTGGCACCCACAACTAAATGATTTGTTACATTGTTTACACATAATATATTGGTTTTTAGTATTTTAACATCCTACTAATTTGCAGGATATTTTTTGCAATCTTTTTTTAGCGTATTCATATAAAGACATTCCTTTATCTGGACTGTTACAGTATTCTACATTAGCAACTGCAGCATCAATCAATATCCTTATATATTTCATTTCATCAATCAAATCTTTTCTTTCACTATGAGGTTCACAATCTTTCACATCAATGTGACAAAGTGTTTCATAATATAAATTCATAAGATTTGTAATTCTTAAATGATTATACTCTACATAAACTTTATTAACTGGAGCTACACCATATTTAATAATGTATATACCATCAGGTAATTGAGTTCTCATTGTACCACAATTATCAAGCTGAGTACCTAAAAGACATCCATTTAAAGTTACATCAAAATGTGTATCTACTTTTATAATTGCAGGAACATTGTAGCCTGGAGGTGTTATAAACAACTCTCCGCAGTCTACTTCAAGTTTAGAAGTATACTGGCTAGTATCTTTTATAGATAATACCTCACAGTTAGCTACTGTTGGTACTTCCAAACTTAATATATGTTTTTCTGCCATGATTTATGAATTAAGTAAACTAATATGCTACAGTAATAATATACAAAAAAAGATTAGATTATAAAATAAAAAAGGCAGGAGATTGCTCTCCCACCTTTAATTATTTAGAATTTACATTAATCTTATTGATCAATAGAATCTTCTCTTTCAATTGGATTACCTGATGCATTTGCAGCAGCTACTAAAATATCCAATAAAGCTTCCACTTCACCTTGAGTATCATCATCATCACATTTAACAAAGATCTCATATACATATTGATCATTATCAAATACGCTAGTTGCGTTATTCAAACGTGGCACACTGTGTTGTACATAGTATGTTTTGTAAAGAGCAGAACGGTCTACAGCAGAAATTACTTCTTCAGAACCTTCAATTTCACGCATACGTACAGCATCTACATTACCTTGGTGGTAAGGAGCTTGTCCATAAGCCTCAGTTAAAAGAATATTTCTCAATACGCTTTCACCTGTTTTTTGTTGCATTGTACCCGGAGTAGTTACTACATCTCCACAGTCATTACAAGGATTTCCAGTTTCATCCATGATAGATCCTACTAATTGAATAGGCTCTTTTCCAAAATAATCACGTGTGTCAAAAGAACAGTCACCAAATTTAGTGTCTACATAAGCACCTCTGAAAGTTACAGTAGCAGATACAGCATCAGCAACCGGATCAACAGAAGGAGTATAAGTTCCATCTAATACTTGAGCAATTGTGTAAACAGTTGTTACAGATGCACCTGAAGCACTTGAAGTAACAGAAACACCACCACCTACAGCTTCTTTAACAAAAGGTTCAATGATTGGATCAGCCAATAACATTTTAGCTGCTTCAGCAATAGCTAATGCAGGATCAATGAATTCTTGACCATCAATACAACAAACGCCAGCAGAGTCACCAATAGCATAAGCATTGTGATTCAAGAAACGTAGAGCAGGAGCACCTTTAACATCCAATCTCATCATAAGTGATGATCCACATGGAGCACATTTAGGTCCTACAGAAATAGCAACAGTTGCAGCAGTAGCATCAATACAGCTAGATTCCCATACTCTTGTTAAGTATTTAGGATTAATTCCTTTAGATTTTACAGATTCAGCATAACCACCGTGAAATTTGTTTCCACCAATAGTATCACTATTGTGTAAAGAACCTTGTACAAGGTATGCCATTCCTGGTTTTGGGAAAGCACCAGATGCATGAGCAGTCCAGTCTTTTCCATCAACTAATGCTAATTGACCAGGAGCCAACGCAGAAGTTTTTGTTCCATTAGCAGCAGAAGCATCTGTTGCTAAAAAGCTTTTATAAAAAGCATGATTAAAATAAGCCATTTTTTCAAAAATTTAAATTTAACAAATATATAATTGTGCG
>Ga0209653_1002602_pt1 | contig 13040 bp, 20 predicted proteins | sample SaaInl6LU_22_DNA_FD_184644 | JGI IMG/M metagenome (GOLD analysis project Ga0209653, IMG submission 184644) | Marine microbial communities from expanding oxygen minimum zones in the Saanich Inlet - ESP_116LU_22_DNA (SPAdes) (version 2) | ecosystem: Environmental > Aquatic > Marine > Intertidal... | reverse complement strand
CCTTGAAATCAGGATCATAATCCTGAACAAGTTCTCCCTTTGGACCTTTAACAGTAACCGTTGATTTAGTTACGTCTACAGTAACACCAGAAGGAATATCTATAGGTTTTTTACCAATTCGTGACATCTATCTATAATCTAGTAAACGTGACACAATACTTCTCCACCAATGTGTTGTGTTCTAGCTTCCTTATCAGTCATAATACCTTTAGAAGTAGAAATAATAGCGATTCCAAGACCGTTCAACACTCTTGGAAGCTCTTCAGCACCCACATATTTTCTAAGCCCCGGCTTACTGATTCTTTGAAGCTTCAGTATTGCTGGGTCTTTAGTTCCTTTGTTGTATTTCAAGGCGATCTTAATCTTTCCTTGTACACCATCATCTTCGAACTTATAGTTCAAGATGTAACCTTTTTCATGAAGCACCTTAGTCATTTCCTTCTTCAAATTAGAAGCAGGAATCTCAATGACTCTGTGTCTCGCTTTGATTGCGTTTCTAAGACGCGTTAAATAATCTGCTATTGGATCAGTCATTTTTAAAATAGTTTACGCTTTCAGCGCGAACATCTTGGCGATATCACCCAAGTATGCTCATTTATAAATGTTAAATACCTCCCGGCCAAAACCGGCCTGCAAAGGTATTAAATTAATTCTGTTATTGAAAGAAAGTTTACCAGCTTGCTTTAGTCACTCCAGGAATTTTTCCTGCAGATGCCATTTCTCTAAAGGTTACTCTAGAGATACCGAATTTTCTCATGTAACCCTTAGGCCTACCAGTAAGTTTACATCTATTGTGCAACCTTACTCGCGATGAGTTTCTCGGCAATTTGTCAAGACCTACATAGTCACCTTCAGCTTTAAGCTTTGCTCTTTTGTCAGCATAGCGAGCTACAAGTCTCTCTCTCTTTCTTTCTCTAGCTTTTACTGCTTCTCTTGCCATGATCTAGTTTTGTGGTTTTTTGCCAGATGCGAAAGGCATACCCAACGCTTTAAGCAATTCATAACTCTCTTCGTCCGTATTCGCTGTAGTTACGAACGTAATGTCCATACCAGTAATCTTGTTCACTTTATCGATTGAGATCTCAGGAAAAATAATTTGTTCCTTAACCCCTAAAGTGTAATTACCTCTTCCATCAAACCCTTTGTCTCTTACTCCCTGAAAGTCTCTAACCCTAGGAAGAGCAATGTTCAAAAGTCTATCGATGAACTCATACATCTTATCACCTCTTAAGGTAACTTTTGCTCCAATTGGCATACCATCTCTCAACTTAAAGTTTGAGATAGAATTCTTGGCTATTGTAGGAACAGCCTTTTGACCAGTAATGGTCGTAAGCTCTTCTACCCCAACGTCTACCAATTTCTTATCAGCTACAGCAGCTCCAATACCCTTATTCAGCACTACCTTAGTTACCTTTGGTACCTGCATGATTGTAGTATATTCGAACTTCTCTTTAAGAGCAGGAATAATATCCTTCTTATATAAATCTTTTAATCTCGGACTAGCCATTCTTAATTACCTCCCCAGATTTTTTTGAGTACCTTACTAGTTTACCATTCTCATCTGCTTTTCTACCAATTCTAGAAGCTTCACCAGAAGCTGGATCAACTACCATTAGGTTAGAAAGATGAATAGAAGCTTCCGTCTTTTCTATTCCACCATTAGGATTAGAAGCAGAAGGTTTAATGTGTTTTGACACAACATTTACTCCTTCAACGATAGCTCTATATTTTGAAGGAATTACTTCAAGCACTTGTCCGGTCTTGCCTTTGCTATTTCCGGAAAGAACTTTCACAGTATCCCCTTTTCTCACATGAAGCTTATTCACAACTGTTTGTTTCTTATTCATGATTACAATACTTCAGGAGCCAATGAAACAATTTTCATGAATTGCTTTTCACGCAATTCCCTTGCTACAGGTCCGAACATACGCGTTCCTCTTGGCTCATCGTTGTTGTTCAATAACACTGCTGCATTATCTTCGAAGCGGATATAAGATCCGTCTTTCCTTCTCACTTCTTTTTTCGTTCTAACAATCACAGCTTTTGACACTGTACCTTTTTTAAGGCTGCTAGATGAGTGAGCAGTTTTGACTGAGACCACAATCATATCTCCTACTGTGGCGTACTTCTTCTTAGTACCACCAAGAACACGGATACAAAGCACCTCTCGGGCACCACTATTATCCGCTACACTAAGTCTTGATTCTTGTCTAATCATGATTACTTGGCTCTTTCAATTACTTCTACTAGTCTCCAACGCTTGTTTTTACTCAGCGGACGAGTCTCCATGATTTTTACGGTATCACCGATACCACAATCATTCTTTTCGTCATGAGCGGCAAATTTTGTTGTCTTTTTAACAAACTTACCATAGATCGGGTGCTTTTCTCTTCTCTCGACAGAAACTGTGATGGTCTTATCCATCTTGTTACTGGTTACTACACCGACTCTTTCTTTTCTAAGATTTCTGGTCTCCATTGCTTGATTTAGTTAGCAAGTTCCTTAGCCCTTAATTCTGTTTTCAACCTTGCGATCAAACGTCTTGACTGTTGGATCTTCATTGGGTTCTCAATAGGAGAAATAGCATGGGCAAAATTTAACTTTTGCAAGCTGCTAGATTCCGTATTTATCTTTTCTTTAAGCTCATCTAATGTGAGCGCTTTGATCTCTGAATTCTTCATAATTATCCCACGTAATCTCTACGTACAACAAACTTGGTTGAAAGTGGCAACTTTTGAGCTGCGAGCCTTAAAGACTCTTTCGCCAATTCAATATCAACACCAGATGATTCGAACAATACTGTTCCTGGCTTTACCACAGCTACCCAATAATCAGGAGCACCTTTACCTTTACCCATCCTTACTTCGGCTGGTTTTTTGGTGATCGGTTTATCAGGAAAAATCCTGATCCAAACCTGACCTTGTCTCTTCATCGCTCTCGTCATTGCAATACGTGCTGCCTCTATCTGACGGCTAGTAATCCAACCTGCTTCTAGAGACTTAATACCGAATGTACCGAACGATAAAGTATGTCCTCTCCCGGCCACGCCTTTAACGCGACCTTTTTGCATCTTTCTAAACTTGGTTCTTTTAGGCTGTAACATCTTCTCTCCTTTTTACAGTTGGGTTACTTCTTCTTATTTCGGTTTGGTCTACGACCACCTCTTCCTCCACCCATTTGGTTAGATACACCAACGTTAGGGGAAAGGTCTCTTTTACCGTATACTTCTCCTTTAAAGATCCATACTTTGATACCAATCTTTCCGTAAACTGTATCAGCTTCAGAAATAGCATAATCAATATCAGCTCTTAGTGTATGCAAAGGAATTCTTCCTTCTTTATACATCTCAGTTCTTGCCATTTCAGCTCCACCAAGACGACCTGAACATTTAATCTTGATTCCTTGAGCACCCACTCTAATGGCAGAGGCAATAGATTGCTTCATTGCTCTTCTATAAGAAATTCTAGCCGCTAATTGTTGAGCAATTGACTCACCCACTAATTTTGCATCAAGTTCAGGTCTTTTGATCTCAAAGATGTTGATCTGAACATCCTTACCAGTCAATTTCTTCAACTCTTCCTTGATACGGTCGACTTCCTGACCACCTTTACCAATTACAACTCCAGGTCTTGCAGTATGTACCGTAATGGTGATTCTCTTAATAGTTCTTTCTATGATTACTTTAGAGATGCCACCTTTAGGAATTCTAGCACTGATGTACTTCCTGATCTCTTGGTCTTCAACCAATTTATCAGAAAAGTCTTTTCCACCATACCAGCTCGAATCCCAACCTCGTACAACTCCTAATCTGAAACCAATAGGGTTAACTTTCTGTCCCATCTGTTATTAATTCTCAGTTTCGTTATTAACTACTTCCTCATCAGCGGTAACTACAGCCGCGCTTTTAGACGCCACTACAAGTGTTACATGATTGGATCTTTTTCTTATTCTGTGGGCTCTACCCTGTGGTGCAGGTCTTAACCTCTTTAACATTCTGCCACCGTCTACGCGAATTTCTTTTACGTAGAGATTTGCATCTTCTAGTTTCTCGTCCTCGTTTTTAGATTGCCAATTAGAGATTGCTGAAAGCAACAATTTCTTAAGTCTAGCAGCACCTTCTTTAGGCTCGAATTTCAAGATGTTCAACGCAATATCTACGCGCTCGCCTCTGATCAGGTCAGCGACCATTCTCATCTTACGAGCAGAAGTCGGAACATTGTTAAGTTTAGCAAGTGCTTCCATTATCTTCTCTTATCTTTTTTAGCGATATGACCTCTAAAGTTTCTCGTTGGAGCAAACTCACCGAATTTGTGACCTACCATATTTTCAGTTACAAATACAGGGATGAATTTATTTCCATTATGTACTGCAAAAGTGTGACCGATAAAGTCAGGAGAGATCATAGATCTTCTTGACCAAGTCTTGATCACAGACTTTTTACCAGACCCTTCCATGGCTTCCACTTTGTTAGCCAATCTAAAATCGATATATGGACCTTTTTTTAATGAACGTGCCATGATAGATTATTTCTTTTTACCGATTATAAGTCTATTAGAATATTTCTTAGGAGTTCTAGTCTTCATCCCTTTAGAGTAAAGACCATTTCTCGATCTTGGGTGACCCCCAGAAGATTTACCTTCACCACCACCCATTGGGTGATCTACTGGGTTCATTACAACACCTCTTACTCGAGGTCTTCTACCCAACCATCTTTTTCTACCAGCTTTTCCAAGCCTTACATTCATGTGCTCTGAGTTACCTACAGAACCTATAGTAGCCATGCAAGTCGCCAAAATGTTTCTTTGCTCTCCAGAAGGAAGCTTAACGGTTGCATACTTCCCATCTCTCGCCACTAACTGAACATAAGATCCAGCACTTCTCGCTAATGCAGCACCTTTACCTGGCTTGAATTCCACATTGTGAATGATAGTACCTAAAGGAATCTTAGCTAGTGGAAGTGCATTACCCACTTCTGGCGCAACCGACTCACCAGAAACAACCTTCTGATCAACTTGCAAACCTTGTGGAGCAATGATATATCTTTTCTCACCATCTGCGTAATAAAGCAATGCAACTCTAGCACTTCTAGACGGATCGTATTCTATACTTTTAACAGTTGCCGGGATATCAAATTTGTTTCTCTTGAAATCAACAATTCTGAGTTTTCTCTTATGACCACCACCTAAATAGCGCATAGTCATTTTACCGGTATTATTTCTACCGCCAGACCTTTTAAGAGGAGCTAGCAAAGACTTCTCAGGAGTAGACGCAGTCACATCCGCGAAGTCTGGAGCTATTCGGCCTCTAGTGCCTGGAGTCATTGGTCTTAATTTCTTTACACCCATCTTAATTCAATTAAATGCCGCTGTAAAAATCGATTACTTCTCCTTCAGCAACAGTTACAATTGCTTTTTTATATGATGTACTTCTTCCAGAGACGACTCTAGATTTAGTGTATCTAGATTTGAGTTTACCCTGATAGTTCATGGTATTCACATCTTCTACAGTTACACCGTACATATCTTCAACAGCCCTTTTGATTTCAACTTTGTTGGCATCTCTGTCAACAACGAAACCGTATTTTCCTTTTTCGTTAAGGGCTGAAACTTTCTCAGTAACTAATGGCTTCTTTAAAACACTCATCTTTAAATTACTTTAGAAGGTTTTCTAGCTTTTCAATTGAACTTTCGCTAATCAATAGGCTGTCTGCATTTAACACATCATAAGTGTTTAAAGAATCAGCCGTTGTGATTTTTGCATTCTTAAGGTTTCTACCTGAAAGAGTAACATTCTTATTACTTTCAGAAAGAACCAAAAGAGTCTTTTTATTGGATACAGAAAGTCCACTAAGAACCTGTACAAAATCCTTGGTTCTTGGTGCATCGAAAGAAAAATCCTCCAATATCACTAAACCTTGATCTTTTACTTTGTAGGCAAGAGCAGATTTTCTAGCAAGTACTTTCAGCTTCTTATTTAATTTAAAGCTGTAATCTCTTGGCTGAGGACCAAACACTCTACCTCCACCTCTGAAAATAGGAGACTTGATACTACCAGCTCTAGCTGTACCTGTACCCTTTTGTTTTTTGATCTTTCTCGTAGAACCAGTTATCTCTGCTCTTTCTTTAGACTTATGAGTACCCTGACGTTGGTTAGCTAAATATTGCTTAACGTCTAAGTAGATGGCATGATCGTTTGGCTCAATACCGAAGATATCGTCTGAAAGATTAACCTTTCTCCCAGTGTCTTCTCCACTATTTTTTAATACTGCAATCTCCATCTTCTTATTTCTCTAGTACTACGATTGAATTCTTTGCACCCGGAATTGAACCACTCACTACGATAAGATTCTTTTCTGGCATCACTTTCATCACCTTCAGGTTTAAAACCTTAACTCTATCATTACCCATTCTTCCTGCCATTCGCATTCCCTTGAATACTCTTGCAGGATAAGAGGCACCACCGATAGAACCCGGAGCTCTCATTCTGTTGTGCTGACCGTGGGTAGCTTGTCCTACACCACCGAAGTTGTGCCTCTTAACTACACCTTGAAAACCTTTACCTTTAGAGGTTCCGATCGCATCAACAAAATCGCCTTCCTCAAATACATCAGATACATTGATTGTATTCCCAAGAACGACCTTATCTTCGAATTCTTCACGGAAATCTCGAAACTCAACTACCTCTTTCTTTGGCGTTGTATTGGCCTTTTTGAAGTGACCTTTCAACGCTCCTGGCGTGTTCTTTTCTTTACGCTCTCCGTAGGCGAGTTGTACAGCTCTATATCCGTCTGTCTTCTCATTTTTTACTTGCGTAACTACACAAGGACCAGCTTCTATAACCGTGCATGCGACATTAAGCCCATCGGCACCATAGATGCTAGTCATTCCGATTTTTTTTCCGATTATTCCAGACATCTTTTAATTCATTTATCACGCTCTAAATCAAGCGTTTCCGCAAAACGGACTGCAAAGATAAGGAATTAATATTCTGTAACAAACAGCTGAAATAGAATTTGACCAATTATTTCAGTCATCTCTAGACAACCTGCTTGAAAGCTTCCTTTGCATAAAAAAGAGGCCGCTCTTTAAAGAACTGCCTCTTTATATTTTGCGGTAATTTAAACTTATACCTTAATTTCTACATCAACACCAGATGGAAGCTCGAGCTTCATCAAAGCATCAACAGTTTTTGCACTTGAAGAGTAGATATCTACTAATCTTTTGTAAGTACAAAGCTGAAACTGCTCACGCGATTTTTTATTCACGTGCGGCGATCTTAATACTGTAAATTTCTCCTTAACAGTTGGAAGAGGAATTGGACCACTCACAATAGCTCCGGTTGTTTTCACAGCTCTTACGATTTTCTCTGATGACTTATCCACCAAGTTGTGATCGTATGACTTTAATTTGATTCTTATCTTCTGTGTCATTTTCTTCTAATTTACAGCTTATTCACCCTTGGTTTTAGCGATTACACCTTCAGCGATGTTGTTAGGAACAATATCGTAGTGAGAGAACGTCAAAGAGGCAGTTGCTCTACCTGATGACATAGTTCTTAGATCAGTAACGTATCCGAATAATTCAGACAAAGGTACATCGGCTCTCACAACTGCAGAAGTTCCTTTAGTATCCATGCCTTTCATGATACCTCTTCTTCTGTTCAAGTCACCTGTAATAGACCCTGTATATTCATCCGGAGTCACTACATCTACGCTCATAATCGGCTCCATTAATTTTGGAGTCGCTTTCTTAGCAGCTACTTTAAAACCAAGTCTTGCAGCCATTTCAAATGAAAGTGCATCTGAATCCACATCGTGGAAAGATCCATGATACAATTTCACTTTCATATTCTCTACTGGATATCCTGCTAAAGGACCATTCTCCATCGAGGATTTAAATCCTTTTTCAATAGCAGGGATAAATTCTTTAGGAATTACACCACCAACGATCTTATTTTCAAATTGTAGACCTTCTTGTTCGTAATCTTCGTCTTTTGGACCAATCTCGAAAACGATATCTGCGAATTTACCTTTACCACCAGTCTGCTTTTTGTAAACCTCTTTGTGATCAACCGTTGAATTGATAGATTCTTTATAAGCCACCTGTGGCGCGCCCTGATTCACTTCTACTTTAAATTCTCTTTTCAGACGATCCATTATGATATCTAAGTGAAGCTCACCCATACCCCTTAGAATTGTCTGTCCAGTTTCTTCGTCTGTATTAACAGTCAATGTAGGATCTTCTTCAACCAACTTAGCGATCGCCATACCTAGTTTATCAACATCCGCTTGAGTTTTAGGCTCAATAGCGTAACCAATAACTGGTTCTGGGAAGATCATTGATTCAAGAACGATCTTGTTCCCTTCATCACAAAGAGTATCACCTGTCTTAATATCTTTAAACCCTACAACTGCAGCAATATCACCAGCATGAAGTGCATCAATCTGGTTTTGCTTATTAGCATGCATTTGGAAGATTCTCGAAATTCTTTCCTTCTTACCTGTTCTTGTATTATAAACATAAGAACCAGAACTCAACATACCTGAGTATGATCTAACAAAACAAAGTCTACCCACGAACGGGTCAGTTGCAATTTTAAATGCTAAAGCTGCAAAAGGGCCATTAGGATCAGGATGTCTTGCGATTTTCTCTTCAGTATCTGGATCAGTTCCAACAATGTTATCTCTGTCAAGTGGTGAAGGAAGTAATTCCATCACGTAGTTCAACATAGATTGAACACCCTTGTTCTTGAATGCAGAACCACAGAACATTGGCACAAATGCTAAATCAATGGTAGCTGCCCTTACGGCTGCGATGATCTCTTCTCTCGTGATAGACTCCGGATCTTCGAAGTATTTCTCCATCAAGGTCTCATCATACTCAGCAACTGCTTCAAGCAAGTGCTCTCTGTATTCAGCAACCTCATCGATCATGTCTGCTGGAATTTCGATTTCGCTATAGGTCATACCCATATCATCTTCATTCCAAACAATGGCGATGTTTTCTACAAGGTCTACAACACCTTTAAAATTCTCTTCAGCACCAATTGGTAATTGCAAAGGAACTGCTGTGGTACCCAACATTTCTTTAACCTGTTTACACACGTTCAAGAAGTCAGCACCCGCACGGTCCATCTTATTTACGAAACCTAATCGAGCTACATTGTAGTTATCGGCTAGTCTCCAGTTAGTCTCAGACTGTGGCTCAACACCATCAACCGCTGAGAACAAGAAAACTAGACCATCTAATACACGAAGTGATCTGTTTACCTCAACAGTAAAGTCAACGTGACCAGGAGTATCTATAATGTTGATGTGATATTCTTCATCTTTATAAGGCCAGAAAACAGTGGTAGCAGCAGAAGTAATTGTAATACCTCTTTCCTGCTCCTGCTCCATCCAGTCCATAGTAGCAGCACCATCATGAACCTCACCAATTTTGTGCGATACACCAGTATAATATAGGATACGCTCGGTAGTAGTTGTTTTACCAGCATCAATGTGAGCAGCGATACCGATATTCCGAGTCAATCTTAAATCTCTTGCCATGGTTAGTTTAGGAATTAAAATCTAAAGTGTGAAAATGCTTTGTTGGCATCTGCCATTCTGTGAGTATCATCTTTCTTCTTCACTGCGGCTCCTTCGCCTTTAGCTGCAGCAATGATCTCACCTGCTAGTCTTTCTGTCATGGTTTTCTCACCTCTCTTACGAGAGAACATGATCATCCATTTAATACCTAGTGAAGTCTTTCTTGCAGGTCGTACTTCAGTTGGCACTTGAAAAGTAGCTCCTCCTACTCTTCTTGATTTTACTTCAACTGAAGGCATGATGTTACTCAATGCTTTCTTCCAAGTCTCAAGACCATTCTCACCAGTACGCTTTTCCGCCAATGCAACTGCATCATAGAAAATGCCGTAGGCAATACTCTTCTTACCATCCACCATTAGGTAGTTCACAAACTTTGTTACCAAAGTATCGTTGAACTTTGGGTCAGGAAGAATATATCTCTTCTTTGGTTTAGCTTTTCTCATTATTAATAATTGATTATTTCTTGTCTTTTGGTCGTTTAGCACCGTATTTCGATCTTCTCTGAAGACGACCGTTCACTCCAGCTGTATCTAAGGCACCACGAATGATGTGATATCTTACACCTGGAAGGTCTTTTACTCTTCCACCTCTGATCAATACAATAGAGTGCTCTTGAAGGTTGTGACCTTCTCCAGGGATGTAGGCGTTAACTTCTTTACCATTAGTTAACCTTACCCTAGCCACTTTTCTCATTGCAGAGTTAGGTTTCTTTGGAGTAGTTGTATACACCCTCGTACAAACCCCTCTTCTCTGCGGGCAACTATCCAAAGCAGGAGACTTCGATTTAGAAGTCAACTTTTTACGGCCCTTTCTTACTAGTTGTTGTATAGTAGGCATTTACAGAATTTTAGATTTTATTTCCTAGTTACAAATTTCGGACTGCAAAGGTAGTGAAAGAAGTTTTTTAAACAAACACTTCATCTCAAATAAAAAGCATGTCCCGACTCGTTCATAATTCACTATGAAAGAGTCATATATCATCAAAAAAGGGTTACCGAAGTAACCCTTTCTATATATCTCAATAGAACTTTTAAGCCTCACCCATAGTACCTCCGAAATTCATCGGAAATTTTGGAGGCTCGTCACTTTGTTTAATCGCACCAAAGTTGTTCTCGAACTTGTCGATATTATCCTTTAATGCAATTAATAAGCGCTTGGCATGTTCTGGAGTGATTACAATTCTAGACTTTACTTTGGCTTTAGGTACGCCAGGCATCATCTTTATAAAATCGATCACGAACTCACTGTTGGAGTGAGCAATCATCGCAAGATTAACATATTGTCCTTCAGCCACTTCTTCTGAAAGCTCAATATTTAATTGATTTTGCTTCTTTTGCTCTTCTTTCTCCGCCATGCTTTAAAGTTCTACACTTTCTTCTGATTCAGAATGATAAGCCTCACTGGCAGCTTCAAGCTTTTCTAGCTCTTCTTTGTTGCCAACTATCAGATCATCGTACTCTCTCATGCCTGTACCTGCAGGAATCAAGTGACCAACGATCACATTCTCTTTCAAACCATTCAATGTATCGGCTTTACCTTTAATTGATGCTTCACTTAGAACTTTAGTAGTTTCCTGGAATGAAGCGGCAGAGATAAAGCTATCTGTACCTAATGATGCTTGAGTAATACCCTGCAATCTTGGTTTAGAAACGGCTGGTTGAGCATCTCGTACTGTTACCAATTTCATATCTTTTCTTCTCAAGCTAGAATTTTCATCCCTTAACTCTCTTGGAGAAACGATCTGACCAGGTTTCAAGTTTTCAGAATCACCACTCTCAGCCACTACTTTCATGTCAAGAATGGCATCATTCTCTTCCATGAACAAGAATTTATCTACTGTTTGACCAGGTAGGAATTGAGTATCACCTGCATCGATAATCTCAACCTTTTGCATCATTTGCTTAACAATTACTTCACAGTGTTTATCATTGATCTTCACACCTTGAAGTCTATACACTTCTTGAATCTCATTTACCAAGTACTCTTGTACTGCAGTTGGTCCTTGAATATTTAAGATATCATTTGGAGTAATTGCACCATCAGATAGAGGATAACCAGCTCTTACAAAGTCATTGTCTTGAACAAGAATGTGCTTAGACAATGGAACCATGTATTTCTTCTTCACACCATCTTTAGATTCGATGAAGATCTCTCTGTTACCTCTCTTGATACCACCATAGGTTACTACACCATCGATCTCAGAAACAACAGCCGGATTCGAAGGGTTTCTTGCTTCGAATAATTCTGTTACTCTTGGAAGACCCCCAGTAATGTCTCTCGATTTACCCATAGTTCTAGGTATTTTAGCCAATGGCTGACCTACCTTCACTTTGTCTCCAATATCAACAGAAAGGTGAGCTCCTACAGGAATATTGTATGATTTAGAATCGTCCTTGAAGTTAACTATAACAGCAGGGTTCTTATTCTTGTCTTTTGTATCTGTAATTACCTTTTCTCTGTGACCTGTTTGTTCATCAAATACTTCTTTGAACGTAACGCCTTCTTCGATCGACTCGAAATCTATAGTTCCATCAAATTCTGACATGATGACTGCGTTGTAAGGGTCCCACTTACATAGTGTCTGACCTTTTTCAACCTTTTCCCCTTCTTTTACCAAAAGGATAGCTCCATAAGGAACGTGGTTAGAAATCAACACTTTCTTGGACTTAGGATCAATCACTTGGATTTCACCCGTTCTACCCATTACAATGTTTACTTTCTTTCCACCATCGTCAGTTGACTGTAATGATCTTAGTTCTTCGAACTGAATCACACCATCAAACTTAGAAAGGATACTAGCATCAACAGCAATGTTCGAAGCAGTACCTCCAACGTGGAATGTTCTAAGTGTAAGCTGAGTACCAGGTTCACCAATTGACTGAGCGGCAATTACACCTACAGATTCTCCTTTTTGGACCATGTCATTTGTAGAAAGGTTTCTACCATAACACTTACCACAAACACCTCTTTTAGATTCACAAGTCAATACCGATCTGATCTCTACATCCTCAATTGCTGATTCATCAATGTGATCAGCGATCTTCTCTGTAAATTCTTCACCAGCAGAGATAATCAACTCCTCAGTAATAGGATCATATACATCGTGTACGGAAACTCTACCTAATATTCGCTCAGATAATGGTTCAACAATATCTTCATTGTCTTTCAATGCAGAAACAGTCAATCCTCTAAGGGTACCACAATCTGCCTCATTAACAACACAGTCCTGAGCAACATCTACTAGACGCCTGGTCAAATAACCAGCATCAGCAGTTTTCAAAGCTGTATCCGCAAGACCTTTACGTGCACCGTGAGTAGAAATAAAGTACTCTAGTACATCTAACCCTTCTTTAAAGTTTGAAAGGATTGGGTTCTCAATGATCGCACCAACTGATCCTGCTAAGTTTTTCTGAGGCTTAGCCATAAGCCCTCTCATACCACCAAGCTGTCTAAT
>Ga0209653_1002596_pt1 | contig 13054 bp, 9 predicted proteins | sample SaaInl6LU_22_DNA_FD_184644 | JGI IMG/M metagenome (GOLD analysis project Ga0209653, IMG submission 184644) | Marine microbial communities from expanding oxygen minimum zones in the Saanich Inlet - ESP_116LU_22_DNA (SPAdes) (version 2) | ecosystem: Environmental > Aquatic > Marine > Intertidal... | reverse complement strand
TTTACATATTATTTTTATAGTTTCTATAGTTAAATTAACATTTTTTACTCTTGCTTCTAAATTTTTAGTGCTCAATAAATAAATAATTAAAATCATATATATATGTTTTGTAATAATTTTATATATAATTAATTCTTTAAACCCTTCTTCAATAATAGTAGGTTCTTGATAGTTTTTCTGAATACATAATATGTAATTTTAGGTATTATTTTGTTTCTTTTATTATTCCCAATCTTAGTTTATTTTATCATTCTATAATATTATTATTTTGTAATAATATTATAGAATCAAATTTTATATAAGTTATATAATAGTTAAATATTTATTAATATGATTGGTGACGATATTATATATGAATATCCTAAATGTGATAGACTTGTAATAATTGGAGATATTCATGGTGATATTAAAAGGTTGAAAAATATTTTGATTCAAGCAAAAATAATAAATAATAATATAGAATGGATCGCAGAACCACCTAATACCGTAATAGTACAAATGGGAGACCAGGTTGATAGTTTAAATAGAGATTGTGGAGATGCGGTAAATATTATAAATGATTGGGAAATTTTAGAAGACGTTGAAGTAATATATTTTACAAATTTGATAGATAAAATAGCGCAAACTAAAGGGGGGCGCTTTATTTCTATTATAGGAAATCACGAGTTTATGAATGTTATAGGAAATTATAGCTATGTATCATCTAAAAGTATGAATAATGATGAAAATAGACGAGGTGATTTATTTAAACCTCGCGGGACATTATCTCCTATATTATCAAAAAGACCTATCGTATTAAAAATAGATGATTTATTATTTTGTCACGCGGGATTAACATCTGGACATGTAGATATACTTAAAAAATATAATAAGGATATTCCATATATTAATAAAATTTGGAAAAACTTTGTATTATATGGCAAAGTTTTATTAGAGGACAAGGAAATATTTGATAATATATTATTAGATAATGAAGGTATTTTATGGACACGCAATTTAGATGATTCAGATAAAGCAAAAAAAATGTTATCAGATATTAATTGTACATTTATGTTTGTAGGACATACAGTAATGGACAAAATAAAAATACATGAAAAAACGATATGGTATACAGATACAGGTATTTCAAGAGCATTTGGAAAAAAAGAATATCAATATATGGAGATTATAAATAACAACATATATGTAAGAGATGTCGATGGATAATTTTTTTAACTATCAATATTTTATAAAAAATTGATTGAATTATAGAATGATATTTTAATATAAATATGAACATTTACGATAGTTTACCCAAAGACATTCAAGACCATATTAGAGATAAACATTTCTTATATCCTCAGAGTGCCGAATTAAGAAAAGATATTGAAAATTTTAAAATCATAAAGGATAAAATAATCAAAAAATATGAAGATAAGGGTCTCGAATATACGGATGATGTATCAGACGATTTCAATATATATGCGTGGATAGAAAATGATTTATTAAGCTATTGGAATGATAACATCCCTTTAGATATTAAGATATCTAAAAATAATATCACAAGAATGGAAAGATTTACAGCATATAATATTAAGAAAGACAAAAAAATATTATCAGATGTTGTTAATAATTTTCACAATAATAACACAAATATAAAAATCATAAAATATATAGCTGGTCTAAATATATGTGAAAGAGAGGAGTTTATTAATATTAAATAATCAAGTATATTAGGATTAATGAAGGATAATATTTTGCTAAAAAAATATTTTAACGAATATTTAAAATTAGATCCATTATATTCAATTATTGTTAGCAACAAAGGAGATAAAAATATATATACAGATTATTATTCTAATGAATACATAGATAAATGTACTAATATTTTAAAAAAATACAAAAAATTGTCAAGAAATAGCAATGCTTTTTATGATAAATATTTATATACTATTTGTAATAATGATCTTGAACTCTTTAAGTTAAAATATTATCTAATTCCTTTAAACTCTTATGACAATATTTTAATTGATTTTAAATATAATAATGAATTATATTACAATATTAATAATGATAAGGATTTTTATTTTTTAATTAATAGAATTAAATCTTTTGATAAAATTGTATCTTCTATAATTCAAAGATTAAATGAAGGCATACGATATAAAATAACTATATCAAGATTTGCGTGCGGATTAATTATAAAAAAATTAAAGGAATATATTAAAAATAAAGATATATGTATAATTAAGGTACCATCTAAATATAACAATAAATTTTATCACGATATTATAAATAAACATTATATAGATAACATAAAAAGTGTTATTAATTTTTTAGAATCTAAATATATCAAAAATTGCTATAAGGGAATAGGAATCTGTAATATTAAGAATAATAAAGGCAAACTATTATATAGGAAATCAATAATTTCGGAAATATCTTTGAATAAATCTCCTGAAAATATATTTAATATAGGGCTTAGTGAAGTAAAAAGGATACGCGAATTGATAAGGGGGATTATGCGGCAAAAATCAAAATATAAAAGGTTAACTGATTTTTTTAAACATATGAACAATAAAAAATTTATATATAAAAATGACAAGGAACTTTACAAGGATTTTGAAAATAAGAGGTCTTTTATTAACAATGTAATTATGAAAGAAAACTTTTATAAAAATGTTGAAAATTATAATATTAAATTTGTTGATAGAAAAATGGAGAATATGTCTCCTGCCGCATATTATTATGCTATGCCGAACGAAAAAAATGCTTATATCTATATAAATAGAAGTCTAACAAAATATAAATATGAAACTTTTGTTCTAAGTATTCACGAGGGAATACCTGGACATCATTACCAATATCGATATTTTTCTAAATATAAATTTCCTGCTTATAAAATATATTCCAATAATGATTCGGGATTTAGCGAGGGATGGGCTCTATATTCTGAAAATATTGGTAATAAATACTATAATGACGATGAGTATTATGGAAAACTATCATATGAATTATTAAGGTCTATTAGACTTGTTGTAGATGTAGGAATTAATTATTATAATTGGAGCTATAAAAAAGCCTACAACTATATGAAGAATTATTCAAATTTAGAGAATGATAATATTAAAAATGAAATAGAGAGATATATAAATTTGCCTGGTCAAGCAATAACATATAAAATAGGTGAAATGGAGATTTTGAGATTGCGCGATAAATATGTTAATAAAAAAGAGATGAATATTAAAGAGTTTCATAAGAGACTATTTAGTAAAGGTATAATTACATTAAACTTATTAGAAAATACAATGTATTAGAGTGGGTAATAAAAAAGGAGTACATAATTTTATTTTTTAATAGATTTTATAACTTTTTATTTTTTTAATGGATTTTATAAATTATGTACTCTTTTTTTAGAAACATAGAAAATTATAAAATGATAACATTTCATGATTACCCTGATTTTAAACCTAACATTAGTCCTAAAGAAATGTTTGAAATAGGAATAATGGGAGGTTCATATTTTAGAAAAATTAAATCACCTAAAACAGGTAAAATATACAAGGATCATCATAAGAAATTTAAGTTTTTAAAAGATATTTCAAAAAATAAAATAATTAATCGCGAGTATGATAAAAGTATAAATAGATATAATGTTGTTGTAGGAACATCTTATGAATATTGGATGAGTAAAAATTGGATAAAGGAAGATATAGATCCTTATGGATGGATAGAATGGTATTGTAATTTTTATAATGGTAGAAGAAGCGAAGATGATAAAAGGCAAATAAATAGATGGAAAAAATCAGCTGGTCCTAAAGGGAGATTTAGAAATCAATTACAGCGTAAAATAAATGACATGCGAAGCAATAAAGAAACAATATATCCCCGATTAAGACAAACATTATTACATTGGGGGTGGGATTCTCGTAAAATGTCTGTAAAATAATATTTATATTATATAAAAAATTGATTTATTATATAGCTTAATAAGAATTAATGGATACCGAAAATTTTGATAAACTTATTGAGCTAAAAAATAATGAAATAATGAAAATGTATGAAAATAAAATAAGTAAAAATAAAAAAATGATTAATAATCAATGTGATATTGATTATAATAGCAAAAAGTTATTCAATAAAATCAATGCTGGATTTGAACAAAAGTTTAAGTCATCTAAAGCTTATCAAAGAATGCTTGAACACGAACAAAATAAAACACCTATATAAATATATATCAATATATAATAATAATACAATGTCAGAAAATAATGACAATGTCTTATGTCAGACTGATATCAATGATAACAATGACATCAATGACATCAAAAAAATGTTCAATATTATAGATAAGGATATTTATAAGTTTATTAAAAAAAATAGCAAAATCAACCTATTAAATAAATGTGATGCTATACATTCTAATAATGGAATTGATAAGAACTTAATAATAAACAGAATAAATATTATTAAAAATAATAGAAAAATATTAAAAAAACTATTAAAAATTCCAATTATTGAACAAAGAACTAAAGAATGGCACGAAGCAAGAGATTCGCGATTAACAGCAAGTGATTTATACGATGCTATAAAGAAAAACAATAATAGTGATAAAATTGCTAAAAAAAAAGCAAAAATATTAGTTGATAACATTAATTATAATGCTGTACCTGCTTTAAAATGGGGTACTATGTTTGAACCAATGGCTACTCGCTGCTATTCACAAATAAATAATAATATTAAAGTTTATGATTTTGGTTTAATACTTGATAATAACAACCCTCATTTTGGAGCATCACCAGATGGTATTAATGAATTGGGTATAATGATTGAAATAAAGTGTCCTTATTCAAGAAAAATAGTAGATGGTTATATTCCAGAAAAATATAAAATGCAGATTCAAGGACAATTGGCGGTATGTAATCTAACAGAATGTGATTATATTGAATGTGAATTTGCTTGTATTGAAAATGAAGAATATATGACAAAATGCAAAGATATTACTACAAATCATGGAGTAATTGCGGAATATCAAATATCGGGTTCATATAAATATTTATATAGTGATGAATATTTAAATGCCGAAGAAGCTTATAATAATATTTGTAAAAAAATTATTGATTATAATTCTGCCAATACTCTTGACAATACTTCTAAATTCAATAAATTAATATTCTGGGAACTTAAAATTATTAATATACAAAGAGAATCTTTTAACAAAGATGAATGGGAAAAAATAATCCCAAAAATAAATGAATTTTGGAAAAGTGTAGAAAATTTTAAATTAATGCCTATTGAAGATAATATTAAAAAATTTACATTCATTGATGATGATAGTGATTAATAGTGATTAATAGTGATTAATAGCGATTAATAGTGATTAATAGTGATTAATAGTGATTAATAGTGATTAATAGTGATTAATAATTATTTACCAATTCCATGGATTTATACGTACATTACTATTATTATGAGGATTTACAAAATAAACCATTGAAAAACTACTATGTTCAACTCCATTATTATTAATTACTATACATTTGGGATTTATACGTTTATCACCAATAGTAGTATAGCTATCCATTTCTAAACAACCACATAATGAATTTTCATTTGAATGATTATGACATACAATATTACATAATGAGTTATCTTTGGAAGTATTTTCAGTAATATAGCTTATTAATTTATTTATTTTATTTTTTTCACCATTTGTATTTACAATTAGTATTTGACATTTTGCTTTAATTTTATTACAAAATTCGGTATCATATGTACAACCATCATAATGGTTAGTATATAAACCTTTTGTCATAAATTCTTTTTGAGCGGAAATACGACCTCTTAAAAGATTAGCTTGAGCAACAAATACATATATCGGCCCTTTTTTTTGATTGTTTAAGTCTCCGTTTAACTTATTTATTATTATATTATCTAATGAATTTGAATCATTTCCTATTCTACAAGTTTCTGTATCTAAAAATATTAGATTGCTAGATGTATATATTCCTCCACCATTATTACCTGTTAAATAATCATATACTTCCTTTGGAGATTTTTTAATACATTTATAATGTAAAAGTAATTTATTATTACTTATTTCGCTCGTATAATTATTTTCCCCCTCATTAGCTACATTATATTTATTATCTGTAGTAGATCCAATTATATTATCACAAGTATATTCAGTATGATAATTATAATCATACTCATTATATTTTAAACTTAAACTATTTAAAGAAGTGTTAGCTTCTGGTGCTGGCGGAAAAGGTTCGTTTACTTCAATTATACATTTTTTTCCACCGACTTCGTAAGTGTCAACGTTGAAAGGCTCTTTTATTGATAAATCACAAATATTTATAAAAAAATGAAATATTAATAATATAAATGTAATTATTAACAATAATATTAATAACATTTCATTGTAATTCATTTTTAACTCTATATAATTTAATTATTTTTATTTTATAATTATAAAAAAAATTATGTATTGTAATATTATTAATAATTTATACACCGCTTTTACAAGTACCGAATGTACTAACAATCGGGTATGAAATAATAGGTGTATTATCTCCCTGTTGTGAAATAGAAGAACTAACAACACTTTATTCAACACCATCAACATCACTCATTAACCATTAAGTCTGAGTGTTATCCTTCTACTTGTGTTAATGTTGTTTTTTCTTTTAATGATGTAGCACCTGCTGCTAATAATTCAGCAGTTGCTACTAATTTTGCATCATTAGTAGCAGATGCTGCTATTTTAGCAGCATCTGCTGCTATTTTAGCTGCAGATCCTGCTAATGAAGCAGAAGTTGCTGCTTCATTAGAAGCAGATGCTGAATTATTAGCAGAAGTTGATGCTTCATTCGCAGCAGTTAAAGAAGTAGTAGCAGCAGTTAAAGAAGTAGTAGCATCAACGCCACTACTACCATCTACTAATGTTATATTTCCAAACTTCAAATTATTATTAGCTAAATCTATTTTCAATCCATTCTCGGGTTCTCCTATTATAATTTTCCCGTTTTTATCATTTGTATTAATAATTAAATCAGCACCATTATTATATATATTAAAACAATTTTTCTTTTCGTCATCACATATTTTTATATTTTTATTTGAATTAGTTTTCATATATAAATTATTATTCATTGTTAATTCAGAATCTAATAAAATTTTATAATCATCACTATTGTTAGTAGTATTCCAAGTATAATAATCGTATATTTTATTTTCATTTTCGTTGATACCTATTTCAGGTGTACCAAATTGAAAATATTTATTTAAATTATTATGAAAATTTAATAAATTATTTGAATTATTATTTTGATTTTCAATAATTAAATTAGAATTCATAATTAAATTAGATGTCAAAATATTTGATGTATCTATTATTTTGTCTAATAAAATATTTGATGTGTCCTCCATATTTGAAATAATTGTATTATCCTTATTTTTATGGCTTGAAAATGTAGTATCAATCGTATTTAAATTATTATCTATATCTTCTTTAAGTTTATTATGATCATATAGTAACCATCCTAAAACACCTATTAGTGATATTAATATTATTATTAATATTATATATATTAATAATTCAGATAATTCCATAATAATAATAAAATCGCCTCTTTATACTAATATATTATTTTATTTTTAAAATTTATACTATTTTTATTACTTTTATATTATTAAATTCATTAACCGGACTTTTTTTATAAGTTTCATCAACTTTTTCAAAGCCACCAACAGAATAACTTTCTGCTCCACCTACAACATTTCCTACTCTACTTTCCTTTTCACTTTCATTACTTTCCTCTTGAGTGTCCTCTTCATTTTCCTCTTCGCTTTCATCACTTTCTTTTTCACTTTCTTCTTCATTTACATCACTTTCTGCTCCACTTTCTTCTTCATTTACATCACTTTCTGCTCCACTTTCTTCTTCATTTACATCACTTTCTGCTCCACTTTCTTCTTCATTTACATCACTTTCTTCTTCACTTCCCTCTCCACTTTCTTCTTCACTATCTGCTTCATTTTCTTCTTCGCTTTCTGCGCCACCAACAGAATAACTTTCCTCTTCGCTTTCTGCGTCACTTTCTGCAACACCGCCACCTTTTATAATATCATCTTCTTTAAAATCATAAACTTCGGCCCATTCTTTTTCATCTTTTATAAATTCATCATCATTGTCGTCAAATATTTCTATATTATCTAAGCTAATATCTCCTTCTTCATTGTCGGTATCATCGTCATTTTTATCAATATATAATTGGTCAACCGGTAACTGAATATATTCTGTATTTATTCTCATTTGTACCCCCATAGCTTCAAGTTCTTGAGTAAATAATTTAAAAGCATAAGGAGTTTGAATAACGCATACATCATCGTTATTACAATTTTTACAAGTATTAAGATTGTGAGTTATGTTAAATGCTATTATTGTTCCACATCTTTTACACGCAGACCATGTATATTTATCAGAACGCTCCATCATACTTTCTTTTAAAAATAGAGACAATCCGTGACTTAAAACAGTATCACGTTCCATTTCACCAATGCGAAGACCACCGCCCTTTCTTCTTCCTTCAGTAGGTTGCCTTGTTAAACCTGCTAATTTACCTATACCTCTCGCATTTAATTTTTCAGCTACCATATGCTTTAATCGAAAGTAATATGTTGGACCTATAAATATCTCGGTTTCTATTTGTTTACCGGAAAACCCGTTATATAATATTTCATTTCCATATTTATTAAAACCATTGTCTTCTAATCTTTTATAAATTTTTTCATTATCTATGGGAATAAATACTGTAGCATCACCCAAAATACCATCTAAACAGCACATTTTAGCAAATATACATTCAACTAAATGTCCTATTGTCATTCTAGAAGGTATCGCATGTGGATTAATTATTATATCTGGTCTAATACCATCTTTCGTAAATGGCATATTTTCCTCTGGTATTATCATTCCTAAAACACCCTTTTGCCCGTGTCTTGATGCGTGCTTATCACCATATTCAGGTTTCTTAATTTTTAAAAATCTAACTTTACAAATTATAGAATCTTCTCCAGCAAGTTTATTTGATATATATATTTTATCAATAGTTCCATATAATGAATTGTCCGTACTTATAGATATATCTGTATATATTGTCTCTTTAATTTGCTCTATAAATACCCCCTTTTTAACCTCTTTATATACTTCTTTAACATTTAACATCCCTATTATAATTACCTCTTGGCCCTGTGGTATATATGTACCTTCTTTAATAAACCCATCGCTATTTATATGAGAATAATCTTTCTTTTTAATTCCTTGAACGCTTATCCCTTCTTCCATCAATTTAATAGGATTGCCAAATATTGTTCTTTCATTTTGCGAAATAATTTTAGAAGTTGCCGTGATTGATTTATAATATGATAATGTATTTAGTCCTCTATTAATAGTAGCCTTATTTATCATAATACTATCTTCTTGATTAAATCCGGAATAAGTCATTATTGCTACTATTGTATTAAACCCATTCCCCATAATATCACTCGAAGTATATTGTGCGATTCGTGTATTTATAATTGCTCGTTGAGGATAATGTAAAACATAACTCATAGTATCAAATCTATTATTAAAATTTGTAGCATATATACTAATTGCTTGTTTAGATTGTGCTGCGTGGAATACATTTCTTACAGATTGATTATGATTACACATTGGTATATTTCCGGTTACTACACTTAAAATAGTAGAAGGATGTATCTCCAAATGTGTATGATATGGAGTTATTTCGTCTTTGTTCATAGCAATTAATGATGTATCTGTTTCCTCGTTATCAAGATATTCAATACATGCTGAATTATTTTCTAATATAGCTAACACTTTAGCATATTTACTTCTATAGTAATTGCTTTTTTCTTCATTATCATCATCATCGCTATCATCTTCATTATCATCTTCACCTATTTTTCCACCATACATATTATTAGATATTAAATTTATAAACTTATTTAATATAGTATTATTATAATGATTTTCTTCTTCCATAATATCATTATTTCCTCCTTCCATAATATCATTATTTCCTCCTTCCATAATATCATTATTTCCTCCTTCCATAAAAACATTTTTACTATCAATTCCGCCACCTTTACTTGAAGATTTCTTATATTTATATTTCTCTATATCTATACTTAGAGGGTCTATATATATATCTCTATAATAATAATCATCAGTCTTCTCATAATCTTTTAATTTTAATGATAATCCATTTAACATATCAAACCAATTTGAATAATTATTTTTATTAACTAATATTTCATTCTTATTACTTTTATTATTATATTTCAATATTAATAATGGACGACACGGGCGTCCTGCTTCCGTAAATATCCTTATTTCATTAGTTTTAATATTCCATGATATAGATATTAATATATTAATTAAACCATTTCTACGATAGGCTTTCAATATTCTTGTTACAAATATTGGATCACCTGTTATTCCAAACAAAGTACCATTTAAAAATACCTTAGTTATATTTTTATTAATATATAAATTATAATTTTCAAGAGGTATAATACCAATATCTATTAAACATTTTATAATATTTTCATTGTTTAATCCTGCTGTAATTTTTGCTAATAATGATAAATTTTTTAGATACCCAATTGAACCACCATCAGGACTTTCAAAAGGACACATCATCCCCCATTGCTGTGAATGTAATCTATGAGGTCCAGTTATTTTAATACTTCTATCTATGGGTATGTTTACGCGTCTCAAATGAGATAAATAACCAATATAACTAATGCGTGATAAATCTTGAACTTTTCCTAATTCAGGATCTTCGTCACTTGCTAAACCCCATCTACCTTTAAGAGATTTACCAAATGTATCTGTTACTATCATAGGCGATACAAGCTTATAAATATTATTATCATTTATAAAATTATCGTAATTATCTTGTTGTTTCCAAGACCCATAATAATACATACTATCCATAGTGTTGCGAATACTATCTCTTAATTTTTCATATGCTTCTTGAAATAATTCTGAAAGCATAAAACCACTTATATCTACGCGTTTATAAATATAGCTATCTCTATCACTTATAGGATTAACATTTATAACTGATTTAATAAATTGTAATATCAAGTAGCCTAAATATTTACCTTTACTATAAAAATCATTAATATTTGGAAACACATCCATTGTCAATGTTGATTTTACATGTTCAAATGTTCCGTATCTTACCTTATTTTTTAAATATTTTAAAGCATCTTCTTGAGTATATATATAATATTCATTATTATCATTATCTGTATACGAATTGCTTAAAATAGAAGGTCTAATAAAATCTTCAAAAAAATGTAAATCATTTTTGTCTAGTTTATTTCCAAATATAGTATTAAATATATCTTTATCACTTTCAATACCAAATGCCCTAAATAATATGAATAAGGGTATTTTTCCATTGAAAGATGGTAATGATACGTGAATCGAACCATATAGATATTTTTTAGAATTAATATAATTAATTTTAACTTCGTCATTACCATAAGCATCTATGCGTGGTGTTTCAACATAATAAAATTCAACAGAACGCGGAGCTAATGCTCCTCTATCTGCTACACATCTTATAACTCCCTTATAACTGAAACCATCGTCATCATCCGTTAATTTAGAAACAAATAACTTATTGGTCACTATTTTTTCTTGTGCGATAATTACTTTTTCTTTACCATCAATTATAAAATATCCACCTGTGTCATAAGGACACTCTCCAAGTTGTCTCAATATATTAGATCCTTGATTTTTAAGAACGCAAATATCACTATGTAACATGATGGGTATGCTACCGATAGCTACATTATTAAATGTTTTATTATATGTCCTTCCTTTATCATCTGTAGTTATTCTAATAAAAACTTTCGCGAACAAATGTGTTTCATATGTTAAATTTCTCATTCGTGCGTCATTTGGAGTTATTAATTTAGGAGTTCCATTTTCATAAGTTATCGGTCTATCTACAAATATTTCGTCTCCATTTTCACCGCCAACATATACATCAACTTTCATAATAACATTTTGGTTATCATCATATTTAATCATAGTAATTGGATTATAAGATTTTATTATATAAGGTATCTGAGACTTAACAAAATCCCTATAGCTATCTAAATGATGTCCTGTAAATGGATATTTATGGTCTTTAAAATATAAATCTAATATATCCCATTCGCTATTAATCATACTTTTCCTATTATATTGTATTATTATCTATAAATAAATTATTTCTATAATTATTAATTTACAAGATTATACCCCAAATCATAAACTAATATTTTTCCACTAACAGGGTCTATTATTAAGCTATTGGGTATTTTAGCTTTTTTGTCTAATATTTTTATAGGTATAGTATCGCGCAATTGGTTATTTCCTTGCTCTGTAGCATATATATTTATATTATTTAATTCACCTTTAATATATCTATTTTTATAATCCTTCATGTTTTTATATTCGGCACCATCTACTATTTTAATAAAATTGTCATTTTTATATAGTGATAAAAACCCAGCATCACTAAATTTTATATTGAACTTTTCATTGAAAGATTTAAAGGGAACATAATTAACACCAAATTGAGATACATCATCGCTTCTTATAATATCACCTTCATTTAAAACATATTCATTTGTTAATAAAATATCACCCCATGGCATATAATGAAATATATCTTTATTTTCTTTAAATAAATCGTCATTTATGTTGAGTTTATACATAACAAAAGTATATTCTGGAATACCCGGAATATTGCCACTTCTTTTAGCTAAATCTTTTAAAATATTATTATTAAAAACCTTGGAATATTCATGCGCTGCTTTACCAGGTTCTTTATATATCTCAGAACGTGCTTCAGAAACAGATGTTTTAATTAATGATTCAAGAGAACCGCTAAAAGCATCATCGTCAGGTTCTTTACCTGCGTCTATTTTTTTTTTATTTTTAATTTCAGATTTATATTTCTTTTCCATTAATTCTATAGCTTTTTTTTCATAATCACCTTTTTTT
>Ga0209653_1002588_pt1 | contig 13083 bp, 13 predicted proteins | sample SaaInl6LU_22_DNA_FD_184644 | JGI IMG/M metagenome (GOLD analysis project Ga0209653, IMG submission 184644) | Marine microbial communities from expanding oxygen minimum zones in the Saanich Inlet - ESP_116LU_22_DNA (SPAdes) (version 2) | ecosystem: Environmental > Aquatic > Marine > Intertidal... | reverse complement strand
TCTTGGCGGCCTGTTCGACTGGTTGTTTAACGATTAGCGAATGAGCTTGCCCAAAGCGGCGGCAATTTTCTCGGCTGGCGTGGCGTGATCAAAATGCGCGACAAATTGATTATTGCCGTCCATCAAATAGAAAAATGAGCTGTGGTCCATCATATAGCTATCGGCTGCTTGATCAGCTTGGTTGGGGACTTTGGCGGCATAGACGCGATAGGCTTTAATGGTCTGGTCAATTTGCGCCGGTGAACCGGTCAGGCCAATAATATTGCGGTTAAAATATTTCAAATATTCAGCCAAGGCTTCTGGCGTGTCGCGCTGTGGGTCAATTGAGATAAACAGCGGTTGCAGCCGTGCGGCTTTTTCTGGCGTACTGGCGGTTAATTGCTCAATTGCGGCGCCCATAATATCCAAACCCATCGGGCACACATCGGGGCAATAAGTAAAGCCGAAATAAATCAGCATATAGCGGCCAGCAAAATCGGCCTGTGTACGGATTGCGCCTGTCTGATCGATTAAGGTGAAATCGCCGCCAACATCGACCCGGCTTTGGCTTAATTGAATTTCTTGCGGCGGCGTGCGGCCTTGCATTTCAAAGATCAGCAAACCGAGCACGACCAGCAGACCAAGGCTGGCAATCATCAGGCTAAGGCGACGGGCGGTGAGTTTTTTCTGGCTCATTTGAATTCCTGCAAATTATGGTCGGACGATCGTCATTCTAGGCTCTTGCCCCGGAACCGTTTTGGCGGCTATATCTTGTGCATGTATTATCACCTTATCTCGCAGCTTCGACAAGCAGGACGCATGGTCGCGGTTGGCCACAGCCAAGCCGCACTTATGGCGTTCATTATGATAGCGCTTATGTTTAGCCAGCCGAGCTCGGCGCAAGACATGCCTGCGGTTAATGATTTGCCTTTCATTGAGGCGGCGCGCTTTGGTGATGTTGAAAAAATGGAACAATATGTGCTTGTCGGTACCAAAATTGACCAGCTCGGCTATGAGGGCAAATCGGCGTTGCATGTGGCGGCTGAGTGGAACCAACCGGCGGCGGTGAATTTTTTGATCGAGCGCGGCGCTAAAATTGATAAACGCGCCCGCGACCGCCATACTGCGCTGACCCATGCGGTATTGCGTCAGCGCGAAACAATTGTTGTTGCGCTGCTGGCGGCTGGCGCCGACCCAAATCGCGATGGCTTTAATTATGAAACACCGCTGATTACTGCGGTAAGGCTTAATAATAAGACAATGGTGAAAGCTCTTTTAGCGGCCAATGCTGACCCGATGATTTCCGATAGCACTGGCCGCGACGCTTTTGATTGGGCCCGCCAGGGGCGCGGTCAAGATATGTTGGCGGTGCTCAATCAAGCGGCGGCCCGCTAATGGCTATTAACGAAGATATGCCCAGCATGGATAGTCTGGCAGTGCCGGTACCGGCTTTGTCGCTGCGCCTCAGAGTGCAAATATTTCTGCGTTGGCTGGCAGTTATCGGCCAGCTGGTTGCCGTCCTCGTGGTGTTTTTCGGCTTTGGCTTTCCGCTGCCCTTGGTTGAATTGCTTTTGGTGATTTCGCTATCGGTGGCGCTGAATATTTGGCTGGCCCTGCGGTTTCCGTTTTCGCATTTGCTTACCCGCACGCAAACCGCTGGTTATTTGGCTTATGATTTGGCGCAATTATCGGCCCTATTATATTTGACCGGCGGTCTGATTAATCCTTTTGCGCTGTTATTCTTGGCGCCAGTGACCATATCCGCCAGTCTTTTGGATGCGCGCACGACGGCGCTATTGGTGGCCTTTGCCAGCCTGCTGGTTACCGGCCTGTTGTTTTTCTATCAGCCCTTGCCATGGCAGGGCGCGCCGCCGCAAATTCCTGAGCTCTATCGTTTCGGCCTGTTCGCCGCTTTGCTTTTGGCGTTGGCGTTTATTCCGTCTTATGTATGGCGGGTCAGCCGCGAGGGGCGGCGCATGTCAGCTGCTTTAACGGCGACGCGTAGTGTCTTGGCGCGCGAGCAGCGCTTATCGGCGCTTGATGGTTTGGCTGCCGCCGCCGCTCATCAGCTGGGCACGCCATTGGGCACGATTGTTCTGGTCAGCGGTGAGTTGCAAAACAACAAAGACCTACCCGAGGCGCTGCGCGAAGATGTGCATCTGATGCGCGAACAAGCCCTGCGCTGTCGCGAAATCCTTACCTCGCTATCCAGCGAGGAAGATCATGATCCGGTCATCTCAACCCTCACCATGCGCGGGTTCCTTGACGAAGCGGTTTTGGAAGTCGGGCTGCAAGACAAGAAAATCCACATTGAATGCCGCGCCGATGGCACATTGGCGACCAGCGAGCCGCGTTTGCAGCGCCGCCCTGAGCTGATTTATGGTCTCGGCAATATTATTGAAAACGCCAGCGAATTTGCCAGCGGTCACGTCTGGCTGCGGGCCAGCTATTCGGCCCAGCAAGTGGTGATTGAGGTTAGCGACGATGGGCCGGGCTTCGCGCCTGATATTTTGGCGCATTTGGGCGAGCCCTATACCAGCTCGCGGCGGCATAGTGGGCGCCATGAAAATAGCGGTGAATTTGGCTTGGGGCTTGGGTTTTTCATTGCTCGCACGCTTTTACAACGCTCCGGCGGGCAGATCAGAGCGCGTAATTTGCGCCCGCATGAAGCGGCTGAGCGCGCCGCCAGTATCGATAATAATATTGATGATACGGTCGCCCGCGCCGCCGCCAGCGCAACCGGTGCCTGCGTGACCATAACTTGGCCGCGTGAGCGTTTGGAACGGACGCATTGAAATTCTACCTAGCTGACATATATAATCAGTGAACGTAGAGAGAGAGCCAAAATGGCAGAAAAAATGGATACAGAGCTAGCAAAACCAAGCCTTTTGATTGTTGATGATGATCAGCCATGGCTTAACCGTTTGGCCCGTGCCATGGAAACACGCGGCTATGAGGTGCATTGCGCCGAGTCGGTGAAACAGGGCATTCAGCTGGGCAAGCAAATCAAACCGGCCTTTGCCGTGGTCGATATGCGTCTGGAAGATGGCAATGGTCTTGATGTGGTGCAAAGCCTGCAGGCCGAAAACCCCGATGCACGCATTATCATGCTGACCGGCTATGGCAATATTGCGACGGCGGTTGAAGCGGTCAAACGCGGTGCCGTTGATTATCTCGCCAAACCGGCCGATGCCGATGAAATCCATGCCGCCCTCAGTGCTGATGCTGAAAACAAAGCCTCGCCGCCAGAAAACCCAATGTCGGCCGACCGTGTGCGTTGGGAACATATCCAGCGGGTGTTTGAACTATGCGACCGCAATGTGTCAGAAACGGCGCGCCGGTTGAACATGCACCGGCGCACATTGCAGCGGATTTTAGCCAAACGGGCGCCGCGCTAGGCGTTATTTTTGCACACCATTGCTTGGCCGTGGGTCAGATAAACGCGCCCATCGGAAACTACCAATGCGGGCCAGCCGTCGGGTTAACAAAGCGCGCCGAGCGGGGGCTAATTTACCCGCCTGACAATCACCCTCGCCCTCGCGCATGATTTCCGCTCCATAGCTATCAGCAAGTATAAAGCCAACCTGCTCGGGCAGCGCATCAATTGGAAACTCGGGATCGACCGCGAAATAAAATCGGTCGCAATAGTCGAGATAATGGCGCCATTTTTTGTCGCTTTGATAATCGGCCAGCCCGCTTTTAATCTCAATGATAGATATCTCACCCTTGGCGGTCAGTGCCATCAGATCAGCTCTTTGATAATTCGGCAGCACAACTTCCGGCAGGCAGGCCGTATTTTGACTGGCCAATAAGCGGGTGACGCCGCGCTGAATGGCCAGTGCTGCGTCGGACTGTCGGCCATCTTGCAGCCATGCGTCTGTCGCGGTGATGTCATCATGCAGGCTCATAAAGGCGTTTTAGCAGGCTTTCAATGTCCCGCATAGGGGCGATAAAACCCGATAAAAGCTCAATTTTTGCCAATATTCACAAAATTCACGCGGCATTTGGTCTCGCAGCCGAAAATAAGAAGATTTCGCTTGAAAAAATCTCACCAATTGTCGAGACTGCAGGCTTGAGTTAGGCCCGTTGTGGGTCAGTTTTGAGCTTCGGGAGGGCTTAATGGTTCCAGCTTTAGAAAATTTCGTATTCCGTTTCCGCATCTATATTTTAGCTGTGTTTGCGGCATTCACCATTTATGGCGGTTATTATGCAACTCAGCTGAAAATGGACGCTGGCTTTGAAAAGCAGCTGCCATCCGGTCATGAATATATTCAAACCTTTCAAGAATATCGCGACCGTTTGTTTGGGTCGAACCGGATCATCATTGTTCTAAAAGAACGTGACGGTCAGATTTGGAATAAAGATTATTTCCGTACCTATAAAGATTTGACGGATGCGCTGTTCTATCTACCAGGTGTTGCGCGTCATACGCTGACATCATTGTGGACTCCGAACTCACGTTATTTCGAAATCACCGAAGACGGCTTTGTGGCTGACGATGTGATTCCGGGCACGATTACGGTTGATAATCTCGACAATCAATGTGTGTCGCGTTTGAAAACAGCCAGCCTCGCAACAACCTGTATGCCAGCTCTTGAGATTATCGAGAACAATGTTGTCCGCGGTGGTTTCGTTGGCCGTCTGGTCGCCAATGACTTCTCAGCCGCCATGGTGCGGGCCGAATTGCTCGACATTGACGTCAAAAGCGGTGCCCGCCTCGATTATTTCGATTTGGCCGATAAGCTAGAAAGCGAAATCCGCGACAAATTCGAAAACGACAAATATGAGATTCAAATTATTGGTTTTGCCAAGCTGGTCGGTGATATTGCCGATGGTGCGGGAACAGTGGTGCAGTTCTTTATTGTTGCCCTGATCTTGACCATTATGTCGGTCTATATCTATGCCCGCTCAGCCGTGCTCACCTTCTTGCCGATTTTCTGCTCCCTGACCTCTTTGGTCTGGCAGTTCGGTATTTTGAACCTTCTTGGTTATGGTCTCGACCCATTGGCCGTTCTGGTGCCATTCTTGGTGTTCGCCATTGGTGTGAGCCATGGTGTGCAGCAGATTAATTTGATTACGGCGGAAATTTCCAGCGGTAAGTCAAGTGAGGAAGCGGCGCGTGCGTCCTTCCGTGGTCTGTTGATTCCTGGCTCAATGGCTCTGGTGACTGACCTTGTTGGTTTCGGCACATTGATTTTGATTCCAATCCAAATGATTCAAGAATTGGCGATTACCGCATCAATTGGTGTGGCGCTGAAAATCTTGACCAATTTGGTGATGTTGCCAGTATTGGCAAGTTACTTCCGCATTGATGATGGCTTCGTAGAGCGCGCCGGTAAAGCGCGCGCCACACGGGTTAAGCTGATGCAGAAATTGGGTCGCATTGCCAATCCGAAACCAGCCATTGCTATTTTGCTGATTTCGACTGTCTTGTTCATCACGGCCTTTATTCAAAGCCAAGACCGCCACGTTGGCGCCTTGCACGCTGGGTCTCCTGAGCTCCGCGTTGAAGCCCGTTACAACCAAGACAGCCGGGCGATTGCCGAAAAATTTGCTCTCGGTCTGAACCTGCTAACCGTGATTGTGGAAACCCCACGTGAAGCCTGTATCAACTTCTCATATATGAAGTATCTCAATGAGTTTACTTGGTATCTGCGCAATGTTGAGGGCGTGTCACTGGTGTTGTCACTGCCATATTTGACCCGTCAATCAAGCTCAGGCTTTAACGAGGGTAATTTGAAATGGCAGGCGCTGCCGCGTAACAAATACGCGCTGGTGCAGTCGCAATCTCCAATTGGCACATCAACCGGTCTGCTCAATGAAGAGTGCACTTTGCTGACGCAGCTGATCTTCTTGGAAGACGCCAAAGCAACGACAATTAGTGGTGTAACTGATGCGGTAAAAGAGTTCCGCGCCAAACACCCGTCGCCGATTGCCAATCTGAACATTGTCACAGACCCGCCACTGCGTGAAGTTGGTGACATTGATTTAGGCGTGCGTTCAGACATTATTGATGATGGTGTGAACTCAGCTTTGTCGATTACTTATGAAATCGGCACAGACAGTCCAGAAGATCTTTTGGCTCAAGTAAAAGCTCAAGGCATTAAAATTGAAAGCTCCAAAGTGGTGCCCGTGTCCATTCGTTTGGCCTCAGGTAACATGGGTGTGCAGGCAGCTGTGAATGAAGAGATTGAAGTCTCTGAATTGCCGATGATGATTTATGTTTACCTCACCATCATTGCCTTGGTTATTCTGACCTATCGTGACTGGCGCGCGACCATTGCGTGCTGTGTGCCGCTGACATTGGCGACCTTCATGGGCTATTGGTTCATGGAAGTCTTGGAAATCGGTCTAACGATTGCCACCTTGCCAGTGATGGTGTTGGCTGTGGGCTTGGGTGTGGACTATGCGTTCTACATTTACAACCGCATTCAGTTCCACTTGTCAGAAGGCCTTGATGTGACAGAAAGCTTTAAGCTGACACTGAACGAAACCGGTATGGCTGTGGTGTTCACTGCGCTGACACTGGCCGTCGGTGTGTCGACTTGGGCCTTCTCAGCCCTCAAGTTCCAGGCCGATATGGGTCTGTTGCTAACCTTCATGTTCATGGTGAATATGATTATGGCGGTAACAGCGCTACCGGCTCTGGCGGTTGTTCTAGAAATGATCGTCCCACGTAAAGCGCCACCAAAGGCGCCTTCAGGGGCCCTTGCGCACTAAGATAGCGTAAGCTCAAAATAAAACCCCGGCATGGCTTTCCATGTCGGGGTTTTTATTGTCTGCGCTGTGCGCACTATGGCGTTAGCTTAGCTGATGCCCCAATAGGCTGGCGAGTTCTTCAATCGCCGGCGCTGCCGCGGCCACTTTAATGGTCGCCATGCCCAACGCCCGCGCTGGCTTTAGATTAATCCCCAAATCATCCAAGAAAATACAATCGCGCGGTTCAACGCCAAGCTTGTCGCAGGCCATGAGATAAATCGCTGGATCCGGCTTGCGCACCCCGACCACTGAGCTTTCAATCACATGTTCAAAGCGCGCCAAGACCTGCTGTATTTCTTCCGCCTTTTCAACATTGCGTGCCATGCCCGCGCCAGAGCCGGTTTTGACATTATTGGTGATACAGGCAATGCGATAGCCATCGGCTTTCAAACGGTCGAGCACGGCGACCATTTCGGGGCGCACATCGCCGGCTAAAAGCGCCAAGACGTCAGCCCCACGCACGCTATGGCCGCGGGCTTCGGCTTCCTGCAAAAAAGCCGTGTCGAATTGTGCCGCGTCAATTTCGCTACGCTCAAAAAGCGCCCAAGCATTATCATCGGGATTGGTTGAATTAATCGAGCGAATGAAGTTTTCGGGCAGTCCTTTAGCCGCTTCATAGCGGTTAAATGCCTCAAATGGGCTGGAGGTAATCACCCCGCCGAAATCCCAAATTACTGCTTGAAAATTTTTCTGCCCGTCGCTCATCGCCAACCCCTTTTATAAAATGCTCTGCACCTTAATAGAAATCGACGCCAAGAGAAATAGGATACCGACTTAATCGGCGTGCCGCATGGCGGCGGTTTCCTCGCGTATGCCGCGCATGGTAATCGGCAATTGCGCCAACATGAAGACGCCGGTCGCTGGCGCCATGACCAGCACGCGGAAACTCACCCAGTCATCATCGCTGAGGCCGCGCCACGCCCATTCATTGGCGACCGTGGCAAGGGCAAAAAACAAGCCCCAGCGCAGGCTTAATTGAAACCACACCCAATCGGGCAGATCGAACTGGCTTTTGAAGAATTCGCGCATCATGCTACGGCCGGTCAGCAACCCACCGAGCAAGACGGCGGAAAAACAGAAATTGAACAGGCTTGGCTGGATTTTAATATAAATTTTTTCCTCAGCCAAAAACGCTGCCACAGTCAGCACGGATGAGACAATGGTCGCAAAGACGACGAAGCGCGCGAGACGCCTTTCGGCGGCCCAGATGTATAAAATAAGGAGAGTTGACACCAAGACCGCCGAAAAGGCCGCCATATACAGTCCATAGAATTGATTGACTGTAAAAAATGCGGCCAAAGGCGCTATTTCGCCGAACATAGAGCCGAAACGCATCTTGGGACGGTTTGGGGAGGAGCTCTGTGTGTTCATGAGCTATATACGCAGCCCATGAACACTTAGATCACCCATGGTGTAAAATAATTTACCCCTCGGTCACCAGATCATTTTTCAAATGCCGCCCAGCAAAGTAAAAATGCAAAGCCGCCCAAATATAAAATAAAGAGCAAATCAGCAGCGCATAGCGCAGCGACTCTTGACCATATTCAGGGTTCAGCAAGTCAGAGACAATGCCGACCATTTGTGGGCCAAAACCAAGGCCGATGATATTAATGATGAATAATAAAATACCGGCCGCTGTGGCCCGCATGCGTAATTCAGAAATCCCTTGGGTTTGCGAGAAAGTTGTCGCTTGGTAGAAATTACCCAAAGTAACCGGCACCACCATGGCCACGAGGGCAATGAATGAGCTTTCTGAGGTGAAGACGAAATAATTCGCTGGGATGCAAATCAGCAAGGCAAGGGCGCTAATCCAGACATACCATTTCGGGTCGCGGGCGCCGAATTTATCGGCCAAATAGCCGCCCAAGAAAATACCAATAGCCCCAGGAATGCCGAGGATGAGGCCAAACCACAGACCAATGTCTGCGCTGCCCATGCCAAATGAGCGCGACAGAAAAGCTGGTGCCCAAGTAACAAAACCATAGCCGACAAAAGCCGTCAGGCCAGCGGCGAAAGATAAATGGCGGAATGATTTTTTCTGCCACAGATAACTCAAAGTCTCAACAACACCAGGCTGGGTGCCCGTATCGGTGCGCTTTTCAGCAAAACCACGGGCCGGTTCGTGCAACGTAAAGCGCACAATCAGGGCCAATAAAATCCCCGGCACGCCGACCACGAAAAGCGCTGAGCGCCAGCCAAAGGCTTCTTCCATGGCGCCGCCGACAAATAAGCCAAACATAATGCCCAAGGGAATGCCCAGCGAATAAATCCCCAAGGCGGTGGCGCGTTGTTCGGCCGGATAATAATCGGCAATCATTGAGTGGGCCGATGGGCTACATCCTGCCTCGCCAATACCGACACCAATACGGGCCAGCAGCAAATGCCAGAAATTTAGCGCCAAGCCAGACAGGGCGGTAAATAGGCTCCAAACGCCGAGCGATGCGACAATCAAATTACGCCGGTTGCTGCGGTCAGCGAAACGGGCAATCGGAATGCCCAAAGTGGCGTAAAAAGCGGCAAAGGCAAATCCGGTCAGCAGGCCCATTTGCGTGTCAGACAGACCAAGGTCATTCTTAATCGGCTCAATGAGAATCGATAGAATTTGTCGGTCAATGAAGCTAAAAGTGTAAACCACAACCAGAATGGCCAGCGCATAATGGCGCGTGTCATAGGTTTTTTGTTGTTCCTGCGTTAAACTCATTGAAACCCCTCCCAAGGCAAAAGGCCCTCGAAGCGGGCACTCAACTTCACCGAGCCTAACAAAAAAACACTACAGGCCAAGTAAAACTTTTGCCTTTTATGCGGTTTCTTCTATCTTGTTTTCACACCCGCCTCGGGCGCCTTATTTTGAATAGGAATATACCATGACCACCGATTCTGCGGTGCAAGAGACGGGTTTTGCGCTCCTCACCATTCGTCGATTAATCGTCCCCACCGCCTTTGCGGGGCTGGTTTCCTATCAGGCTTTATCGGTTCTGCCTTTGATTGTCGGCGGGCTGATTGACCATCGTGGTTTCACCGCCTCGCAAGCGGGCATGGTCGGCAGTCTTGAAGTTTTCGCCATGGCTGGCACAGCCATTATCCTATCGCCGAAGATCAATCGCATTCAGCGGCATTATTGGGCTATTGGCGCCAGCCTCTTATTGGCACTCATGCAGTTTTTATCGGCCTCGCCATCGGCGGCAGGCTGGTTTTATGTCGAGCGGTTTGTCGCTGGCATGTCATCGGGCGTATTGGTGGCAATTTTGGCCGCCACTATTCCGCTGGCTCACAATCCTGAACGGCTGACGGCGCTGATTATTCTCTTCGACTCCAGTTGCACCATGGGTCTTTACTTGGTCATGCCGAGTTTAATTTTGCAATATGGCCTGACCGGCGCCTATGGGTTTTTGGCCATTATGACGGTGCTGCTGGCACCATTGTTTTTACTTTTGCCGTCCAGTGGCCCGGCGCCAACGCCGCTTTCGGCGCCAATGCGCAAAACCGCTTGGCGGGTGGTCGCCTATTCAATGTCGATTTCCATTGCCGGCACCGCGCTTTGGTCTTTTACCGAGCGCATGGGCGTGTCCATCGGGCTTGAGTTGACGACCATTGGCCAAGTGTTTGCCGGCAGTATTCTGATCGGTCTCGTCGGGGCCTCAACGGCGGCATTTATTGGCCAAAAAATTGGCAGTTTCTGGCCAATTATCATTGCCACGCTGATTAATGTCAGCGCCGCCATTGCCATGCCGCAAGTCAGCACACCGCTGTTCTTTGTCGTCTTATTCTGCGTTTTGCAATTATCGCAGCAATTTAATGACCCGTTCCGCACTGGCGTTACTGCCCGGCTCGATGGCGAGGGCCGGTTAATTGGTTTATCAGCGGGCACGGGGCTTTTGGGCGCCGCCTTTGGGCCGTTTCTGGCCGGTTTTATTGTCGAGGATGGCGGCTTTTATCGTTTGAGCTATTTATATTTTGTGCTGGCGGCAATCAGCTTTACCGCTTTCTGGCCAATTTTATGGCGCGACCGTTATCGTTAGGCTTGCGCCAGGCTTTCACACGGGTACACTCTGGCAAATGCAATAGGAGCAAATTATGAGTAAAAATAGAGAATTCGACATTATCGTTTATGGCGCCAGCGGGTTTACTGGCCGTTTGGTGGCGGAATATATGCAAAACCAATATGGCCGCAGTGTGAATTGGGCAATGGCTGGCCGCAGCGCCAAAAAATTAGCCGAAGTGCGTGATCTCATTGGTGCTGATCCGCAAACCCCTCTGGTCGTTGCCGATGCCGCGGATCCGGCAAGCGTGCGCCAAATGGTGTCGCGCGCCAGTGTGATTTGCACCACCGTCGGCCCTTACCAGCTATATGGCTCTGATATTGTTGCCGCCTGCGCCGAATTGGGCACAGACTATGTCGACTTGTCTGGCGAACCGGGCTGGATGCATGAAATGATTGGCGCCCATGATGCGGCGGCCAAGGCTTCGGGCGCACGGATTGTCCACTCATGCGGTTTCGACTCGATTCCTTTTGATTTGGGCGTTCTGTTTTTGCAAGACGCTGCCAAAGAAAAATTTGGTGAGACCTGCCCACGTGTGCGCGGTCGCGTGCGCGCCATGAATGGCGAGTTTTCCGGTGGCACCGCTGCCTCTCTCGGCGCCACCATGGAAGCTTTGGGCAAAAACCCAGAATTATTCCATGTTTTGGCCAATCCGTTCTCCTTGGCCAATGGTTTCCAAGGTCCGGCGCAGCCCGATGACAGCAAACCAGTCGAAGATGAGGTGCTCGGGCAGTGGCTTGCGCCATTTATTATGGCCGCCATTAACACCAAAAATGTGCACCGTTCCAATGCCCTTATGGGCCACACTTATGGTGAAGATTTTTGCTATGACGAAATGATGCTCACCGGCGCCGGTGAAGAAGGCAAAGCGGTCGCTGAATTTGTCGCCAGCACCAATCCATTGGAAGGTGACGACGTGCCTCAGCCGGGTGAAGGTCCGTCGAAAGAATCGCGTGAGGCCGGTAATTACGATATTTTGTTCCACGGCACCACTGCCTCAGGCGACACGCTGAGCGTCAGCGTTGGTGGCGACCTTGATCCAGGCTATGGCTCAACCTCGCGAATGATTGCCGAAAGCGCTATGTGCCTGTTGCAAGACAGCGATGGTGTGGCTGGCGGCGTATTGACCACAGCTCCCGCCATGGGCCAAAAATTAATTGCCCGTTTGGTGTCTAACGCTGGATTATATTTCAAAATCGAGGGTTAAAATGGATTTCAGTCGGATTGACCCAGAGTTACACGATGGGTTGAAAATGTTGCAGGCGAGCATGCCATTGGGCGCTAATTTGAGCACTGACTTGGCTGCCTCTCGGGCCGCCGCCAGCGCCCGCAATGGCATGATGATGGCAGATTTCACGCTGCCGGATGATGTGGTGCAAGAGGTGGTGCGCTTTACCGGCTCTGACGGCCATCAAATAGAGATGCGCATGATGCGGCCGAAACAACCAGCCAGCAAGCCAATGGCCTTGTTTTATTGGATGCATGGCGGCGGTTATATTCTCGGCTCGGCTCAACAAGACGACCCTTTAATGGCCCGTTTTGCCAGCCAATTGGGCTGTGTCGCGGTTTCGGTTGACTATCGTTTGTCGCCGGAAACGGCCTTTCCTGGCCCGCATAATGATTGCTATGAAGGGCTGGTGCATTTAATCGACAATGCCGCCCATTATCATATCGCCAGCCAACGCATTGCCATTGGCGGTGCCAGTGCCGGCGGCGGTTTGGCGGCCGGTCTGGCCTTGCGGGTGCGCGATGAAGCGCCGGCAAAACTGGTCGGGCAAGTGCTGCTCTATCCGATGATTGATGACCGCAATATTGCCCAGCCCTCGCCGACGCACGAAAATACCGCCGTGTGGTCGCGCGAAGGCAATTTATTTGGCTGGACGTCTTATCTCGGCAAAACCCCGGGCGGCGATGATGTGCCAGCCTATGCGGCTGCCGCACGGGCCGAAGATTTATCCGGCTTGCCGCCAACTTACTTACCGGTCGGTGAGCTTGATTTGTTTCTTGATGAAGACATTGATTACGCGCAACGCTTATTAAAAGCCGGTAATGCGTGCGAATTACATGTGTTCCCCGGCGCCGTGCACGGCTTTAATGGCTTTATGCCAAATGCGCGCATATCGCAAATTTGCAATCAAGAGATTGCCAGTTTCGTCGCCCGCGTGCTGGCTTAGCGGCAACCGTGGGGGATACGGTGAAACTGGCTTTATATGGCCCGCAGATTTCAACCTTTGTGCGCTGTTGCACAACGGTGGCGCAAGAGGCTGGCGTCAGCTGGCAATTGCACCCCATTGGCACGGGCACC
>Ga0209653_1002585_pt1 | contig 13096 bp, 10 predicted proteins | sample SaaInl6LU_22_DNA_FD_184644 | JGI IMG/M metagenome (GOLD analysis project Ga0209653, IMG submission 184644) | Marine microbial communities from expanding oxygen minimum zones in the Saanich Inlet - ESP_116LU_22_DNA (SPAdes) (version 2) | ecosystem: Environmental > Aquatic > Marine > Intertidal... | reverse complement strand
CGGTTTTCATCTCGACAGTTTTTAGGCTTTCTTCAAATAAATCTTGGAAGCTTTCGCTCATAATTAGAGTCCTGATAATGACAGAGCCGATGCAGGGCCAGTTAGGTTGGAGGCCGAGATTGCATCACTCTTTTTACCGCACAGCCAGATGTCGCGGGTCAGTTATACACAAGTTCAACAGCGGCATTGCTGGCAGCCACTGTCTCACCCTCTTTTACGGCCTACACCAACTTCTTTAAAGCAAGAATGGAGAGTACCGATTCCATCACTTCATCGATCGTCATAGCTGAGGTATCCAGCTCGATGGCATCCTCTGCTGGACGCAGCGGAGAAGCATCGCGATTGATGTCGCGCTCATCGCGCTGGCGAACCTGCTCAAGGAGGGCGGCGAGACTAACATTTTCGCCCTTTTCAAGCAACTCTTTGTAACGGCGCGAGGCGCGCTCTTCCGCTGAAGCTGTGAGATAAATTTTCAGTGGCGCATCACTAAACACCACCGTACCCATATCGCGACCGTCGGCGATCAGGCCGGGCGATCGAGCAAAATCGCGCTGACGCTGCAAAAGCGCTTCGCGCACAGAGGGGACGGTGGCCACCTGAGAGGCCAGTGCACCGGTTTGCTCTGTGCGCAGTTCTCGGCTGACATCTTCACCTTCTAGCAGTACAACTACCTGCTGTTGGTCCGTTTTAAATTGGATATCCATATGCTCGGCTAGTACTTCCAGCGCAGCGTGGTTGGCAAAATCAATGCCGCGGCGGCTGGCGGCGAGACCCAGCAGACGATAGAGAGCACCACTGTCGAGATAGTGATATCCCAAGCGGCTAGCTAATCGGCGGCAAAGTGTCCCTTTACCTGCGCCACTCGGACCATCTATGGCGATCACTGTCACCGAAAGTTGTTCTGCAGCCATTGCTGGGTGCTCCTACATAATAAAGCTCGCCAATCACTCGACGATCAGATTGATGCCTACCTGTTGAGCCAATTCGGCAAAGGTCGGAAATGAAGTGGCGACATTGTTGCAGTCGTCGATGACAATTTCGTGGCTGGCACGCAAGCTGGCGATGGCAAAAGCCATCGCTATTCTATGATCATGCTGGCTGGCAACTCGGCCACCACCGATCTGGCCACCAATGATACGGATACCGTCTTCAGTGGGTGTTGCTGAGATACCTAAAATTTGCAAGCCATCGGCCATGGCTTGTATGCGGTCACTCTCTTTAACTCGCAACTCATGGGCACCTGTCAAGATGGTCTCACCCTCGGCGCAAGCAGCGGCAACAAACAACACAGGAAACTCATCGATAGCCAGCGGCACTTGCGCTTCGTCTATAGCAATGCCGTGCAGAGGGGCATAGCGCACGCGTATATCAGCAACCGGTTCACCACCAACTTCCGCCTGGTTAGCCAGTTCAACATTGGCGCCCATGGCGCGAAGTATATTAACGACACCAATACGGGTTGGATTAATGCCAATATGCTGCAAAGTGATATCAGAGCCGGGAGTAATCGCCGCCGCCACCATGAAAAATGCAGCTGAGGAGATATCAGCAGGGACATCAATACGGCCACCGCTCAATTTACCTCCGCCACGCAGCGAAACGCGACTGGCGCCATCGCCCAAGTTTTCACTGACTACCTGGTAACCAAAACCGCGCAGCATGCGCTCGGTGTGGTCGCGCGTTGGAGCGGGTTCGATAACAGATGTCTCACCCTCGCAATAGAGCCCCGCTAACAATAGGCACGATTTAACCTGTGCGCTAGCCATAGGCATTGTGTAGTTCAGCGGTTTGAGTTTTTGCCCACCCGTGATTCGCAGCGGTGGCCTACCCCCTTCGTTGGTCTCTATAGCAGCGCCCATCTCGGCCAAGGGATTGGCAACACGGCCCATCGGCCGACCACTCAGAGACTCATCGCCGACCAGTACAGAATCAAACGGCTGCCCGGCCAGAACACCGGCCAGCAGGCGCATGCCGGTGCCGGCATTGCCGACATCCAGAGGCGTTGCCGGCGCGCGCAAACCATTCAAACCTACTCCGTGGACGACCACGCGACCCTGTTGTGGTCCTTCAATTTGCACACCCATTGCGCGAAAAGCGCGAAGTGTCGCGATACTGTCTTCTCCCTCGAGAAAGCCGGTGACTTCGGTCATCCCTTCAGCAAGAGCACCGAGCATAATTGAGCGATGAGAGATAGATTTATCGCCCGGCACACGAATAAAACCTACGGCTGTGCCGCCTGGAGATAAACGAAAAGTAAGAGGTTTGGCACTCATGGTGTCGCTGTCTAATCCTTGTTCAAGTAATTGGCTAAAGTGTTGGCGAGCGGACTGCGCGCGAGTAAAGAGATCCAGCAAGTGAGCTCCGTCATTATTTTCAATGGCTGAACGCAAACGCGCAAAATCGGCAGTTAGGCGGTCCAGCACTTGTAAAACAGCCGTGCGGTTAGCGAGTGCGATATCGCGCCACATTACCGGGTCGCTCGCCGCTATACGGGTAAAATCGCGAAAGCCGCCAGCAGCGTAGCGGAAGATCTCTCTGTCAGCGCGCAAGTTCGCCAACGTATCGACTAGAGAAAACGCTAAAAAATGTGGCAGATGGCTTGTCGCCGCGAGTATCTCATCGTGATCGGCAACACTCATTGTCGAGACAATAGCACCACCGCCCTGCCAGAGAGACTCGACCCGTTGCAGATGCTCTGCCCCGCTCTTTTCGTGCGGGGTCAAAATGACTCGGTGATCGACAAATAAGTCTGCATTAGCCGCAATGACACCGCTTTTCTCCGAACCCGCGATCGGATGACCGGGGATAAACTGCTCTGGCAATGTCCCATAGCAATCGACCAAGGCGGTTACAACACTGCCTTTGACACTGGCAACATCGGTTAATGTCACCGCGCCATCCAAATAGGTTTTACACTCTTGCAGCACCTCTGGCACTGTCAGTGTCGGCACGCCAATCACCAACAGATCGCCGCGGCTGAGCTCACTGGCCAGTTCGGCAATAGAATTTGCCGCACGATCAATGACACCGGCTTGCAGAGCTAGATCTAGAGTAGAACTGCGTCGCGACACGCCAATCACCTCGACGGCCAAGCCGCGCTGGCGCGCCGCCAGGGCCAGGCTAGAGCCGATTAGGCCGAGCCCAACGACGACAAGTTTGTTCACTGCTGTTGAAATAGCGGTCACCTTAAAACTCTGCCGAATGCGACTAGAGTACTGCCTTGGGGTAGGAGCCTAACAGCTTCAAATCGGCCACTTTGGCACTCAGCTGCTCTAACAAGCGCGCGATCTCTGGCTGCTCTGCATGGCCGGAAAAATCAATAAAAAAGTGGTAGTTCCACTTACCACTTCGCGATGGCCGAGTTTCTATGCGGGTCAAATCGACACCGTTTTCACGGAAAGGCTCTAACAACTCGTGCAGCGCACCTGGCTGATTGCGCACGGCAACCAAAACTGAGCTTTTGTCATCGCCAGAGGGCGGCACAGGTTCGCGGCCAATAATCAAAAAACGCGTAGAGTTGTCGGGCAGATCTTCAATACGCTCCCATATTTTACTCAGCCCATAGAGCTGGCAGGACATCTCACCGGCAATAGCGGCAGAGTTCCACTCTCCCGCCACACGGCGCGCAGCTTCCGCATTACTACTGACCGCCACGCGTTCAATATTGGGGTAGTTGGCATCTAACCACTTGCGACACTGCGCCAGCGACTGAGCGTGGGAATAGACCCGTGTGATACTCTCTCGATTTGTGTTGGGGCCCACCATAAAGTGATGGTGGATTCGCAGTTCAACCTCACCACAAATCTGCAAAGAGGAGTCGACAAAGCTGTCCAATGTATTAGAGACAACACCCTCAGTCGAATTTTCGACCGGCACCACGCCGTAGTTACAGCTGCCGGCAATCACATCGCGGAAGACTTCATCGATGGCACTTTTGGGGACGCTCACCGCAGAATGGCCGAAGTGTTTAAGAGCCGCCTCTTGGGTGAACGTCCCCTCTGGGCCGAGATAGGCGACAGAGACCGGTTTCTCTAGAGCTAGACACGCGGACATTACCTCTCTGAACAGACGCGCCATCTCTTCGTTGTCGAGCGGCCCTTGGTTGCGATCCATTACCCGACGGAGTACTTGCGCCTCGCGCTCGGGCCGGTAGAACGCGCTCTCGCCGGCGGCTGTTTTGACTTCAGCCACCTGCATTGCACAGCGCGCCCGCTGGCTAATTTTTTCGATAATTTCACTGTCTAATGCGTCAATCTGGTCGCGCAAATCGCTCAGCGAGGGAAGATCACTCATCTGGTTACCTATCTATCTATCTGGCTGGTTACTCGTCGCTGGCTGCGCTGTCGGAAGGTTCTTGCACATCGGCATCGAGAGCCTCGTTTTGCTCTTCGATACGCGCCAAGCTCACTAAGTTCTCACCCTCTTTGAGTCGAATGATTCGCACTCCCTGAGTGTTGCGCCCGACAACAGATATTTCGTCACCGCGGGTGCGCACCATAGTGCCCTGGTTTGAGATGAGCATAACCTCATCACCCTCGAACAGCTGCGTGGCACCGACCAAGGGCCCGTTGCGCTCACTCGCTTGAATAGCAATCATACCTTTGCCACCGCGCCCTTTGGTGGGGAACTCTGTGGTGCGCGTGCGCTTGCCATAGCCGTTGTCGCACACAGTCAGTAAGTAGCCGTTTTGGTCGGGAATAACCATCGATATAATACTTTCGCCCTCGGGCAGACGCATACCGCGCACGCCTTTGGAAACACGTCCCATGGAGCGGACATCGTCGCCGCCAAAGCGGACAGCTTTGCCCTCGCTGCTAAACAACATAATGTCCTGAGAGCCGTCAGTAATCGCTGTACCCACAAGCTGATCGCCCTCAACCAAGTCGACAGCGCGCAACCCAACCGTGCGCGGACGAGAATACTGGTCGAGAGAAGTCTTCTTAACCGTACCATTGGCTGTAGCCATAATGACGAACTGGTCAGCACTGTACTCTTCCACCGGCAGGATAGAGGTAATGCGCTCACCCTCACCCAACGGCAACAAATTAACAACAGGTCGGCCGCGGCTGTTGCGGCCCGCCAGCGGTATCTGATAAACCTTGAGCCAATAGACCTTACCGACACTGGTAAAGCAGAGAATTGTGGCGTGTGTGCTAGCTACCAATAGGTGCTCAACAAAATCTTCATCTTTAACCGCTGTCGCTGATTTACCCATACCACCGCGGCGCTGCGCCTGATAGTCGCTCAGCGCTTGAGTCTTAGCGTAGCCGCCATGAGAGATGGTGACAACGCGGTCCTCTTCAGTAATGAGGTCTTCTACAGTGAGGTCATGTTGCGACTCGATAATTTCGGTACGGCGCGCATCGCCAAATTCGTCGACGACCTCTTCCAGCTCGCCGCGGATCACCTCCATCAAGCGGGCGTGGCTGCCCAGAATGTCTTGATACTGTGCAATTTCAGTTAGCTTGACGGCAAATTCTTCCAGAATTTTATCTTGCTCCATACCGGTTAGGCGGTGCAGTCGCAACTCGAGGATATCTTTAGCTTGCTCAGGCGATAGGTAATAGAGGCCATCGCGCATACCATACTCTGGCTCCAACCACTCGGGGCGAGTCGCTTCACTGCCAGCGCGCTCGAGCATCTCGGTAACGTGGCCGGGGCTCCAGCCGCGCGCCACTAACGCTTCGCGGGCTTCGGCCGGGCTTGGCGATTGTTTGATAAGCGCAATCACTTCATCGATATTGGCCAGCGCAATGGAGAACCCTTCTAGGGTATGTGCGCGCTCACGCGCCTTGCGCAGCAGATAAATAGTGCGCCGCGTAACCACTTCGCGGCGGTGACGGATAAAGGCTTCAAGCATCTGCTTGAGGTTGAGAATCTTCGGTTGGCCATCGACAAGCGCCACCACGTTGATACCAAAGACATTTTGCAACTGAGTCTGAGCATAGAGATTATTGAGGACAACCTCACCCACTTCGCCGCGCTTGAGTTCAATAACCACCCGCAAGCCATCTTTGTCGGACTCGTCACGCAGCTCAGATATGCCCTCAATTTTTTTCTCTTTAACCAACTCGGCAATGCGCTCAATTAGACGCGCCTTGTTTAGCTGATAAGGGAGCTCGGTAATGATGATTGTTTCGCGACTTGTTTTTTCATTGACCTCTACATGAGCTTTTGCACGCACGTAAATGCGCCCGCGGCCGGTGCGATAGGCCTGCACAATTCCCGCTTTGCCGTTGATAATGGCCGCCGTTGGGAAATCGGGACCGGGGATATACTCCATCAACTCATCGATGGTGATTTCTTCATTGTCTATCAATGCCAAGCAGCCGCGCACCACTTCAGTCATATTGTGCGGCGGAATGTTGGTAGCCATACCCACAGCGATACCCGAAGACCCATTGATCAGCAGATTGGGCACTCGGGTCGGCATCACCGCTGGAATGGTTTCCGTTTCATCGTAGTTAGGGACAAAATCGACGGTCTCTTTATCCAGATCCGCTAACAGAGCATGCGCCAATTTGGTCATGCGAATTTCTGTGTAACGCATCGCAGCGGCCGAGTCGCCATCGATTGAGCCAAAGTTTCCTTGGCCGTCTACCAACATATAACGCAGCGAGAAATCCTGCGCCATACGAACGATGGTATCGTAAACCGCCGAGTCACCGTGGGGGTGATATTTACCGATCACATCACCGACCACGCGCGCAGACTTCTTATAGGCTTTGTTCCAGTCGTTACCCAACTCGCTCATCGCATAGAGTACGCGTCTGTGAACCGGCTTGAGTCCGTCGCGGACATCGGGAAGTGCGCGACCTACGATTACGCTCATCGCATAATCAAGATAGGACTGCTTGAGTTCGTCTTCGATATTAACCGGAACAATTTCTTTAGCTAGGTCACCCATGGCGGCGTAGTGCATCCTTTTTTTAACTAATGGGAGGGCGCGACTGCTTTTCGAGCAGCTCTGTAAATGCACCTTTTATTGCGCACCGATCAAAATGGCCAATGCGCATCAATTTAAGCTGCATAGTCTACCACAACTACCCCTCCTTACACCTCACTTTATGAGCGCTGAAACTGCTACTGTGCGATGAATGGCGAGCTCAAGCGGTCGCCGCCAAGCTCCTAAAAAAGCTATACTGCGCGCTGTATAAACTACCCTCTTTAAGGAGTACAGCGTGAGCCGCACGACAGCCATCGACAAACTGATTAGCGCCAGCTGGATTATCCCGATAGTGCCCGCCAATACGGTGCTTCCAGAGTGCGCCGTGGCCATCGATAACGGCAAAATTGTCGACCTCTGCACCCAGCGTGAGGCCACTTTAAAATATGCACCGCGCGAGCATATCGAGCTGCCCGGCAAGCTACTGATGCCGGGGTTAATCAATAGCCACAGCCACAGCGCGATGACGCTACTGCGCGGTTACGCCGATGATCTACCTCTAAAGCGCTGGTTAGAGGAGGCTATTTGGCCGGCAGAGCGCCGGCTAGTCAGCGACGAATTTGTCGCCATCGGCACTCGCTTAGCTTTAGCTGAGATGATCTCTTCAGGCACTACCAGCTTTGCCGATATGTACTTTTTCCCTGAAGCGACCGCACGCGAATCCGCCAGCGCTGGTCTGCGCGCGCTATTGGCGGCACCAATTTTTGATGGTGCCGGTAGTTGGGGGCAAGATGCTGACGATTACATCCACAAAACTCTCAAGCTGCGCGACAACTATAAAAGCCATAGCTTGGTGGAGATCGCCTTCGGCCCACACGCCCCGTATAGCTGCAGCGATACCACTATCCAAAAAGTCGCTACTTTTGCTCAAGAGCTGGACATGGCGGTGATGATTCACCTACATGAAACCGAGCTCGAGATAGCACAATCTGTCGCAGCAAGCGGGAAACGACCCATTGAGAGGGTAGCGCAGCTCGGCCTGCTCGGACCGCGCACACTGTGCGTGCATATGACCTCTGCCAGTGATGAAGAACTTGAGACGTTGCAAAAAAACGGCAGCCATATAGTGCACTGCCCAAGTTCCAACCTAAAACTAGCCAGCGGCATAGCCCCTGTCGCTCGCTATCAGAGTGCCGGCGTCAATGTCGCTATCGGCACCGACGGTGCTGCCAGCAACAATAGCCTGGATCTATTTGCAGAGCTGCGGCTTACCGCCCTGCTAGGCAAGGCAGCTGCCGCCGATGCCGCCGCTATCGACTGCCACCGAGCACTGCGCATGGCGACATTGGACGGTGCCCGCGCGCTTGGCTGGGAGCACAAGACCGGTTCTCTGGAGGTGGGTAAAGAGGCCGACCTGATCGCCATAGACCTCTCGTCACCCGCCCAGCAACCTCTGTATAATCCCGCCTCGCAACTGGTCTACACCGCGGTTGGCAGCTGTGTCAGCCACAGCTGGGTGGCCGGCCAATGCCTTTTGCGCGATGGCCAGTTGATCACGATTAATCAGCGCCAACTACAGCGTGAGGTAGCGGAAAAATGGCAGCCATTGATTGCCGCATTCGAGCAAGACTAACCCTCTAAATCCCAACAGAGAGCACACCCTGATGAGCGAAAAAACCCCGCAATACGACAATGTCGACAGCGCCGAAATTGCAAAGTTTGAAGAGTTGGCGAGCCGCTGGTGGGATACTGAAAGCGAGTTCAAACCGCTTCACGCAATCAACCCGCTGCGTGCCAACTGGATCGATCAGCGCGCGGCTGTTGCCGGAAAAAAACTCCTCGATGTCGGCTGTGGTGGCGGCATTTTTAGTGAATCTATGGCTCAGCGCGGCGCGACGGTAACCGGCATTGATATGGGTGAGGCCCCGCTGAGTGTCGCGCGCCTTCACTTGCTTGAATCCGGCCTGGATATTGACTACCAACAGAGTACCGCCGAGCAGTTGGCCGATTCTCAGCCAGAGCAGTTCGATACCGTTTGCTGCCTTGAAATGCTCGAGCACGTGCCCGAGCCCAGCGCTGTTATCGCCGCCTGTGCAGCACTTGCCAAACCGGGTGGTGAGCTATTTTTCTCAACAATTAATCGCAACCCCAAGGCCTACCTGTTTGCCATCATTGGCGCTGAATACATTTTGCGGCTACTGCCCAAGGGCACCCATGAGTATTCGAAATTCATCCGTCCTGCCGAGCTGGCGAGCTGGGTTCGCGCAGCCGGGCTCGAGCTAGTTGAAATGACAGGTATGCTCTACAACCCCATTACCAAAGAGTACAAACTCAGCAGCAAAGATGTCGACGTCAACTACCTCGTTCATGTGCGCAAACCATTGTGATTGAGTTCGACGCACTCATCTTCGACCTCGATGGCACGCTGATCGATACCGCACCCGATTTTATGCGCTCGCTGGAAGTTCAGCTCGACCGGCATCAACGCTCTATGCCACCAGAGCACCTATTGCGCTGCGGTATTAGCGACGGCTCTGCCGGTCTGATTAGCCGCGCGTTTGGCATCGACAATCAACACGTCGAATTCGAGGCGTTGCGCAATGAGTTCTTGGATATTTATTACCAAAAACTGGCCGAAGAGACCGCCCCCTTTGCCGGTATCGACGCGCTGCTCGAAGAGTGCAAAAAGCGATCGATACCATGGTCGATCGCCACTAATAAGCCTTGGCGATATACCGAGCCGGTGTTAGCAGCCCTCGATTTACTGATTCCCGCCGCGGCGGTGATCTGCCCAGACCATGTCGTCAAAACCAAGCCCGACCCCGAGCCGGTATTGCTTGCCTGCAATATCATGGGCGTCAAACCCGATCGTGCAATTATGATCGGAGATCATGTTCGTGACATCGAATCCGGGCAGCGCGCCGGAGCCGCGACGATCGCTGCCGCGTGGGGCTACTTGAGCCCTGATGAAGATGCCGAAACATGGCGCGCAGACCACACCTTGAGCTGCTCGACCCAACTGCACCAATTACTCTTTTCTGACGACGCGCGCAGCGCCAGCTGAACTAGGACAAAAGACCATGCACAGCATAGACCCCAGCCTACACCGACAATTCGCCCCGGCGCCAACTGCGCTTAAAGGGCGCGTTATATTGATAACGGGTGCCGGTAGTGGCATTGGCCGCCAGGCCGCTCTTAGCTGCGCAGAACACGGTGCCCAGGTCATCCTGGCGGGTCGCACGCTGGAGCGGTTAGAGCAAACCTACGATCAGATTGTTGCCAGCGGCGGCGCCGAGCCGATGCTCTACCCGGTTGATCTAGAGGGCGCCAGCACAGAAGATTACCAACAGCTGGCCGCTCTGATTGAAAGCCACTTTGGCAAACTTGATGGGCTGCTGTTAAATGCCGGGATACTCGGCACACGCACCCCTTTTAGCCACCATCGCAGCGATGTCTGGGAGCGTGTATTAAAAGTCAATGTGACTGCACAATGGCTAATGGCGCAGGCACTACTGCCAGTGCTGGAGCTGGCCGAAAACGGCTCGATGATTTTTACCAGCTCCACTGTAGGGCATCAAGCCAAGCCATTTTGGGGTGTCTATGGCGTCTCCAAGTTTGCTCTCGAAGGCATGGCAGCGAGCTGGGCTCAAGAGTTAGCGGGGGTCAGCAAAGTGCGCATTAACGTGATCAACCCAGGGGCTACGCGCACCGACATGCGCGCGCAAGCTTATCCTGCTGAAGACCCGACCGAGCTGGCCTCCCCGCAGGAGATCATGCCCAGCTACCTGTTTTTACTCAGTGATGAGAGCAACGCGATCAGCGGGGCACGGCTCGACGCACAAGGCTAGCGGTCACCGCGAGCGCGCAATTTGCGCTCTTTGCGCTGGCGGATATCGCGCAGCACTGTTTTCTCACTGGCGCGTGGTGGCTTGAGATCTACCGCCCGGCACAGAGACGATACTTGTTTGGGATCTAGCTCAATGAACTCGGCGCGACGCACGTAAGAAGGCAGCTCGATTGGCCCGTAGCTAATCCGCTTCAAGCGACTTACTTCGACACCTTGCGATTCCCACAGTCTGCGCACCTCGCGAGTTTTTCCCTCGGCTAGGGTGACACGGTACCAACGGTTAGCGCCCCCCTCTTCGTCATCACTGCGATGGTGCTGTGGCTTAACGCTATCAAACTTGGCCATACCGTCATCGAGCTCGACACCCTGGGTCAAACGGCGCAACATCGCTTCATCAACGGGACCATGGATGCGCGCCAGATACTCGCGGCGCACCTCGCGCGAGGGGTGCATCAGGCGGTTGGCGAGCTCACCATTATCGGTAAACAGGAGCAAGCCACCGGTGTTGATATCTAGCCGGCCAACTGCAATCCAGCGGCCATGACTTATTCTTGGTAACTTATCAAACACTGTCGGGCGCCCGTCCGGGTCGTTCTTGGAGCAGATTTCTCCCTCTGGCTTGCTGTAGAGCAATACGCGGATAGCTTCGTTGCTGGGCGGTTTAACTAATTTACCATCCACTAAAATGCGGTCATGTGGCTCTGCACGGTCTCCCAACTTGGCGGTATTACCGTTAATAGAAACGCGGCCATCGGATATCCAACGCTCTAATTCTCGCCGTGATCCAAGCCCTGCGGTGGCAAGAATTTTTTGTAATTTTTCACTCATTGATGGTTATCCGTTGCGGCACTGCCGTCTGGGCTTGGCTCGGCATCCTCGCCAGAGGTCTCCGGCACAGGGATTACTGCATTGAGCTCGGCGAGCCCACTATTTGGTGTTTCGACTGCGTCGCCCGAGGGAAGATCGCTATCGCTCGCTTCAGAGTCGTTAGCTGCAGCGCTGGGTTGCGTTTGTGCGGCCAGTGCCAGCTCCAACTCCGGGTCGAGCTGTGCAAAATCTTTCAGCTCACTGAGTGGCGGCAATTCATCGAGGCTCTTGAGATTGAAGTAGTCTAAAAATTGTCGGGTAGTGGCGTACAGAGCCGGCTTGCCCGGCACATCGCGATGTCCGACAACGCGCACCCACTCGCGCTCTTGAAGACTTTTAATAATGTCAGAGCTGACTGCAACACCGCGCACCTGTTCGATATCACCGCGAGTCAATGGCTGCCGGTAAGCAACCAACGCCAGAGTCTCTAACATTGCACGGGAGTAGCGCTTGGGCTTCTCTTCCCATAGACGGTTAACCCATTCCGCAAGCTCTTTGCGCACTTGAAAGCGATAACCGCTGGCTACTTGTTGCAGCTCAAAACCACGCTCTTCACAGTGTTGAGCTATGTCCTCCAAAGCCGCGGTTATCTGGTCGCGCGGGGGGCGTTCAAATTCGGTAAAAAGTGCTTCGATTTGATTTAGCGATAGTGGACGACCGGCAGCGAGTAGCACCCCCTCGATGATTTTGGGCAGCAATTCAACAGCCACCCAATCACGGCTCGGCTCTTGACCGACGACATCACTGGAGGAAGCGGCAGCTTGATTAGTTACAGCCTCGCCAGTGTCGAGGGTTTCGGCGTGAATATCAGTAGTATCGGTATCACTCATAATTTTCTATCACTTCTCATTATTCGGTATTCAGGCAGCGCGTGCTTTGACATGGATCGGCGCGAAGGGCTCACTCTGAACAATCTCAACCAGCGACTCCTTAACCAACTCCATCACCGCCAAGAAGGTGACAACCACACCCAATTTACCCTCAGCCAATTTAAACAGAGCCACGAAAGGCACGAAGGATCGCCCCTGAAGATTCTCTAAAATTTCTGACATGCGCTGGCGTGTAGAGAGCCGCTCAGCTTCCACTTGGTGGCTTTCAAACATCTCAGCGCGCTTGAGCACGTCGGCCAACGCAGCAAGGATCTCGCGCATATCGACATCTGGGTGGGGGCGCGGTTGATGTCGCTCGGGAGCCATAGCACTGCCAGTGAACAGATCGCGGCCCAACCGAGGCATCTCATCGATATCCTCCGCGGCATTTTTAAACCGCTCATACTCTTGTAGACGACGAATAAGCTCGGCGCGTGGATCGCCCTCTTCCTCTTGCTCCTCTTGCTGGCGAGGCAGCAACATACGCGATTTGATTTCGGCGAGCATCGCCGCCATCACCAGGTAATCTGCCGCCAACTCGAGTTCCACCGCTTGCATCAAGTCGATGTAACCCATGTATTGATGAGTGATCTCTGCGACATTGATCTGCAAAATATCCAGGTTTTG